>Ga0209871_1000020_pt1 | contig 46559 bp, 40 predicted proteins | sample OrgsoiDNA2013045_FD_185795 | JGI IMG/M metagenome (GOLD analysis project Ga0209871, IMG submission 185795) | Permafrost soil microbial communities from the Arctic, to analyse light accelerated degradation of dissolved organic matter (DOM) -... | ecosystem: Environmental > Terrestrial > Soil >... | reverse complement strand
GGCCGGCTCGTCATCGCGCCGATATGGTAGGCGCGGTCGTAGAGCTGCCGGACGGGGCTGGGCAGGTCGAGGACGCTGCTGCCGTACCAGCGCTCCCGGAAGGTGTGCTAAAGATCGTGGACGGCCGGGCCGTGCACCTCGGCCTGGATGTCGTGCCAGGCCGGCCGCGGGCCGTAGGTGTCGGGGAACTCCATGACCTGCGGGTCGCCGGGGTGCTCCGAGTCGTCATTGCGGCCGTAACCGAGGTCGATGCCGCCGACGAACGCAACGTCTCTGGCGGGAAAGCCCGGATGACGCACAACGACCAGCTTCTGGTGATGACTGCCCGCACGGCGGGTCCGGCCGTCCAGCATGACCTGACCGCCGTCCTCGTCAATCCCCCGGACGAACTCCGCGTTGGTCTCCTCGGACTGCTTGAGCAGCTTGGGCTGGGAACGCCACAGCATGCCGAAGACCAGGACCTTCCGGCGCGCGGCCAGGCCGAGTACCTCTCCGATCTCCGACCCCGGACCGTCGAGACGCTCATCCAGGTCACCCCGGAAATCCAGGAAGTACACCTGGTCGCCCGCTTGCGTGGCCATGAGCTCGGCGGCCAGGCGGGCGAAGTAGCGGCGGCCGTCCACGAGCGGCTCGACCAGGTTCCCGGTGGTGAACGCTCTCAGATCGGTGGCCGGGTTGGCTCGGTCACCCTCAGCCAGGAACCAGGACGCGATAGCCGGGTCGTCGATCGGCTGATCCGGGGCATCCTGCTCGAGCGGGTCATCAGGCGAGTCGGCAGCATCTGGACGCATGTCCGGATTGTGCACCATCCGGTTCGCCGGCGCACAGGGCTACCGGCAACCGCCCTGGATGCCCGGTTCCTACGCGCCGTCGGATGGCCCGGTCGCTGCACTCGCAGGGACGCAGATCCTGATCGAGCCGGGGTGCACCTTGATCCGTATCTTCGTGACAGCCGGGCGCGCACCGCCGTCAAGCTCGTACGGAACCGGCCGCTTGAGCTCGATCCGGAATTTCCTGCCCCGCGTGACCTCCACGAATGGTGACTTCTCGGCCTCGCCCAGCGCCACTCGCCCCAGCGTGCGCGCCCATTCGACCGGATTGGCGGCGGTGACCACGCCGAGCTCGAGCAGCCCGTCGTCCGGCCGCGCCCCGCTGAACACCTCGACGCCGCCGAGGACCTTGCCCACGTTCCCCACCAGGACGCAGGAGATCCGGCCCTTGAAGTAGCGCCTGCCGTCCACCTTTACCCGCGCCTTCACCGGGCGCTCGCCGAGGTTCCTGGCTCCGGTGTAGAGATAGGCGGCGCGGCCGATCCGGTCCTTCATCCCCCGGTCGGCGTCCTTGATCATGCGGGCATCGAACCCGGTGCCCGCCATCACCGCGAAGTGCTCGCCGTTCACCGACCCGGTGTCCAGCCGGCGCCGCTCCCCGTGCAGGCCGACCCGCACTGCCTCGGTGAGATTGTCCGGGACCTGCAGGTTCGTCGCCAGCAGGTTCGCCGTGCCGGCCGGAAGGATCGCCAGGACGGCCTTCGTCCCGGCCAGCGCGTCGACGCAGCGCTGGACAGTCCCGTCGCCGCCCCAGACGAATATCACCTCGGCGCCGCCGGCCAGCGCACGCCGGGCGTAGTGAGGTGCCTTGCGGCTCTTCGTGACCTCATACCACAGCGGATCGGCGTAGCCCTCCCGCGCCAGCACCTCCCGAAGCTCGGTCAATCCGCCACCGAAGGTCTTGTCCGAGTGCGCCACAACCGCGACCGTCGCCATGCCTGGCCTCCGTAATCCCGGCCGCTGCCGGCCGGGCGCTCGTGTCCAGCAGATCGCGCGCCGGCAGGAGGTTGGCCCCCAGGCGCGTACCGATGTGAGCTGTCCGCAGGACCGCGCGGCAAACATCATCCAGGACCGCGCGGCGAGCATCGGCCCGGACATCGCGTCGGCGCGGGGCTGCGCCTGGAACGGCTGGGGCGGTGTCCCGTTACTGTGGTCCCGGCGGGCGGCGTGGCATAGCCGCCGCCGGGGGGGCCCGGGATCGGCCGGGATCGGTCTGCGATGACGAGGAGATCAGATGGCTGACAGGTCGGTGGCGGTTGTCGGGGGCCTGGTGGTCCCGATCACCGGGGAGCCGGTCGACGGCGGGACGGTTCTGGTTGAGGACGGCAGGATCGTCGCCGTCGGCGCCGACGTAGCCGTTCCCGAGGGTGTCCGTGTCATCGATGCGGCGGGCTCGTGGGTGCTGCCGGGATTTATCGAAGCGCACGGGCATGTCGGTGTCCACGAGGAGGCCGAGGGGTGGGCTGGCCAGGACACCAACGAGATGACCGAGCCGGTGACGGCGCAGGTGCGTGCCCTGGATGCGATCAATCCCGCGGACCTGGGCTTTCGGGATGCGATCAGCGGCGGCGTGCTGGCCGTCAACGTCAACCCGGGATCGGGGAACCCGATCGGCGGCCAGACAGTAGCGCTCAAGTGCTGGGGCAGGACCGTCGATGAGATGGTGCTGCGCGAGCCCTCGGGCATGAAGTCGGCCCTCGGCGAGAACCCCAAGCGCGTCTACGGGGACCAGAAGAAGACGCCGAGCACGCGCCTTGGCACGGCAGCGGTGATCCGCGGCGCCCTGGTCGACGCGGTCAACTACCTGGCCCGGATCCAGGACGAGCAGCGCAAGCCGGAAGGGGAGCGCAAGCCCGTTGATCGCGACCTGAAACTCGAGGCGCTGGGCAAGGTGCTCCGGCGGGAGATCCCCTGGCGCCAGCACTGCCATCGTGCCGACGACATCGCCACCGCCATCCGGATCGCTGATGAGTTCGGCTACGACCTGGTGATCGACCACGGCACCGAGGCGCATTTGCTCGCCGACATCCTCGCGGCCAGGGGGACTCCAGTGATCATCGGACCGTTGCTGACGAGCCGGTCGAAGGCCGAGCTCCGGAACCGGTCACTGGCCAATCCCGGCCGGCTGGCGCGGGCGGGAGTCACGATCGCGATCACGACCGACCATCCGGTCGTTCCGATCAATTTCCTCGCCTACCAGGCCGCGCTGTCGGTCAAGGACGGCCTTGACCGAGAGACCGCCCTGCAGGCCGTGACCATCAATCCTGCGCGCATCGTCGGCATCGACGACCGGCTCGGCTCCCTGGAGGTCGGCAAGGACGGCGACCTGGTGATCTGGTCAGGTGATCCGCTCAATGTGCTCAGCCGGGTCGAGCGTGCCCTGATCGGCGGCGCCGAGATCTACAGCTACGAAGAAGGCGGCGAGGCGATCTTCGCCGATCCGTTCCTCCGCTCGACTACCTGAAGCCCTCGTCGACTCAGACGGCGGCCGGAGGTGCTGCCGGAGCCTCGGCGTCGCCCGGAAGGCCCGGGCCGTCGGCGGCGCCCGGGCGGTTCTGCGAGATCCACGTGTCGATGCGTTCCCACCAGCCGTAGAGCCACTGCACCTGGGCCTCGTGATCCAGCTGGCGCGGCACCTGATCAACTGCTACCCGCCACCACTTGGCCCGGATGGTCTGGTCCATCGGCAGGCTCCGCCAGATATCGCCGACGCTGACGAGCCTGTCCAGGCCGGCATGGGCGACGAAGATCACGTCGGCGTCGGGGCATGCGGCGATGGCCGCGAGCGCTCCGCCGGTCCGCGGTGCGAGCAGGTTGGGCATCTCCCGCGCGCGAGCGGCCAGATCACGCCGCCCCAGTTGCTCCAGGCGCCGGATGCCGCGCTGCCAGCGGCCAGGCGTCCAGTTGCCGCCTTCCGGGAAGATCACCAGCGCCCCGGTCTGATCGAGCCCTCGTGCGAGCCGCTCGATCTGCTCGACGAATACCTTCTCGCCGGTCCGGCGGTGCTGAATGAAGACGTTCGGCAGGCGATTGGCCACCACGTCCAGGCCCGGATCAAGCTGGAGCGTTGCCTTCATGACGACGCGCGGCCGCCGCCCGTACACGCTGAGCAGATGGTGCACCAGCAGAAACGAGTCGCCTGGCCCGGCATGGCGGCTGAGCACGATGACCGGACGAGCAAGCCGGGCCGCCTGCTCGCGGGCGTCCAGTTGCGGCTCGTCGACCTCGACGCTCACTCCGAACGTGCTGGTGGCCGCGTTATACACCAGATCCAGGAAGCGCCGCATGACGGCGTAGTGGCGGCTCTGATACGGCTCCGTGCTCAGCCGGCCGCCGAATCCGCTCGCTATCCACAAGCCCAGGCACGTGAACAGCGCCGAAGCCTCCGCCGCGAGCCAGATAAGCGCGAAGTACAGCAGGCGAAGACCGCGCCTGCGGCCGGGTCGCGCGCGTCCGACCAGCCCGAACGCCAGGGTCATCAGGGCAAGCAGCGGAGACAAGATCACGACGGCGACCGCGAGGACGATCGCCAGGGGCGCCAGCACCAATCGGCGGACCAGCCTGGGTGGGAGCATGGTCGGCTCCTGTCATCGGTGGCCGGATCAGCGCCCGGTCAGCTCGGCGAGATAGCTCGCGGACGCGGCGTACGCACGCTCGATACTCACTCCGACCTTAGTCTTGTCGCGGTATCGCAGCTGGGACAGATCGGGCGGCCGCTGATCTGCGCCGGCCGGCAGGACATGCACGCGCGCGTCGTCGGGCAGGGCGGCCATCTCCTCGTGGAACCGGTGCCTGCGGGCAATCTCGAACGCGACAAGACCCACCTCCCACGGACGGCGAGGCACGGCCAGCGGGCGCTCGATCCGGCCGACATGCAAGACATAGACGGTGCGCGCGCCCAGGGCCACGGCCCGCCCGACCGGGATGGAATCGACCAGGCCGCCGTCGAAGTAGTGCTCGCCGTCGACCTCAACGGGCGGCAGCAGCCCGGGCACGGCACAGGAGGCCAGGACGGCAGGGACGATCGGCCCACCGCTGAACCAGCGCGCGCTGGCGCGCTCGATGCTGGCGGCTACGCACTGAAAAGGCAGTTCGAGGTCGGCGAAGTCCTGGCCGGGAAGCATGTCGTCCAGCAGCTTGCGCAGCGGCTCCATCGAATGCAGGTGCGTCCCCGAGCGGGCCAGCAGGGCCGCGCGGCCCCAGAGGGTCTCGCTGAAAGCCTGCCGCAGAGCATCGCCCTGCCACATCTGGCCCAGCAGCGTCGCCGCGCCCGCCGGGTCGGCTGCGACGAACACGCCATTGATCGCGCCCACCGACGTGCCCACGACCACGTCGGGCCGGATGCCCGCTTCGGACAGCGCCCGGAGCATGCCGACCTCGTGCGCGCCGAGCACGCCCCCGCCGCCGAGCACGAACGCCGTCTTCACCCGCTGGCCTCTCCCTTGACCTGGCGGCCGGCGACCCAGACCCCCGTCACGCGCTCGGGGCTGGCCAGAACGGAGATGTCCGCCAGCGGATCGCCATCCAGCGTGATCACGTCGGCGTCGTAGCCGGCCTCTAGCCTGCCGCTGAGTGGCGCCTGCGGCCCGAGCGTGAGCGGCGCCGTCGCGGTCGCGGCCTCGATCGCCTGGAGCGGCGTCATCCCGAGCGTGACCAGATGAGCCAGCTCCGATCCGTTTGTGCCCCATGAATTGGGCAGGTCCATGCCCGTCAGGCCGATATCGGTTCCCATCGCGATGGTGACACCGCGCTCGATGGCCAGGGTCATCGCGCTGGCATGCACCTGCGCCATCGCGACGAGCTTCGCTGCGGCGTAGTCAGGCACGGCGTCCAGGTTCACCAGGATGTCCTCGACGATGCTGCGGGTCGGGACCAGGATCGCGCCGGTCTCCTTCATGGCGTCGCAGGCCTCGTCGTCCAGGTAGGTGCCGTGCTCGATCGTGCGCACGCCTGCCTCCAGCGCGGCCATGATGCCCGGCTTGCCGTGGCAGTGCGCCGCGACCACGCGGTCCGCGAGCCCGGCGACCTCCACCATCGCGCGCAGTTCCTGCGCCGTGAACTGCTGATGAATGGGATCGTCGACCTCGGAGAGCACTCCGCCCGAGGCGCACACCTTGATCACCCGCGCGTTGCGCCGCAACTGCTCCCGGACCGCGCGCATGCACCCGTCCACGCCGTCGGCGAGGGCGAGCACGCCGTCGAGCCGGGAGAATTCCTCCATCCAGGACAGCGGATAGGAGTGCAGGTCGGCATGTCCGCCAGTGGTGCTCAGGATCGCGCCGGCAGCATAGATCGTCGGGCCGTCGAGCACCCCTTCGCCGACCGCGCGGGCCAGGTAGATGCCCAGGCCGCCCACCTCGCGCACCGACGTGATGCCCGCGTTCAGCGCATTGGCCAGGTCCCGGCCGGACCGGGCGGCCCGCAGCGGTAGCGGCTCCAGCGGAAGCTGCGCAAGGTCGAATTTCCTGGTGCCGAGGAAGTGACCATGGCAGTCCCACAGGCCCGGCAGGACCGCCGCTGCGCGCCGCACGCTGACGCCGGGGCTCGCCGGCGCTCCCGCTGCCGGGCCCGCATAGGTGATTTTCGGGCCATCCAGCACGACCGCGCCGTCGCGAACGGGCTCGCCGCTGCCCGGGATCAGCAGCCCGGCCTCGATCTTCTCCATCAATCCTCCGCGCAGTAGTCCGGCAATCGGGCCGCCAGTATCAGGCCGCCAGGCAGGGCGGCCCCGGTCATCATCCTGGCATTGCGGGCCGGCCACAATGGCGCGACTGGCATGCGGGGCCAGACCACCCGCAGGCGCGGCGGACGCCAATCCGCGCTAACGGCGGTGGCGATCGCCGTCTGCGCGCGCCACTCATACACCATGACCATTAGGTCGTGCGCCTGGGTCGGGGTTACCCTAGATAGGCCGGCAGCGCAGGAGATCCACCTGGCACGGGACGCGGCGGGCAGAAGACGGCGAGTGCAGCAGTGGGTAGACGGGCGGAGAGCCGGGATGTCGTAAAGGATCTCGCGGAATCAATTTTCTGCGTGGCATCTGATTGTGTGTCTCCCGTCTGCAGTCGGTAATGCGCTATACAGGTTCAGTACAAGGGGAGCGAGATGCGGACAGAGGAGCGGTCCCCGTCCCCGCCCGGCTGGCGGACGGTGCAGGAAGGCATGAGCCGCGCTCGCGGCGCCTTCGCCGCCGCTCCGCTGCCTGTCAAGATCCTGATGGCTGTGCTGGCCTGCGTGCTCGCCTTCCCCGCGGGCCTGGTCTACGCGCCGTTCGCGGTCTGGGCCGGCCGGCGCACGGTGGCCGCTTCGCTGTCGGTGGCCCTCTGGGGAGCGACGCTCGCTGGCATAGAGACTCACTCCTTCAGCATCGGCCCGCGGATCGCGCTGCTGGTGATCACGCTCGCCGTGGCAGCCGTCGCCCATCTCGGCACGCTGGGCCGCTGGTTCGTGCCGTGCCGCACCGTGGCCTGGACCCTGGGCTGGTCGCTGACCCTCGGCATCCTCATGTCCCACCTCTGGCCCAGCGAGCAGGTCATCGGCCCAGCCTTCGCCGGCCTGATCGCCTGCGTCGTGCTGGGCTGGCGGCTCGCCAAGTCATGGCAGGACACCCGGGAGTACGGCCGCCAGCAGGCCCGCGCCCTGGCCGCTCCGCACTCGTGGCCGCCACCGCGCGCCCCCCGTGGCGGCGGCCCTGGCGGGGCGGCCCGCCCCGGCGGCCCCCGGTCGGGCGGCGCCCCGGTGGCCACGGCCGACCCGGCCGGCAAGCACCTCAATGGCAGCGCCAGGATGGCGGCCGCCGCGGAGGCCGTCCGCACCGCGCACGCGGGTGGCGGCGTGCGCGGCCAGCCAGGCGCTGACCTAGCCAGGGATGGTCCCGGCGAGCAGCCGGAGATCACGGTCGACGAGGCCATGGCGGAGCTGGACAGCATGGTCGGCCTGACGGCCGTCAAGGACCAGATCCAGTCGATCACGTCGTCGATTGAGGCGGCCCGCCGGCGCGCGCTGGCCGGATACGGCACCGATAAGCCGATGCAGCACTTTGTGTTCCTCGGGCCGCCGGGGACGGGCAAGACGGCGGTGGCGCGGATCGTCGCCAAGATCTTCTATGCGTTCGGCCTGCTCGACACGCCAGCGGTGGTCGAGGCGCAGCGTTCCGACCTGGTCGGCGAGTTCCTGGGCGCCACCGCGATCAAGACCAACGCGCTTATCGACTCCGCGCTCGGCGGCGTCCTGTTCATCGACGAGGCGTACAGCCTGGTGAACGAGGGCGACGGGCAGGGCGACAGGTTCGGCAACGAGGCGGTTCAGGCACTGCTCAAGAGGGCTGAGGACGACCGCGATGACCTAGTGATCATCCTGGCCGGCTATGAGCGGCAGATGGAGAACTTCCTCGCCACCAACCCCGGCCTGACCTCGAGATTTGCCATCAGGGTCAAGTTCCCTGGCTACGCGCCCGCCGAGCTGCTCTCGCTGGCCGACCTGGCGCTGGAACGCCGGGGCGAGCTGCTCGATCCCGATGCCAGGCCGGTGCTCTGGCGGATGTTCGAGGAAGTGGGCCGCAGGCGGCTAGCGGACGAGCTCGGCAACGGCCGGTTCGTGCGGAGCCTGCTGGAAAAGGCGGGCCAGGCACGGGATGTGCGGGTGATGGGCGCCGCGATCGAGCCGACGTCGGCGGATCTTGTCACTGTCCGCGGCGCCGACCTGGAGCACGCGTACAGCGAGCTGACCACCCGATACCGCGGCTACGGCGAGACTCCCACGCTGGAAAGCGCGCTGGCCGAGCTTGACGCGCTGGTCGGGCTCGAGCCGGTCAAGCGTCAGGTGCGCGAGATTGCCGCGCAGCTGCGCGTCGCCCGGCTGCGTGACCGGCAGGGCCTGGCCAGCCAGCCGCCGGCCAGGCACTTCGTCTTCACCGGGCCGCCCGGAACCGGCAAGACCACCGTCGCGCGAATCCTCGGCCGGATCTTCTCCGCCCTCGGCCTGCTGGTGCGGCCCAGCGTGGTCGAAGCGCACCGCGCCGACCTGGTCGGCGAGCACCTGGGCTCCACGGCGGTCAAGACGAACAAGCTGATCGACTCGGCGCTGGGCGGCGTCCTGTTCATCGATGAGGCCTACTCGCTGCACAACGACGGCTACTCGGGTGGTGACGCGTTCGGCTCCGAGGCAGTGGCGGCGCTGCTGAAGCGGGCCGAGGACGACAGGGACCGGCTGGTGATCGTGCTGGCCGGGTACACCGCGGACATGGACCGGCTGCTGCGCAGCAACCCCGGCCTGGCCTCCCGGTTCGGCGTGCGGATCGGGTTCCCCAGCTACTCGCCGCAGGAACTGACCATGATCGCGCAGAGCATTGCCCGGCAGGCAGGGGACAGCTTCGACGCTGACGCGCTGCCGGTGCTCGAACAGATCTTCAGCCAGGCCTGCGAGGAGCAGCGGATCGACGAGCTCGGCAACGGGCGGTTCTCGCGGTCGCTGTTCGAGCGCGCCTGCGCATCGAGGGATGTCCGCGTCGCTCATCTCGGCGAGGACGCAAGCGCCGCTCAGCTGACGACCATCGCCGCATCCGACTTGCTGACCGCCTACCGCGCCATCACCGGCTGAGCCTGAACCGCTCTGCTGGACCGCCTACGAGGCCATCACCGGCCGAGCGTGACCGCTCTGCTGACCGTTCTGCTGACCGCCAACGGGGCCATTACCGGCCGAGCGTGAACCGGACAAGCTGCCCAGGACGCAGCTGGGCTGCCAGGCTGATGTCCGCCGACTGGACGACGGCAATCACCGGATAGCCGCCGGTCACCGGATGATCGGCCAGCAGCAGGATCGGCATTCCGTCGGGCGGCACTTGCAGCGCCCCGGTCACCAGTCCTTCGCTGGGCAGTTCCTCGTCACGCGCCCGCCGCAGGGCAGGGCCACCCAGCCGCAGCCCGGTGCGGTTGCTCGCCGCCGTGACCGTATAGGCGCCGCCGCACAGGACCTCCAGCGCCCCGGGCACGAACCAGTCGTCACGGGGCCCCGCCACTACCCGCAGCCGCGCATCGGTGCCCGTACCAGCCAGGGCCGCAGCCGGGGCATCCGGGACAGGCGCCGGGGCGGTGCCGCCGCGAGCCGGGGCGGTGCCGCCGCGAGCCGGGCCAGTGCCATCGGCTGTAGCGGGGGTGGCGCTGGCTGTCGTGGGAGTGCCGCCGGCGGCCATGGAGCCGACCCGCAGCACGTCACCGGCGCGCAGCGGGCCCGGGCCGAGCCCGGAGAGCAGGTCAGCTGACCGGCTCCCCAGCACGACCGGCCCGTCGATGCCGCCTCGCACAGCCAGGTAGGTGCGGACGCCGGACGCGGGAGCAGCCAGCCGCAGCACCGATCCCGCCGCCACGCCAAACGCAGCGCCGAACTCTGCCTCTGCCGCCTCTGCCTCTGCCGCCTCTGCCTCTGTCTCTGCCGCCTCTGCCTTCACCGGGCCGCCCAGGCCGGTGACTGTCAGGCGGGTCGGCGCGCCGGTCACCGCCACCAGCGCGTCCCCGGCGAAGCGCAGCGCCGCCCGGCCGAGCGTGAACTCAAGGCCCGCGGTGTCCTCGGCGTTGCCCGCCAGGCGGTTGGCGAGCCGCAGGCTGGCGGCGTCGGCGGCGCCGCTGCCGGGAACTCCCAGATGCCCGAGCCCGGCCCGGCCCAGATCCTGGATGGTGGCCAGTGGCCCCGGCCTCATCACCTCGATGACGATGCCCGATGCCCGCGCCGGCTCCGGCGTGACCGGAATGGAGGTGGTGTCGGTGACCCGCATGGAGGTGGCGTTGAGGTCGGCGACCGCACGGAAGCGCACGTGCGTGCCCGGCTCCAGCAGCGCGGGCGGCTCGCGTCCCGGATCCCAGATCCGCGTCGAGGTCCGTCCGAGCAGCCGCCACCCGCCCGGTGACGTCACCGAATACACGCAGGCCAGCCCCCCGGCGATCGCCACTGATCCGGCGGGCACCGACAGCCGTGGTCGCGCAAGCCGCTGTATGTCCCGCAGCGCGGGGTCGAGCCCGGTCAGGTAGCCGAAGCCGGGCGAGAAGCCCATCCAGCCGACCGTGTACTCCGCGGCCTGGTGCCTGGCGATAACCTCGGCGGCATCAAGCCCGCTCAGCCGCGCCACCTCGGCCAGGTCGGGCCCGTCATACACCACCGGTATCTCGGCCACGGCTGCGCCGCTGGCGGCAGCGGCCGGCAGCGGAAGCGCGAGGATCAGCGTGGCCAGCTCGCCGAGATCCCAGCTGCCCGGCTCGGTGATCACCAGCACGGTGCGGGCACCGGGGATCACGTCGAGCACGGCGGCCAGCCGCCGCACGCGGATGGCGGATGCGAGCCTGGCCGCGATGCCGTCGGCCGAAACAAGCAGCGCGGCGTCGCCCGCGGGCCTGGCCAGCCTCATGCGAACGGCGCCACCCGCACGCCTGCCTGCTCCAGCGCCGCCCGGACCGCTCGCGCCAGCGTGACCGCTCCCGCGGTGTCCCCGTGAATACACACAGAACGGGAACAGATCCGGATCTCCCGCCCCGCCGCCGACTCGACCATCTGGCCGGTCGCCATGGCCACGGCACGGGCCGCGACCACGGCCGGATCAGTGAGCATGGCACCGCTCTGGCCACGGGGGACCAGCGTGCCGTCGCCGTTGTAGGCCCGGTCGGCGAAGGCCTCGGGGATCACCTTCAGGCCGGCTGCCGTCGCCGTCCTGGCCGCCTGGCTGCCCGGCAGAGTGAGCAGCGGGAGGGCCGGATCGTAGCTGCGGATCGCCGCCGTGATCGCGCCTGCCTGGACCGGGTCCCTGGCGGCCCGGTTATACAGGGCACCGTGGGCTTTGACGTAACTGACCTTCCCGCCCTCAGCGCGGGCGATGCCGTCGAGCGCGGCAATCTGGTAGAGCACCTCGGCGGCCAGCTCGTCCGGCGGCACCTCCATTTCCCTGCGGCCGAAGCCCGCCAGGTCGCGATAGGACACCTGGGCGCCAATCGATACATTCCGGGCGACGGCGCCCGCGCAGGCACGCCGGATGGTCAGCGGGTCACCCGCGTGGAAGCCACAGGCGATGTTCGCGCTGGTGACGATCGACAGCAGGGCCTGGTCGTCGCCGAGCCGCCAGGCGCCGAAGCTCTCGCCGAGATCGGCGTTCACGTCGATAACGGGCTGCCCGGTAGTCACCCGGGCCCGGGCCCCTCCGGTGGCAGGTCGCTGAGTGCTGTCGCGATGTCGTTCTCGTTGCGGCCCGCCGTCCGGATGGTGCTGATCAGCGTGTGCACCACCTCGTGCCGGTCCTCGCCGAGATCCAGCAGGCGCTGCGCGGCCTCCCACAGCTCGGGCGGGTCGCCGCGCCAGAGCCGGTCGGCAAGCGCGACATGGCCGTCGATATGGTCACCGTCCGCCTGCCGCCCTGACCGCTCGCCGTGATCCGCGGCGAGCAGCATGCGCCGGTGTTCCGGCTTGGCCGGGTCGAGCGCTCCCAGGTCGGTGCCGCGGTAATTGCCCTCGAGCACGGGAAACGCGAACGCCCGGCGGGGGAGTGCCTCGAGATCGTGGTCAGGAAGCAGCCGGGCGACCAGGGCGGGCTCCAGGCCGAAGGACGCCGGGTCGTGATAAACGCGGGTAAAGGTGCCCATGGAGTCGAATACCGCATCCAGCGTCTTGCTGATGGCGGCGATGTCGAGGCCGGACCGGCTGCCGGCCCAGCGAACCCAGGCCACGAGCACGTGCGGCATGGCGTGCTGCTCAGCGGGCGACAGCATCACCTTTCTCGGCAGCCAGTCGAGCAGGAACGTCTCAGCCTTCGCCGGGCTCATCCGCAGCGGGCGGCCGAAGTCGTGATCGCATCCGTACTCGACGATGTGGTCAGCGCAGCGGCTCGCCGCCTCGCGGTCGGACAGGTCCTCGGCCTCGTCGGAGGCCAGGAACTCGGCGATCAGCGTCGCCCGGCGGTCCTTGCGCCAGGCCATTCGCCTGCTGGAGGCCGTGGCTGGAGCCCCGGCGGGCACGGCTGACTGGCTGGCCGCGCCCCGGGCCAGGACCGGGGGCAGCGTGCGGACCCGCGCCCTGATGAACGCGTGGTAGGAGGGGAAAGAACCGCTGACGGGCGGATCGGCAGCGCTCTCGGTCGCGGCGAGCGCCGACTCCAGCAGCCGCCGGGCCTGCGGTGCGTCCAGCCTGGCCGGGCCGGCGTCGGCTGCCGCCTGACCGCCCGCATCACGGCAGTACGCGAGCAGCTTGTCCACCTGCGAGGTGACCCAGCCATCGCGCACCATGCCACCCGCGTTGTAGTCGACCACCGCCACCAGAGCGTGCTGCTCGCGGCCGGCATAGCTGAAGACGCAGACCACCTCGTCGCGATCGCCGTAGGCATCGGAGTTGAGGTAGCACTCAGCCGCCTCGACGGCGCCCACGTGCTCGGCCCAGCCGGGGCGCGCCACACCGTGTTCCATCAGGGCCAGGGCGGCCTGCTCGGCCCTGGCTGCCTGCCGCGGCGTCCCGAGGCAGGCGATGCCGGACAGTAGCGCCAGCGCAGCCGGGCTGCCCTGCTCGGCGGCGTAGGCGACGAGGCCCTCGCCGACCATTTCCTCGATGTCAGCACGGCGACGGCGGACCTCGCGCATGCCGCCACGGCCGGGGCGCTGGCCCCACCAGGTGCCGAGAAGCTCGCTGACCATCAGTTCGGCGTCCAGCGGGCTCCGGACGGCGAGCAGTTCCCTGGCCGCGCGCAGCATCTCCGCGAACAGCGCATTGGGCGGCGGGGTCGACAAGCCCGATGAACCGCGCGACTGCCCGGGGGGCCCGGAAGATCCGGAATCACCATGCCCGCCGGGTGGTTCTCTGCGTCGGCTCTGCGGGCTCACCCGGCTAGCCTTTCAGATACTCGCTCGGGGATGCCATGCCCGGACGCGGCGCGCCGCTCGTTTCTGCTTCCTGGCCGGCAGATTCCGTGCCGGAGCCCGGTTTCGCCATCTGTCGGCCAGTTCAGGCGGATGCTGATGTGGTTGTCCCATCTGTCCTCTAGCAGGCGTATTCATTGCCTAGAGTATCGTCTGGGTGCCACGCGGGCAGGTCGGTTTGCCCGAGGCGCTGGCCGGACCGCCGCGAAGCCAGGACAACAGCGGAGAAGGCATGACAACAGCGCAGGGGTGCGGACATCCTCCGTCCGCCGGATTGGCTCTCATTACCGAGTTGTTGCCGCTGGCCATCTTGCGCGCGTTGTTGCCGCTAGCCTTCATGTGTCCGCAGTGAGCAGGAAGGAGCCTTCCGATGGCACGCGCTCGCCCGGGTGTGGGGTGTTCGCGATGAGCACCGGCATGTCCGTGCCGAAGCCTCGCGTGTCCGGCACAGAAGCTTCTGACTCCGCACTGCTCGCCACGCTGCTGAGCGAGGCACCGGTCGGAATCGCGTTCGTGGGTGCTGATCTGCGCTTTCGCCGGGTGAACGAGGTCCTGGCACGACTGTGCGGTGTCGAGCAGTCCGAGCATGTCGGCCGCACGCCCGCCCAGGTGTGGCCGGAAGCCCTCGCAGCAAGGGCTGAGTCAGCTGTCCGGCACGTACTGGCGCACGATCAGCCGCTGCTCGAGACGGACCAGCCAGTCGCCGTCACCGGGCCGGCCGAGCCGGTGTCCTGGGCTGAGCCGCACCGCGGGCCGCTCGGCCCCAGCTCGGCCGGGGCCGAGCCGCACCGCGGGCCCGCCGGCGCCGGCTCCGCCGCCGGCCAGGCGCCGGGAGGCCAGCAGGTCAGGTATGTGACGCTGTCCTGGTTCCCCTCGCATGATCCGGAGGCAGATGTCACGGGCGTGGCCCTGCTGGCTGTCGATGTCACTGACCGCAGGAACCTGCAGGAAGCGGTGCGCCGGAGCGAGGAGCGCTACCGCTCGCTCGTCCAGGCGGGCGCCCAGGTGGTCTGGGTCACGACGCCCACCGGCCAGGTGGCCGAGGACTCGCCCGAGTGGCGCTGGATCACCGGGCAGACGGTCGATGAGTACCACGCCAGCGGCTGGCTGGCCGCGATACACCCGGAGGATCGCGAGCGCGTCGGGCGCTCCTGGCAGGACTGCATTCGCTCGGGGAAGGTCTTTGACAGCCGCTACCGGGTCCGCACGAAGACGGGTTCCTACCGGCATTACGACGTCCGCGCGGTGCCCATCGAGCGGGACGGGCAGATTGTCGAGTGGATGGGCGCGAGCACTGACGTCACCGGCCAGCGCGAGGCAGAGGAGATGCGCGGCCGGCTGACCGAGCAGCTGTCCGCCGCGGCGCTGCGCACGGCTCGGCTCCAGCAGGCGACATCAATGCTGGCCGAGGCGCTGACCGTCGTGCAGGTCGTGGAGGTCATCACCGAGGTGGGCCGCTCCGCGATCGGTGCCGAGCGCTCCGCGGTGGCCATCCTGGACCCCGAGCGCCTCCGGCTGCGCACGATCAACCCAGGCGGCCTTCCGGACAGCCTGGGCGCGCCGAGCGGGGATATGCCGCTGGATACGCCGAGCGTCATGACGGCCGCCATCACCGCGCGCCGCCCGGTGCTCATCGAGAGCCCTGAGGAACTGCGCAGGCAGTTCGAGGGCGAGGTGAATGTCGATCTGTTCCTGCAGCACAGCGACGAGCAGGCATGGGTGGGACTGCCGCTGCTGTCCTCGGGGGCGCCGCTGGGAGCTCTGCGTTTCTCATTCACCAGGCCGCGCAAGATCACCGAGGAGGAGCGGGTATTCCTCGAGGCGCTGGCGGGCCAGTGCGCGCTGGCGCTGGAGCGCGCGTCGCTATTCGAGCGCGAGCACAACACGGCTGAGACGCTGCAGCGCAGCCTGCTGCCCGACCGGCTGCCGACCGTGCCGGGAATCATCCTGGAAGCCAAGTACCTGCCGGTCACCAGGAACATGGAGATCGGCGGGGACTGGTACGACGCCTTCAGGCTGCCCGACGGGAAGCTTGCCGTCGCCACCGGCGACGTCATGGGCAAGGGGCTGACAGCTGCGGCCGGCATGGGCCGGGTCCGCAACGCGCTGCGGGCGCTGGCGCTGACGGATCCGAGACCGGCGGCTGTCCTGGCCGGGCTCGACCGGCTCTTCGCCGCCACCGAGCTGGAGGAGCAGGTGACGACCGTCGCCTACCTGGTGGTGGACCCGGAGACCGGAGACGGCATGGCCGGCAACGCGGGGCATCTGCCGCCGCTGCTGTTGTCCCGCGATTTCCCGCCGCGACTGGACCCGACGGAGGCGGGCACGCCGCTGGGCTGGGCCAGCCCGCGCCAGCAGTACGCGTTCCGACTGCCGCCCGGCAACACCGCCGTGCTCTATTCCGACGGCCTGGTGGAGAACCGCAAGCGCGGCCTGGACTCGGGACTGGATGAGCTTGTCGCGGTGGCGGGCCAGGCTCCGGCGGACGTGGTGGAAGATCCCGCCAAGTTGCTGGATTACCTGGTGGACCGGATGCTCACCGGCTACGAGCAGGATGACGACGTCACTGTGCTCGTGCTGCACATGCCGCTGCGCGACGCAGTCGTGCCCGTCGGCCGCGCGCGTGCCGCAGGAGCCGGGAGGAAGGGCAAGGTATGACAGTTGCGGGTACGATTCCCCAGCGTGTGCCGCCAGTCACGGGGCAGATCTTTCGGCCAGGGCCCGCAGCGGTACGACCTACCCGTCGAGTCCGCCTAAGGTGGTGGGCGGGAGAGATGCCGGTCCCTGCCGCGGAATCCCGCGGCTGGACGCCGGTTTCCGGCACGGCCAAAGGAGCAGGGCCCGCGCGGTAGGGTCCATTTCTCGCCATAGGTTTGCAGGAGAGGTGTCTGTGTCGCCTGCTACATCGGTCAGCCAGGGGTCTATCGCGCCGTGGCGGGCCGTCATCCAGCGAAGGAAGGGGTGAACGCGGTGGCTAGCGCTGCAGGCTCCGCAGCGCGGAGGCAGCCAGGGCCGTCAGGTCAGGGCGCCCGCGTTCCGCAGCAAGCCCGCGTCGGCTCAGCCGAAGCGCAGGCGGCAGGCCAGGCGGCCGAGGAGGAGCAGGACGCCAAGCGGTCGGCCCGAGCACGCCGGAGTTCTCGCAGTTCCGGCGGTAGTAGTTCCGGCGGCAGTGCCGCGCGCAGGACCGAGCCGGGCGCTGGCCGCCGGTCCGCCATTGCAGTGAAGGAGCGTGCTGCCGTGGCGAAAAACAGCTCCGACGGGCGAAGTAGGGGGATCGACGGTGACAATGAGCGCACGGACGTGAGCGCTGACACCAGCCTCGGCGGCGCGGCCGGTGACGGCCATGATCTAGACGCCGAGCCGGATCTGACGGCGGTCGCCGACCTGGATGCCGAGCCGGATCTGACGGCAGTCGCGGATCTGGACGTGGAAGCGGACCTGGAAGACCTGGCCGCACTCGCCGGTGATGAGGTCGAAGGCGATGTGATCATCGGCCTGGACCTGGAGGAGCCGGCTGCTGACGGCGATGTCGTCGCCGATGGCGCGGAGCCGGCCGACGATGCGGCTGAGGGGGCGGGGGCCGCTGACGGAGTGGCTGTGCCTGCGGTCGCAGCTGCCGACCAGCCGCCGAAGGCGGGCGGGGAGGACAGCGAGGACGAGGCCTTCGTCTACGGAGATGACGACGAGGACCTTCCCGCGGCCCAGGTGGCCGTGGCGGGCGCCACCTCCGACCCGGTGAAGGATTACCTCAAGCAGATCGGCAAGGTACCCCTGCTCAACGCAGAGCAGGAAGTCGAGCTGGCCAAGCGGATCGAGGCGGGGCTGTTCGCCGAGGAGAAGCTGGCCGAGGGCCGGGGCACGCTCCGGCCTGATGCGCGGATCGACCTGGAGTGGATCGCCGATGACGGCAGGCGGGCCAAGAACCACCTGCTCGAGGCGAACCTGCGGCTGGTGGTCTCGCTGGCCAAGCGCTACACCGGCCGGGGGATGCTGTTCCTTGACCTGATCCAGGAGGGGAATCTCGGCCTGATCCGCGCGGTCGAGAAGTTCGACTACACCAAGGGATACAAGTTCTCGACCTACGCCACGTGGTGGATCCGGCAGGCCATCACCCGGGCGATGGCCGACCAGGCACGCACCATCCGGATCCCGGTGCACATGGTCGAGGTCATCAACAAGCTGGCCAGGGTGCAGCGCCAGATGCTGCAGGACCTGGGCCGGGAGCCCACTCCCGAAGAGCTCGCTGCCGAGCTGGACATGACCCCTGAGAAGGTCATCGAGGTGCAGAAATATGGCCGGGAGCCGATCTCCCTGCACACGCCGCTCGGTGAGGACGGCGACAGCGAGTTCGGCGACCTGATCGAGGACTCCGAGGCGATTCAGCCGGGCGAGGCGGTCAGCTTCACCCTGCTGCAAGAGCAGCTGCACTCGGTGCTCGACACGCTATCCGAGCGGGAGGCCGGCGTCGTGTCGATGCGGTTTGGCCTGACGGACGGGCAGCCCAAGACGCTTGATGAGATCGGCAAGGTTTACGGAGTCACGCGCGAGCGCATCCGCCAGATCGAGTCGAAGACCATGTCCAAGCTGCGACATCCGTCGCGGTCCCAGGTACTGCGGGACTACCTCGACTGAGGGCGCCGGGAACCGGCCGGGCGGCACGGCGCAACCTGCGTCGCAGGGCGTCTGGCCGGGAGGCGCCTGCCATGTAGCAGGCCGTCTCCCGGGCAGCTACCCGGGAGACGGCGTTTCCTTACCCTAGGAGCCGCCTCGGCTCGACTGGCGTGACAGCCGGGAGGTCTCGTCCTGGATCTCTACCGCGATCTTGGCCAGCGCGGCCGCATGCTCGCGGTTGTGGTGCGCGCAGAACAGCAGCTCGCCCGAGCCCGGCAGGATGACGCGAACATACGCCGTGGCCCGGCATCGGTCACACAAGTCCGTGGCGTTGAGCGGCTTTGTTGGGGCCATAGCTCCGGTCATGTCGCCCTCCCTCGCCTGAGCCCCTCCAGCGACGTTGCCGGTGGGCTGTGCAACCAGTGATCTCCTACCGCATCACAACACCTTGCCTGTCGTGGGTCTTCCCATGCCGGCGCCTCGTACGCCGTGGGCGAACACCTTTTACATCCGTGTAACACGATCCGCGCCTGCCGCCGGTCTCGAGCACGTTGTCCCAGGTCGCCGGGTATGTCAGCGGCGTGGTGGCGTGAGGGAGTCGGTACGGGCCGCTAGTCTGCCCTCAGACCTTTTCGGGCAGGCAGCCCGACGCCACGTCAGGGAGTCCCTTGGTGACCGCCGTCAGCGCAGCGCCGCCGCAGCCAGCCAGCGCCGCGGACGGCTACACAGCCCGCCATCTGACCGTCCTTGAAGGGCTTGAGGCGGTACGCAAGCGCCCCGGCATGTACATCGGATCTACCGACGGCCGCGGGCTCATGCACTGCCTCTGGGAAATCGTCGACAACGCCGTCGACGAGGCGCTGGGCGGGAACTGCACCCGCATCGATGTCATCCTGCACGCCGACGGCTCGGCGGAGGTGCAGGACAACGGCCGCGGGATCCCGGTCGACCTGGAGCCGAAGACCGGGCTCACCGGCGTCGAACTGGTCATGACGCGATTGCACGCGGGCGGCAAGTTCGGCGGCGGGTCCTACACGGCGTCAGGCGGCCTGCACGGGGTCGGGGCATCGGTGGTGAATGCCCTGTCCGGCCGGCTGGATGTCCAGGTCGACCGGGAGGGCCATGAATGGGCCACGAGCTTCCGCCGCGGCGTGCCCGGCGAGTTCGGCGGCGCCGGCCCCGATGACCCGTTTAGCCCGGGGTCGGGCCTGCGGCGGGTGCGGCGGGTAGCGAAGACGCTGACCGGCACCCGGATCAGGTTCTGGCCAGACCATCAGGTGTTCGTGCGGGGTGCCAGCCTGAGCTTCGAGGCGCTCGCCCAGCGGGCCCGGCAGACCGCGTATCTCGTGCCGGGGCTGACGATCCGCATCGCCGACGAGCGCCCGGCGGCCCAGCGTGCCCCGTCGGCCGGCCTGGGCGACGGCCTGGCGGCGGGAGACGCGGCCGAGGACGACTCTGGCCCGGCCGCCGTCGAGGCGCATGGCGGCCCGCGCGAGGAGGAGTTCCGGTTCGCGGGAGGTATCAGCGAGTTCTGCACGCACCTGTCGGACACCGAGCCGGTCACCGACGTGGTGCGGCTGATCGGCTCCGGCCAGTTCACCGAGACCGTGCCGGTCCTCGACGACCTGGGCCACCTGACCCCGACGGACGTCGAGCGCGAGCTGTCGGTCGACATCGCCCTGCGCTGGGGCAGCGGGTACGACAGCGTGACCCGATCCTTTGTCAATGTCATCGCCACGCCCAAGGGCGGCACCCATGTCACCGGCTTCGAGCGCGCGCTGGTCAAGACGCTGAACGAGCAGCTGCGCGCGGCGCGGCTGCTGCGTAACGGCGACGAGCCCGTCATCAAGGAGGACGTGCTCGAGGGCCTGACGGCGGTCATCTCGGTCCGGCTGCCGGAGCCCCAGTTCGAGGGGCAGACCAAGGAAGTGCTCGGCACCCCGGCCGCATCCAAGATCGTGGCGCAGGTCGTATCGGGTGAGCTGCGCGGGTTCCTCGAGGGACGGGTCCGCGGCAGCAAGCAGCAAGCGCGGGCGGTTCTCGACAAGGTGGCTTCCGCCGCCAGGACGCGCATCGCCGCCCGTGAGCATCGCGAGAACCAGCGCCGGAAGTCGGCGCTCGCGACGTCCGCGCTGCCGGCCAAGCTGGTCGACTGCCGATCCTCGGACGACCGCAGCGAGCTGTTCATTGTCGAGGGCGACTCCGCGCTCGGCACCGCGAAGCTGGCCAGGGACTCAGAGTTCCAGGCGCTGCTGCCGATCCGGGGCAAGATCCTCAACGTGCAGAAGGCCTCACTGACCGACATGCTCAAGAACGCCGAGTGCGCGGCGATCATCCAGGTCCTCGGGGCCGGCTCGGGCAGCGCGTTCGACCTGGACTCCGCCCGTTACCAGCGAGTCATTTTCATGGCCGATGCCGACGTGGACGGCGCGCACATCCGCACCCTGCTGCTGACCCTCTTCCATCGCTACATGCGTCCGATGGTGGAGGCGGGCCGGGTATTCGCCGCTGTCCCACCACTGCACCGGATCGAGCTGATCAACCCGCGCAAGGGCCAGCAGAAATATATCTACACCTACTCCGATGCCGAGCTGCACCGGGCGCTGCTGCAGGCCGAGCGCAAGGGCCAGCGCTGGAAGGAGCCGCCGCAGCGGTACAAGGGACTCGGCGAGATGGACGCAGCCCAGCTGGCCGAGACCACGATGGATCCCCGGCAGCGGACGCTGCGCCGGATCAGGATCGAGGACGCGACGGCGGCTAAGGGGATGTTCGATCTGCTCATGGGCAGCGAGGTGGCGCCGCGCCGGGACTTCATCATCGGCGGAGCGGCCGAGCTGGATCCTGCCCGGATCGACGCCTGACGGGCCGGCTCACAGCATCCGCAGGGCCGGTAGGCGCGGCAGTGATGAAGCTCATGTGCCGCTGGAGGCTGCGTGCCGGATGGCATGGCTCGTAGGATCCAGGAGGAGGTGGCCGATGGCCCACGTGGAGGCTGACCCGGTTCTGCTCTGCGTCCAGGATGCCGAGCAGCTCGCGGAGCTGGTCCTGCCAGCCGACGTGCGCGACTTCGTCGGCGGCGGCAGCGGCAGCGAGCTGACCTTGGCGGCCAACCGCGCTGCCCTGGACCGCGTGCACCTGCTGCCGCGGGTGCTCACCGACATCTCGGCCTGCAGCACGTCCGCGGAATTGCTCGGCTGCCCGGCATCGATGCCTGTTGCGATCGCCCCGATGTCCTATCAGCGGATGGTTCACCCGGCTGGCGAGCTCGGCGTTGCCCGGGCGGCGAGTGACGCCGGGATTCCCTTCGTCATGAGCATGATGAGCAGCTACCCGCTGGAGGAGCTCGCGGCAGCCGGCGGGACCATCTGGCTGCAGCTCTACTGGCTCCGGGACCGGGCGCCGCTGCTGAGCCTCGTGCGACGGGCCGAGCGGGCCGGCTGCCGCGCTGTCATGCTGACCGTGGACCTGCCGATCATGGGCCGCAGGCTCCGCGACATGCGCAGCGGCTTCGCGCTTCCGCCGGGCATCACCGCGGTCAATCTGGATGATGATGCGGCAGCGCTGGCGGGCACGCCCGTGACAGGCTCCTCGGCGGTGGCACGTCAGACTGCCCAGACCATCGACCCCTCGCTGAGCTGGGCAGACGTTGCATGGCTGCGGGACCAGACATCGCTTCCCCTGGTCCTGAAGGGGATTCTCGATCCGCGCGATGCCGCGCGCGCCGCTGACCTGGGCGTCGATGCGATCGTCGTCTCCAACCACGGCGGCCGTCAGCTCGACGGGGCCGTGCCGAGCATCGCCGCGCTGGCCGACGTCTGCGAGGCGGTGGCCGGCCGGTGCGCCGTCCTGCTGGACAGCGGAGTCCGCAGCGGTACCGATGTGCTCAGGGCCATTGCCCTGGGCGCGTCAGGAGTGCTCCTCGGCCGTCCCGCGCTCTGGGGCCTGGCCTACGGCGGCGAGCACGGAGCACGTCAGGTACTGGCCCTGCTCCAGGAAGAACTGGCGGACGCCATGTCGCTCGCGGGCTGCCCCGACGTGTCCGCTGCCAGCCGACTGCGGACCGCGATGGCCGGCTCCGCCTGACGGGGCAGGATGGCGAAAGGGGAATGAGGCCCGATGGGATCTGAGCACGCACATGTACCGGGCGCCGAGCTCAGCACGGCGACTCTCCATGCCTGCCTGGAGGATTCAGCCTTAGCGTCCATGAATTTCCTCAACGAGGTTGCCAGCGGCTATCCCGCCGCGGTGTCCTTCGCCTCAGGCCGGCCGTATGAGGAGTTTTTTGACGTTGCGCTGATTCATAGGTATATCGATGCCTTCTGCTCGTACCTGAGAGCCGACCTCGGCTACAGCGAGGAACAGGTCAACCAGACACTGTTCCAGTACGGGCGGACAAAGGGAATTGTGCATGAGCTGATCGCGCGTCATCTGGCCGCTGACGAGGGCATCAGGGCTGATCCCGAGTCGGTCGTCGTGACGGTGGGCTTCCAGGAGGCGCTGTTCATCGTCTTGCGGGCCCTTCGATGCGACGAGCGGGATGTCCTGCTGGCGGTATCGCCGACATACGTCGGCCTGACCGGGGCGGCCCGCCTGGCCGATCTGCCGGTCTGGCCAGTACGCAGCGGGCCGCTCGGTATTGACCTGGACGACCTGGCCGGCCAGGCGCAGAGCGCGAGGAGCGCGGGACTGCGGCCCAGGGCCTGCTACGTCATGCCGGACTTCTCGAACCCGTCCGGCGTGAGCCTGACCATTGAGCTCCGCCGGCGGCTGCTCGAGGTGGCCGGCCAGGAAGGGCTCTTGCTGCTGGAAGACAATCCGTACGGCCTGTTCCACGATGGCGAGCACATGCCGACGCTCAAGGCGCTGGATAGCGCGCGCCGTGTGGTGTATCTGGGCTCGTTCGCCAAGACCGGCTTCCCCGGCGCCCGGGTCGGCTACGCGGTGGCCGACCAGAGGGTGGCCGGCCGCGACGGGACCGTGAGCTTGCTGGCCGATCAGCTATCCAAGATCAAGAGCATGGTCACCGTCAATACCTCCGCGGTCGCGCAGGCGATCGTGGGCGGAAAGCTGCTGGAGCACAACTGCTGCCTGGCCCAGGCCAACCTCCGCGAGACTGCCATCTACCTCAGGAATCTGCGCCAGATGCTGGATGGCCTGGGCCGCCGTTTCCCGGCATCAGGAAACCCGGCGGCGGATGTCAGCTGGAACACCCCCAGCGGCGGGTTCTTCGTGGTGGTGTCCCTGCCATTCGCCGTCGACGATGACCTGCTGGAGTATTCGGCCCGCCAGCACGGTGTGCTGTGGACGCCGATGAGCCATTTCTACGGTGACGGCGGCGGCTCGCACCAGGTGCGGCTGGCCTGCAGTCAGCTCACCGCCGAGCAGATCGAGACTGGCCTGGATCGGTTCGCCGCCCTGGTGGCCGAGCGCCGCTCCGAGCCGGGCAACTCCCGCCTGCTGCGCGCTGTTGATTCCTGATCCCTGATGCATGATGGTCCGCCGGCCGGCGGGGCCGAGAGCGTTGAACCTGGAGGGCGGGGACGATTTTCAGTGATAGTGACTGAAATCGTCCCCGCCAGTTCCGGGCGAGCTAGCGGCCGCGCTCCCTGTCCTCCGCTACATGTTCTTGCAGTGGTGGTGCGTTCCGGCCGGTCCTGGCGACGTCTTCGATCCCGACGGTGCTCGCGATCCTGCCGGTGCTCTCGTGGCGCCCGATGACGGCGATGAACCCGATGACGGTGCCGCCGGCGTTGACGATGATGCTGACGGTGACGATGTCGTCGAGGCCGCTGCCGAGGTCGAGCCGCTGGCAGATGCCAGCGCAACTCCCGTCGCGCCGGCACCGATGCCGGCGGCAAGGAATGCGGTGATGATGAAGCGCCGCGTCCGTCCGCCCCTGGTGGGTGTCATGTGAATCCCTCCCTCCTGTCCATGCCCGGGCGGGCCGCCGATCAGGCCCGCGCTGGCCCCAGGATGCGCAGCCCGACCCGGCCAGAACCCGAAGCGCGGCTCTCAGGCTCGTCTGAGCACTGCACGAGCCCGTCATGGCCCTGGGTCAGGTGGGCGGCGCGGTGCCGCCGAGGGAAGCGAGCGGATGACGGACCCGGACGCCTGACCCGTCCCTGCGGCCGTCCGCAGCGGGCAGGTCGGCGGGCGTCCCGGCGGCGGTCGCGCCGCGGGCGGGTCCCGGCCCGGCCCACGCCAGCACCAGGACATCCTCGCCCTTGAGGAACCGGTGACAGCGGACGCCGCCGGTTGCCCGGCCCTTCGGCGGGAACTCGGCGTAGGGCGTCACCTTCGCGGTGACGGCGGCGGTTCCTGGCAGCGCTCCGGCGCTGCCCGCGACGGTGACCACGACTGGCGCGCCTGCTGCCGGCAGTCCGCCGGCTGACAGTCCGGCGGCTGACAGTCCGGCGGCTGACAGTCCGTCGGCTGACAGTCCGGCGGCTGACGGGCCGGCGGCGGGCGGCTCGCCGGGATTGACGGCGCCGAACCAGACCACGGACGCGCGCGGCGAGAGCCGGACTCCGGCCATCCCGCCGGCCGCCCGGCCCTGCGGCCGGACCGACGCGGCACCGAACCGCAGCAGCTGGGCGTCGCTGGTGATGAACACCAGATCGTGCGCCTCGTCCTCGAGCTGGACCGCACCCACGACCCGGTCGCCGTCCTTTAGCGCGATCACCTCGAAGTCGGACGCGTTCTGCGGGTAGTCGGGGGCGACCCGCTTCACGACGCCGCCCGCGGTGCCCAGGGCCAGGCCTGCTCCCGCGGTGTCCGCGGCGACGATCCCGACGGCGGTCTCGCCCGGCGCGGTGGACACGAACTCGCTGACCGGCGCGCCGCCGGACAGGCCGGGGGAGTGCGCGCTCGGCGGAAGCGCAGGCAGGTCGAGCACGCCGAGCCGGACCAGCCTGCCGTGCGAGGTCACCACGCCGATGGTGCCGCGTGCGGTCGACGGTACGACCGAGGCGATGGCGTCATGCGCCGCCCGAGGGCCCCCTGGCGATCCGCCGGAAGCCGGGGCCGCCGCGGAGCCGGGAGCTGCGGACACGGCCCGTTGAGCATCTGGGCTGTCCACGGGAAGGGCCTGCTGAACGGCTGGCTGCGCCACGGCAGTGCGGGCCAGCAGGCCGGTTGAGGACAGCAGCACCGTGCACGGGTCGTCGGCGACCTCAAGCGGCACAGCGGCGGTCCTGGCCGCGCCGGTGCTCTCCAGCAGGACGGTCCGGCGGGGAGTGGCAAATCGGTCGCTGACGCTGGCCAGCTCATCGGAGACGAGCTCGGCCAGCCTGGCCTCGGAGTCCAGGATGGCGGTCAGCTCGGCGATTTCCCGCTGCAGCGTGTCGCGCTCGCGCTCAAGCTCGAGCCGGTCGAAGCGGGTGAGCCGGCGCAGCGGGGTGTCCAGGATGTACTGCGCCTGGATCACCGACAGGTCGAAGACCGACATCAGGCGATCCTTCGCCTGCGCGGCGTCGTCGCTGGCCCGGATCACCTGGATGACCTCGTCGATGTTCAGCAGCGCGATGAGCAGGCCGTCCACCAGGTGCAGCCGCTCCTGGCGCTTGAGGCGACGGTGGGCAGTGCGCCGCCGGACGACTTCGAGCCGGTGGTCGACGTAGATCTGCAGCAGCTCGCGCAGCCCGAGCACCCGCGGCTGCCCGTCGACGAGGGCGACGTTGTTGATGCCGAAGGTCTCTTCCATCGGGGTCAGCCGGTACAGCTCGTCGAGCACCGCCTCGGGATGGAATCCGCTGCGGATCTCGATCACCAGGTGCAGGCCGCGGTGCCGGTCGGTCAGGTCCTTCAGGTCGGCGATGCCGGCCAGCTTCCTGGCCTGGACCAGGTCCTTGATCCGGCTGACCACCTTCTCCGGGCCGACGCCGTACGGAAGCTCGGTAATCACGATCCCGCTCCGGCGGGGGGTGATCTGCTCGATCCGGGCGGCTGCCCTGGTGCGGAAGATCCCGCGGCCGCTCTCGTACGCGTCCCTGATCCCGTCCAGCCCGACGATCTTCCCGCCGGTCGGCAGGTCAGGGCCGGGCACGAAGCGCATCAGCGCCTCCAGCGGAGCGTCCGGGTGGGCGATCAGGTGCCGGGCCGCGGCCACCACCTCGCCGAGGTTGTGCGGAGCCATGTTGGTGGCCATCCCGACCGCGATGCCCGAGGCGCCGTTGACCAGCAGATTGGGCAGCGCAGCGGGAAGCACCTCCGGCTGTACCTCCTGGCCGTCGTAGTTCGGCATGAAGTCGACGGTGTCCTCGTCCAGCGAGGTGGTCATCTCCATCGCCGCCGCGGCCAGGCGCGCCTCGGTGTACCGCATCGCGGCCGGCGCGTCATCGCCGCCCAGCGAGCCGAAGTTGCCGTGTCCGTCGATCAGCGGCAGCCGCATCGCGAACGGCTGCGCCATCCGGACCAGCGCGTCGTAGATGGCGCTGTCGCCGTGCGGGTGCAGCCGCCCCATGACCTCGCCGACGACGCGGGCGCACTTGACATGAGCGCGCTCGGGCCGCAGGCCCATCTCGCTCATCTGGTACAGGATCCGCCGCTGCACGGGCTTGAGCCCGTCGCGCGCGTCCGGCAGGGCACGCTGGTAGATCACCGAGTAGGCGTACTCGAGGAAACTGCCCCGCATCTCGTCGGTCACATCGATGTCGACGATGTTTTCCTCGAAATCATCGGGAGGCGGAGTTGTCGTAGTGCGTCTGGCCATGACCGCCATTGTGCCGTCCCGCAGGCCGGTGACGCTCGTGGCGCGGCCGGTGTGGCGCGGGCGGGGCGCGCGGGTCAGGTGGCGGAGAAGCCGCCGTCGACGCAGAAGACCTGCCCGGTCACGTAGTCGCTGGCCCGGCTGGCGAGGAACACCGCGATGCCTTCGAAGTCACTGGCCTGGCCGTTGCGGCCGATCATCGTCCTGGCCGCGAGGGCGGCCGACCGGCCCGGATCGCTGGCGGCCTCGCGGGTCAGCGGCGTGATCACGAAGCCGGGGGAGACGGCATTGCAGCACACGCCGCTGGCTGCCCACGCCTCGGACTGGGACCGGGTCAGCGAGGCGAGGCCGCCCTTGGACGCCCCGTATGCGCCGCTGTTGCCGAACGCGCGCAGCGCCTGCTGCGACACGATGTTGATGATCCGGCCCCAGCCGCGCGCCGCCATGCCGGGCCCGAAGCGCTGCCCCAGCAGGAACGGCGCGGTCAGGTTGACTGCCATCGTCTCGTCCCACTCGGCGAGGGTCAGGGCATCCATCGGGGGACGCAGGTTGATGGCAGCGCAGCTGACCACGATGTCCGGCTCGCCGAATTTCGCCGCGGCCTGCCGGGCGCCCAGCTCCAGCGCGGCGCGGTCACCGAGATCCGCGCTGACCCAGGCGGCCGTGCAGCCTGCCGCCCGCAGGTCGGCGGACGCCCGCGCCAGCTGCTGCTCGCCGCGCGCCATCAGCACGACCCTCGCCCCGGCGCCGGCCAGGGCGCGCGCCATGGCGCGGCCGATGCCCGAGCTGCCGCCCGTGACCAGCGCCACCTTGCCGTCCAGGGAGAACAGCTCGCCGAGGTAATCTGCCATGACAAATCTACGAGTATGACCGCCGCGCGCGGGACCGCGCCGCGCAATGGCTAGAGCGCAGGGCGCGCGCCTACCATACTCAGCGCGCGGGCAGCGAGCCGGCAGCCGCTGACCAGCGCCTCGCCGGGCGGCTTCTTGTCGATCCACGCGGGCAGGAAGCCCGCGCAGAACGCGTCTCCGGCGCCGGTCCCGTCCACGATCCGCTCGACCGGCGGGCCGGGCACCCGGAACGGCTCCGGGCGGCCGTTGGCATAGAGGAGCGCGCCATCAGCGCCGAGCTTCATCACGACCTGCGGATACCAGGCATTCAGCACCCTGGCCGCCTGCTCGGGCTCCTCCCGCCCGGTGATGACCCTGGCCTGGTCACCGTTCACGAACAGCAGGGTCGCGCCGTTGGTCAGCTGCAGGAACGGCTCGGCCCCGGCGCGCTCGAGCGGCGCGGCGGACGCGCCGTCCACCGACACCGTCATCCCGGCCCGCTGCGCCAGGGCGATGGCGGTCAGCGTGGCCTGCCGCGAGCCCTCGTTCAGCAACGTGTAGCCGGAGACATGCAGGTGGCTGCCCGGCGTGAACAGATCCTTAGGCAGGTCGTCGGGCGAGAGCGCGGCGTTGGCGCCCGGGTCCGACAGCATCGTATGGTCGCCCTTGTGGGTGACCATCACCACGCAGGTTCCTGTCGGCCGCTCAGGATCCATCACGAGCCGGGCGTCCACGCCGTAGCCCATCAGCTCCATGTCCCTGTTCCGGCCCGCGATGTCAGCGCCGCGCCGGCCGACAAAGGCCACCTCGGCGCCGTCGACGGCAAGCCAGGCGGCAATGTTCGCGCCAGAGCCGCCGCCATGCATGGTTACCGTAGCTGGCGTGTCGCTGCCCCTGGCAAGCGGCAGCGCAGCGTGGGCGACCGTGTCCGTCATGAGATCGCCAACGACGACAATACGCGTCATGTCGTCACCACCTTGATCACCGGGACTGGGCCCGGCGCAGTCTTGGGGGCGCCCGGCTCAGAGAGCTAGCGGATAGAACTTAACAGCTCCAGAGACCCGTCTCGTGCCGTTCGCTCTCCGAATCCGTGATGAGCGGCGATTCCGGTCAAAGTCGGAAAGGGCCGCGGCGGCGCCGCGGCTGCCCGCGGAGCCTCCGGCAGCCCCTGCCCCCGGCCGCTGGCGGAGTCCGCGCAGGCCGCCAAACAGCTGCTGCGCAGGACATCCGGGCATGCCGCCGGCGTGCCCGGCCGGGCGCAGGGCAGCCGGCGCGGGCCCGGGCCGGCCGGGCTGTAGGCTGGCGGGCACTCCGGCGGGCCGAATCTGGACCATTGAGGCGATGCATGACCTGGACCTGGCAGTTTGAGAAGGAAGACGGGACGACGATGGCGTCCCGTGGCCTGCCGAAGGAGACCTTCAGCAGCCAGGGCGACGCGGAAAGCTGGCTCGGTGAGCAGTGGCGCAGCCTGCTCGATGCCGGCGTCGAGCAGGTTACCCTGCTCGACGACGGCAACGCCGAGTACGGGCCGATGAGCCTGCGGCCCCCCGAGGAGTAACGCCGATGAGCCCGCGGCCCCGAGGAGTAACGCCGGATCAGGGCCTGCTGGCCGGGCTGGCCGTCCGGGACGGATCCCGCTCGATCTGCGGGCCGAGGATGTCGTCGATGCTCTGCATGATCGCCGGGTCAAGCCGTACGCCCGATGCCTTCACGTTCTCCGTTACCTGCTCGGGCCGGGTGGCGCCGACAATCGCGGCGCAGACATTCGGGTTCTGCAGCGTCCAGGCGATCGCGAGCTGCGACAGCGTCAGCCCAGCCTCTTCCGCGACCGGCTTGAGCTGCTGCACCCTGCTGAGGATCTCGTCGGTCAGGTAGCCGCGGATGAAGTTGGAGCCGGTCGCATCGGTCGCGCGCGATCCGCTCGGCGCCGCGGCGCCCGGCAGGTACTTGCCGGTGAGCGCGCCCTGCGCGATCGGGGACCAGACGATCTGGCCGATACCTTCCTTCTCGCACAGCGGTACGACCTCGGTCTCGATGACCCGCCAGATCATGTTGTACTGCGGCTGGCTGGAGATGATCTTGTCGAATCCCATCTCCGCGGCGATCTGCAGCGCCGCCGCGATTTCCTGCGCCCGCCACTCCGAGACGCCGACATAGAGCACCTTGCCCTGGCGGACCAGGTCATCGAAGGCGCGCAGGGTCTCCTCCAGGGGGGTCTCGCTGTCGTAGCGGTGCGCCTGGTACAGGTCCACGTAGTCGGTCTGAAGCCGCCGCAGCGAGGCATGGGCCGACTCCATGATGTGCTTGCGGGACAGGCCGCGGTCATTCATGCCTGGCCCGGTCGGCCAGTAGACCTTCGTGCAGATCTCCAGGGACTCACGGCGCACGCCGTGCAGCGCCCGGCCGAGCACCGCCTCGGCCTTCGTGCCCGCGTAGACATCGGCGCTGTCAAAGGTCGTGATGCCCGCTTCGCGGGCCGCGGCGACGCACGCCCTCGCGGCATCCTCCTCGACCTGCGAGCCGTGCGTGAGCCAGTTGCCGTAGGCGATCTCGCTGATCTTCAGGCCGCTGCGGCCGAGGTGACGATGTTCCATGCCTGGAACCCTAATGCCCCCGGGCTGTCAGCAACGCGGCCAGGTCGCGGGGCCTGGCTCAGACCTTGGCGCCGCGCTTCACTCGCGGTGCCGGCATCCGCATCCTGCGCATCTGGGTGCCGCGCATGGCCGCGTAGAAACGGATCCCGCGGGTGCTCTCGCCCGGGTAGCGCAGCTGGGCCATGCGCTGGACCTTGCGGCCGACCAGCCAGCCCTCGACCAGCAGCACCGCGAGGATCCCGAGCACGACATAGTCGATGACCAGCGACTTCCTGATACCGGGAAGCAGGAACACGACCAGGAGCAGCACCGCGCCGAACAGGTAGAACTCGCTGGCGGAATACCGGGAGTCCACGTAGTCACGGGCCAGCGCCCGGACCGGCCCCTGGTCCTTGCGCGGCAGCGCCCAGTCCTCCCCGCGCTTCATCGCGGCGAGCCTGCGCTGGCGGCCGGTGCGGTCCTTGTCGCGGGACTGGCGGTACGCAGCCTTACGGTCGGCCGGTGCCGTGTAAGGCTGCCGCCTGCGGCTCTCGGCCTCGCTGCGCTTGGGCGTCGGCCTGCCCTTGCCGGCCGTGACCCCGGGACGGCCGGAGCCGGTCGGCCCGGCCGGGCTCGATGTGTCAGCGCCCTGCCCGCGTGCCGGGTCCTGATCGAGCACGTCAGGGGCATCAGTAGTACGTCGTCGGAACACGCTCACAGCCTACCGGGACGAACCCCCCAGACCGCCAGGGCCGCGCGATGGCCAGCGGCGGGCCCCCGGCCGTGGTTCGGACGTCCGTTATGACTGCGGCGTCAGGCCGTCGTAGGCTGAGGGCCAGCACCTGCCAACAACTTCCGTTGCCTCTGCAGCATTGCAGTTCGCGGCATCGCCGCGCCGTGCGGCAGCGGTGTACAGGATGAGGGGATGGTCGCGCGTATGGGCGTGATGAAACGGGTCTCGCTGATCTTCAAGTCCAAGGCCAACAAGGCCCTGGACAGGATGGAAGATCCCCGGGAGACCCTGGACTACTCCTACCAGACGCAGCTCGAGCTGCTGCAGAAGGTCCGCCGCGGCGTCGCCGACGTCGCGACTTCGCGCAAGCGCGTCGAGCTGCAGATCAATCAGCTCCAGCTGTCATCGAAAAAACTGGACAAGCAGGCCAGGGACGCCCTTGCCGCCGGCCGCGAGGACCTGGCGCGCGAGGCGCTCTCCCGCAAGGCCGGCGTGCAGGGTCAGATGACTGACCTGAACACGCAGTACACCTCGCTGCAGGCGGAAGAGGAGAAGCTGACCGGCGCCTCGCAGCGGCTGCAGATCAAGGTCGATGCCTTCCGCACCAAGAAGGAGACGATCAAGGCCACCTACACCGCAGCCGAGGCGCAGACCAGGATTAACGAGGCCTTCACCGGCATCTCCGAGGAGATGGGCGATGTCGGCATGGCGATCCAGCGCGCCGAGGACAAGACCGAGCAGATGAAGGCGCGCGCGGGTGCGCTCGACGAGCTGATGGCCTCGGGCGGCCTGGACGATGTGGTCAGCGGCCCGCGTGACGATATCCAGGCCGAGCTGGACCGGATGGGCGCCGGCCACGACGTGGACGCCGAGCTGGCGCGGATGAAGTCTGAGCTCGGGCAGGGCAGCGCGCCGCGGCAGCTCGAGGCGACACAGGAGCCCGGGTCGGGCGCGCCGGAGGTGCCGCCGGTCCGCGCCGTGCAGCCTGCTGATCAGCCGCCGGCCGGTGACGCATGATCGTCAGGATTCTGGGTGAAGGCCAGCTGCGCGTCGACGACTCGGCCACGGCCGAGCTCAATGAGCTCGACTCCAGGCTCGAGGCGGCGGTGGAGCGCGACGACGAGACCGGCTTCAAGGCCGCTCTGGACGCGCTGCTGGCGCGGGTCCGGTCCATCGGCACGGCGGTGGAGGCCGAGTTGATCGAGCCGTCGGCGCTGATCCTGCCGCAGAAGGACGCCACCATGGCCGAGGTCCGCAAGCTGCTCTCCGACGACGGGCTCATTCCTGGCTGAGCTGCGCAAGGGAACGATCACGGGGGTTCGCCCGTTTGCAGGATTGGCCGGTGCGGTGAGACCGGCGGCGCTGCGGGCTCCCGCCGTGCAAACTGGTCCCGCGCCTGAGATGTAATGAAGTAAGACGGCTTCGCTAGGCAGCCGCAACGAAACGGAGGCGCCCCGATGGCGCGGACTCGCTATGCGACTGACAGAGGGCTGATCGCGCGGATGGGCGCGACAATGTTCCTGCTCGGACTCGTGTTCTGTGCCTTCATCCTGGTGCTGTTCTTCGTCCTGTTCGAGTACCAGAGGCGCCGGGCCGGCGCCGGCGGGGATAACGGCAGCAGTACCGGCCTTATCGTCATCGCCGCGGTGATCGGGATTGGCAGCGCGTTCGCGTCCTACTACTGGTCCGACAAGATCGCGCTCAGCGCCTCAGGCGCGCGCCTGGTCGGCCCTCAGGACTCGCCGGCGGCGGCCCGCCTGCACGGCACCGTGGACCGGCTATGCGCGCTCGCCGACATGCCCAAGCCGCGGGTCGCCATCGCGCCGGTCCAGATGCCGAACGCCTTCGCGACCGGCCGGAGCAGCAAGGTGGCCGTCGTGTGCGCGACGCAGGGCCTGCTGGACCGGCTCGACCCGGAAGAGCTCGAGGGCGTGCTCGCGCATGAGATGTCGCACGTGGCGCACAAGGATGTGGCGGTGATGACCATCGCCTCGTTCCTCGGTATCGTCGCCGCGCTGCTCGTCCGGTTCGCGTTCTACTCGGAGCTCTTCGGCGGCGGCGGCCGGGGCCGGGGCGGCGGCGGCCGGGGAAACAGCCAGGGCGGCGCCATACCTATCATCCTGGTCGTCATGGTGGTCGGGATGGTGACGTACGCCGTCAGCTTCCTGCTGATCCGGCTGCTGTCGCGGTACCGGGAGCTATCCGCTGACCGGTCCGGTGCGCTGCTGACCGGACGGCCCTCGGCACTGGCCAGCGCGCTGGTGAAGGTGACCGGCGATATGGCCAGGATCCCGACCAGGGACCTGCGCGCGGCCGAGCCGCTGAACGCGTTCTACTTTGCGCCCGCGTTCTCCAAGCGTGCCGGGCAGTTCAGCATGTCATCGATCTTCTCGACCCACCCGCCGCTGGAGAAGCGGCTGAAGGAACTCGACAAGATCTCCCAGCAGCTCAGCAGGTAGGCGCGAGCTCTGCAGTAAGGCGCGCGAGGGAAACTCGATCCGCCGCGCTCGACGCTCGGGAGGTAGCAGGTGGGGTTCCTGGACACGCTGCTCGGCCGGACCAAGCCGGTGCCGCCAAATCTGGACGCGCTCTTCGCGCTGCCGTCGGCGGCCATCACGCTGCAGGCCGCCACGGACTTCCAGCCGACCGGGACCGGTTCTGTCTGCTTCCGGGCGGCCGAGGGCAAGGCCTTCAGCGACATCGAGAAGGACGTCCGCGACCTGCTCAATATGGGCCAGGGGAAGACGTCCGTTGAGGTGTCCCTCGACTCCTACGGGTTCACCTGGCTGGTCTGCCAGCACACCGGTGACGACGTCGAGGGCCTGGTCACCGACCTGCACGCGGTGAATTCCTCGCTGGAGCTCGGCGGGTTCGGCCCGCAACTGCTCTGCACGATCCTCAGCTTCCGCGACTCCCCGGGGCGGCGGCTGGGACTGGTGTACCTGTACAAGCGCGGCAGCTTCTATCCCTTCGCGCCGCTGGGCGGGGAGCGCCGTGACAGCGCCCTGGAGATGCAGGTGCGCGGCTCGCTCGGCGCCGATCTGAAGGTCGAGCCTGACCTGGGCCGCTGGTTCCCTGTCTGGGGCGCGCCCGGCCTGTAACTCCTCCGGCCGGGCCGGAATGATGGCAGAGGGCATATCGTTGGGGCAAGAGACCAGGCCGCCTCGTCCGGGGCGGCAGCCAGTCGGATGCAGGAGCTAAACGCAGATGACAGTTGAGCAGGACGTGACCACGCAGGGCATCAACCTTACTGAGGCCGCAGCGGTTAAGGTGAGCGGCCTGCTTAAGCAGGAAGGCCGCGATGACCTCAGGCTGCGCATCGCCGTGCAGCCGGGCGGCTGCTCTGGCCTGCGCTACCAGTTGTATTTCGATGAGCGCCAGATCGACGGCGACGTCGTCAGCGAGTTCGGCAGCGTCCAGGTAGTCACCGACAAGATGAGCATCCCCTACCTGTCAGGCGCCTCGATTGACTTCGTCGACACGATCGAGAAGCAGGGCTTCACGATCGACAACCCGAACGCGGGCGGTTCCTGCGCCTGCGGCGACTCCTTCCACTGAACCGGACCGCTCTTCGGAGCGCTCTCCGCGCGCGCTCGTCGGCCGACCCGTAGTTCTGTTCGGCGATCGGCACCATCTGCCGGCCCGGCGCCATCTGCCGGGCCGGCGGCGCCTGACCGGGCGGCCCGCGCGTGACCGGCCGGCCAGGTCGGCGCGGCGGCCGCGGCCGGAAACGCGGTAGCCTGTGCCCGCCCCATTCAAGGTGCCCCCGCCCATCCAAGGTGCCCGCCGCAGAGGATAGCCGTGCGCATTGCCGTGACCGGGTCGATCGCGACCGACCACCTGATGACCTTCCCCGGCCGATTCGTCGACCAGCTCATGCCGGACAAGCTGGACAAGATCTCGCTGTCGTTCCTGGTCGACACCCTGGAGATCCGCCGCGGCGGCGTCGCGGCGAACATAGCGTTCGCCCTGGGCAGCCTGGGTCTGCGGCCGTTGCTGGTCGGCACCGTCGGCCCGGACTTCGGCGAGTACCGCGACTGGCTGGAGCAGCACGGCGTCGACACCGCGTGGGTGCGCGAGTCGGCGCGGCACCACACGGCGCGGTTCATCAGCACGGCCGATGCCGACATGAACCAGATCGCGTCCTTTTACCCTGGCGCGATGTCCGAGGACAGGGACATCGACCTGGCCGACCTGGCAGGCCGCGTGGACCTGGTACTGGTCGGGGCGACCGATCCGGCGGCGATGCTCGCCTTCAGCGCGCAGTGCCGCGAGCACAAGATCCCGTTCGCTGCCGACAGCTCGCAGCAGCTGGCCACGCTGGACGGGCAGCAGGTCCGGGACCTGGTGGACGGCGCCGCCTACCTGTTCTGCAACGAGTACGAGGCAACGCTGACCGAGCACAAGACCGGCTGGACCAGTGATCACCTCACCGCGCAGGTAGGGGTCCGGGTCACCACCCTCGGCGCGAACGGCGCGCGGGTCGACCGGGCGGGCCAGCCGCCGGTGATCGTTGGCCCGGTGCCCGGCGTGCAGCCGGAGGAGCCGACCGGCGCCGGAGATGCGTTTCGCGCGGGTTTTCTGGCCGCGACCGCCTGGGACCTCAGCCTCGAGCGCGCCGCCCAGCTCGGCAACCTGGTCGCCGTGCACGCGCTGGAGACAACGGGCCAGGAGTACGAGCTCACGCCGGGCCCGCTGGCGGAGCGGCTCGGCGCCGCCTACGGGCCGGCCGCCGCCAGGGACCTGGCCGAGCACTTCGCCTGACCAGGAAAAACCCGAGTCGCATAACGGCTAGCAGCCTGCCCGTCGACCCCGCACAGCCGGTGACGGCGCCGTGCCGGACTGCGCGATAGCGTGGCGGACATGGCCGCTGCGCTCGCCTCCGGGTATCACGGCCCGCCGGAGCTGACCCTGCTGCGCGCGTTCACCGAGTGGACTGTCGATCCGTGGGCACTCGCGTTCGTGCTGCTGCTCGGCGCGGCGTACCTGGCCGGAGTCCGGCGGGTACGCCGGTCCGGCCAGCCGTGGTCGGCGGGCAGGATCGTGGCGTTCTGCGGTCTGGGGCTCGGGTTCGCGGTGATCGCGACCATGTCGTTCGTGGGCACGTACCAGCCCGTCCTGTTCTACGCCCGCGCCGTGCAGACGATCCTGCTGCTGCTGACGACCCCGCTGTTCCTCGCCCTCGGCCGGCCGCTGAGCCTCGCCATCGCGGCGCTGCCGGGACTCGGCCGGCGGATCGAGGCCGGGATCCGGGGCAGGGTCGCACGGGTGCTTACGTTCCCGGCCATAACTACCCTGGTCCTTGTCGTCACCCCGTTCCTCGTCTACTTCTCGCCGTGGTACGCGACGGGCTTCCGCAGCACCGCTGTGCGGGAGCTGACCTACCTGGCGCTGCTGGCGCCGGGCTTCGCGTTCTTCTGGACGCTGCTGCGGGTCGACCCGGTCCCGAAGAAGTATCCGTACCTGGTGTCGCTGTGGGTAACGGGGGCCGAGGTCGTGGGCGATGCCATCCTTGGCCTCGCGGTGATCGCCGACCAGAACCTGATCGCGGGCGCCTACTACCATGCGCTGGCCAGGCCCTGGGGCCCGAATCTGAGCACCGACCAGGTACTCGGCGGCGGCGCCCTGTGGATTCTCGGGGACATCGTGGGCCTGCCGTTCCTCGCTGCTCAGCTGATCCAGATGATCAGGGAGGACGAGGCCGAGGCGTCGGTGATCGATGCGGAGCTTGACGCCAGGGACGCCGCGCGCGCCGAGGTCGCGGCCGCGGGAGCCGAGGTCGCGGCCGCGGGAGCCGCGGCCGCGGGAATGGCCGCCGGCGAGCCGGGGGGAAGCCGTTGCCCGGCGGCGGCCGCGCCGGGCAACGGCGGCGCAGGGCCTGAAGGGCCTGCAGGCTCTGACCGGCCCTGGTGGGAGTCTGACCCGAGATTCGCCGACCGGTTCCAGCCGGTCGACTCCCAGCGGGCTGACTCCCAGCGGGCTGACGGTCAGCGGGCTGACGGTCAGGAGTAGCTGAGCGGCAGGCGCGGCGGGGCCGCGAGGCGTCAGTAGGTGCGCCGCACCAGGAACGACCAGCCATCGGCCCGTGCGGTCGTGCGCACGAAGTCTTGCGACTTCATCATGCACCATGCGGGCACGTCGGTCTTTGCCGCGGGATCGTCGGCCAGTACCTCCACGGTCTGGCCGATCGGCACCTCCCTGATCCGCTCGGCCAGCATGATGATCGGGATCGGGCACTTCTTGCCGAGCGCGTTGATCGTCAGCGCGGGTGAAGGAACATGCGCCGGCGCGGGCTTGGCTGCGCCGGCGGGGCGCGGCGGGGGAGTCACGCGGTTACCTCCAGGTAGGGGCCGTCGGGGCGGCGCGCTGTTTCGGGGGGAGTGACCTCGAGGGCCCTGGCGCCGGGGGCCGCGACAGCTGCGACGGCCGCGACGGCTGCGACGGCCGCGACGGCCGCGACGGCTGCGACGGCTGCGACGAGGCCTGGGTCCGTGACGCCAGGCGCTCTAACAATGCGGCGCAGCCGGGTGACGGTGCTCGGCAGAATGGTAACGAAGTAATCCGCTGACTCTCGTGAAATCCCACGAGGAACCGATACCCGGTCGATGACGTGAGTAAGCACGCCCATTGCCTCGACGATGTACTCGGGCGCGCGACGGCGCAGGCGATGACGCCCGGCGCGTCCGCCGAGCCGGGTCCGCGGCGGCCGGAGCTGCGGTCGCCCGGGGCCGACGCGGCGTCGAAGTAGGACACGAATACGACAGTAGGCCCTGGCGGGCTCTCGGGTGGGGCGGTCGTCTGGCTGGATCTCCCGGCGAGGCTGTTCGAGGACTCCGGCGAGTCTGCGCCGGGGGTACCGAGAGGTCGTGCGAGGCTGCGTTGTACTGTTTCCACGACAGACTGTAGGACGAGCAAAGACCGGCCAGTGGAGCCGGGAGTCATCCGCTGGGAAGGCAATCTGTGAGTCCCATTCGCAGTGCCCCGCGCCGAGGGGGGAGAGCAGGCCAGCTGCGCCGCTGGGCGCCGCGTGCCCTCATGCTGGCTGGCTTGCTGACCGTCACCACCGGCTGCAAGTCGACGTCGTTCACGCGCCTTGGGATGCCGGCCCCGGTGACCAGGCAGGGCCAGGTCATACTCGATCTCTGGCAGGGATCCTGGATCGCGGCGTGGGCCGTCGGTGCCCTCGTCTGGGGCCTGATCATCTGCGCGGTGATCTTCTATCGCAAGCGCTCCGACCGGATACCGCATCAGGTCAGGTACAACCTGCCGATCGAGATCCTGTACACGGTCGTGCCGTTCATCATGATCGGCGTCATGTTCTACTTCACGGCCAAGGACGAGAACTACATCGACAAGCTCTCGCCGCACCCCGATGTCGTGGTGAACGTGACCGGGTTCCAGTGGAAATGGGAGTTCCAGTATCCCCAGTACCGGGTCAACGGCAGCCCCGGCCTGACCGACGTGACCGAGCTCGGCGTGATGGCGAATCCGGACGTGCCGGTCAGTCAGCAGCAGCTGCCGTTGCTGGAGATCCCGGAGCACGAGACTGTCCGGTTCAATCTCACCTCGATCGATGTCATCCATGCGTTCTGGGTGGTCCCGTTCGACTTCAAGCGCGACGTCGTCCCCGGCCATCCGAACCATTTCGAGGTAACGCCGACTTCCCTGCTCAGCGGCGGCCCGAACTCCATCGGCCGCTGCACCGAGCTCTGCGGCATGTATCACAGCCGGATGCTGTTCCGAATCAAGATCGTGACGCCGACGCAGTTCCGCCAGTGGATCAACGCGCAGCAGGCGCAGCAGAACGCATCTGGGGGTGCTCAGTGACCGCGATCCTTCAGCCGGGCCAGCCGGCTCCGGTAGCCGCGCCGCGCAGCTACCGGAAGGGCTCGATCCTCGCGGACTGGCTGTCGACCACCGACCATAAGATCATCGGTCACCTGTACCTGATCACCTCCTTCGCCTTCTTCATGATCGCCGGGCTGATGGCGATGATCATGCGCGCGCAGCTGCTCGGGCCGGACAACCACCTGGTCACTGACCAGCAGTACAACGAGCTGTTCACCATGCACGGCACGATCATGCTGCTGCTGTTCGCGACGCCCCTGTTCGTCGGGTTCGCCAACGAGATCATGCCGCTGCAGATCGGCGCGCCCGACGTGGCGTTCCCCCGGCTGAACCTGCTCAGCTACTACATGTTCGCCTTCGGCGGCGCGATCCTCCTGCTCAGCTTCATCACCCCCGGCGGGGCTGCCGCCTTCGGCTGGTACGCCTACTCGCCGCTCACCAGTTCGCTGTACTCGCCGGGTATCGGCGGGGACATGTGGATCATGGGCCTGACGCTGTCCGGGCTCGGCACGATCCTGTCCGGCGTCAACTTCGTCACCACGATCTTCTGCATGCGCGCCCCCGGCATGACCATGTTCCGGATGCCGATCTTCACCTGGAACATCCTGCTCACCAGCATGCTCGTACTGCTGGCGTTCCCGGTGCTGGCCGCGGCGCTGCTGGTGCTGGAGATCGACCGCAAGCTCGGAGCCCAGGTGTTCGACGCCAGGAGCGGCGGCGCGATCCTGTGGCAGCACCTGTTCTGGTTCTTCGGGCATCCGGAGGTCTATATCGTGGCGTTGCCGTTCTTCGGCATCGCCACCGAGGTGCTCCCTGTCTTCAGCCGCAAGCCGCTGTTCGGCTATAAGGGCCTGATCGCCGCCACCATCGCGATCGCCGGCCTGTCGATGACCGTGTGGGCACACCACATGTTCACCACCGGCGCGGTGCTGCTGCCGTTCTTCTCCTTCATGACCTTCCTGATCGCGGTCCCGACCGGCGTGAAGTTCTTCAACTGGGTCGGCACGATCTGGCGAGGGCAGCTCACATTCGAGCCGGCGATGCTGTTCATCCTCGGCTTCCTCGTCGTGTTCCTCTTCGGCGGCCTGACCGGGGTCATCCTGGCCTCGCCGCCGCTGGACTTCGCCGTCAGCGACTCGTACTTCGTGGTCGCGCACTTCCACTACGTGCTCTTTGGCACGGTGGTGTTCTGCATGTTCGGCGGGTTCTACTTCTGGTGGCCGAAATGGACCGGCAAGATCCTCGACAACACGCTCGGAAAGCTGCACTTCTGGGCGGTCTTCATCGGCTTCAACATGACGTTCCTGGTGCAGCACTGGATCGGGCTTGAGGGGATGCCGCGCCGCGTGGCCAACTATGTCGGCCTGCCCGGTGACGTCACGACGCTGAACCAGATCTCCAGCATCGGCTCCTTCATCCTGGGCGCATCCACCTTCATCTTCCTTTACAACATCTACAAGACCTGGAAGCACGGGGAGAAGGTCACTGCGGACGACCCGTGGGGCTTCTCGAACTCGCTGGAGTGGGCCACGTCCTGCCCGCCGCCACGGCATAACTTCACCTCTATACCGCGGATCAGGTCTGAGCGGCCGGCCTTCGACCTGCACTATCCGCACATCAGATCCGGCCGGGACCGGGTGGCCGAGCGCGAGGCGGCCGAGCGCGAGGCGATCGGGGTAGGCGAGTGAGCCCGGTGGCAACCGCAGATCTCCTGGCCCGGATGAATGCAGGGGTGTCGCTATGAAGGTCGAGGGTGCCCTACTCCTGGGCTGCGCGCTGTTCTTCGGCATCGTGGACCTCGTCTACTGGTATTTCTCGCATGACCCGACCGGGACGACCGCGCTGGCGCTGGCCGTTGGCCTGGCCTTCCTCAGCGGGTTCTACGTCCTGTTCACCGGGCGGCGGCTCCCGCTGCGGCCGGAGGACAACACCCGGGGCGAGATCGAGCAGGGCACTGGCGAACTGGGCTTCTTCAGCCCGCATAGCTGGTGGCCGCTATTCGTCGGCCTGGCCGCGGCCACGGCCGCCCTTGGCGTGGCCATCGGCTGGTGGATGTTCCTGATCGGCATCCTGGCCATCCTGCTCAGCGTGATTGGCTTCGTGTTCGAGTACTACCGCGGCCATTACGCGCACTGACCTCGCACTGGCGTGCAGTGCGATGACGCCGTCACCGAGCCGGTGACGCCTGGTCATCGGTACCGGGCGCCTCGGCCGCGAAGGCAAGACCGCGCAGGGCCAGCTACGCGACCTCGAGCGGGGGCCGGCAGGAAGGCTGCAGGTGGACATCTACGAGGCGCTGTACGCCACCAGGGCGATGCGCCGGGTGCGGACTGACCGGATATAGCCCGGCGCGGACCCCGGATGCCGCAGGGCGCCCAGCGGCGGAAACGTGCAGAGCCGCGCTCGCGGTGCCGACGCCTGATCCCCGGCACCTCAGCCGACCCCGGCAGCTCAGCCCGACCCCGGCACCTCAGCCCGACCCCGGCACCTCAGCCGACCTGAGGCAAGCGGTTGCGGTCCCGTGTCGCGCGTCAGGCTACGAACCGGGCTGAGTGTCATGATCGCCGGTTGCCGGGACGGCCGCTGGGGCATTGTCGCCGTGGCCGTTGCCCAGCGCGGCGTCGTGACCGTTGCCGTGCGGAGCGCCGTTGCCGTGCGGAGCGCCATAGCCGTCGCCATGCCCGCCGGTCATCGGCACGCTCTCGTTGAGAACCTTGTTCAGCCGCTCCCTGACCTTGCCAATGCCGCCGCGCATGTCCGGTGCCGGGACCGCTTCCTCGTCCTCCGAGGCATCCGAGGCATCCGAGGCGGTCGCCGCGGGCAGGCTCAGCGGCTCGTGCCGGGACATCAGCACGGCGCGAGCCTCCTCGGTGACGGGTCTGGTCTCCTCGATGAACTCGCCGCTGGGCAGCTGCCGGATGATTCCGGTCTCGACGCCATGCTCCAGCAGGTTCAGGTCCTTGCGCTGCAGGCCCAGGCAGATCCGCTTGGTAATGATGTAGGCGGCGATCGGCACCAGGAAAACGGCGTACCGGGCAACGATCGTCGTGGTGTACAGCGGAATGTCAAAGTGGTCGGCGAGGACGTCGTTGGCGCCCTCTAGCCACAGCACGCCGTAGAACGCGATCGTGGTCATCCCGATCGCGGTCCTGGTGGGCGCGTTGCGCGGGCGGTCGAGGACATGGTGCTCGCGCCGGTCGCCGGTGATCCACTGCTCCAGGAACGGCCACAGGGCCGCCCCGGTCATGATGAGCCCGAGCGGCAGCAGGGCGGGGATGAACACGTTCCAGGCGATAGTGTGCCCGAAGATGACCGTCTGCCAGGCGGGCATGATGCGCAGCGAGCCCTCGAGGAATCCCATGTAGAAGTCGGGCTGCGAGCCCGACGAGATCCCCACCGGGTTGTACGGCCCGTACAGCCAGATCGGGTTGATCTGAGCGAAAGTGGAAGCCAGCGCCACCGCGGCGAAGGTGAAGAAGAAGAACGCGCCGGTCTTGGCCAGGAAGTACGGGTACAGCGGCGCGCCGACCACGTTCTGGTCCGTGCGCCCCTTGCCCGGCATCTGGGTGTGCTTCTGGTGGAACATCAGGAACAGGTGCGCGGTGATCAGCGCCAGGAGCAGCCCGGGAATCACCAGCACGTGCAGGATGTACATCCGCGGGATGATGTCGTTGCCCGGATAGGGACCGCCGAACAGGAAGAACTCCAGGTAGGTCCCGACCACCGGGACGGACTGCAGGACGCCCGCGGTGATCCGCAGCCCCGCGCCGGACAGCAGGTCGTCGGGGAGCGAGTAGCCGAACAGGCCCTCCACCAGGGCCAGCGTGAACAGCGTTATCCCGATCAGCCAGTTGACCTCGCGCGGCTTGCGGAACGCGCCGGTGAAGAAAATCCGGAGCATGTGCACCAGGATCGCGGCCACGAACAGATCCGCGGCCCAGTGGTGGATCTGGCGCATCAGCAGGCCACCGCGAACATCGAAGCTGATGCTCAGCGTCGAGGCATACGCCTGGCTCATCCTGACCCCGTCGAGGTGCAGATACGAGCCGTGGTAGGTGATCTCGGTCATGCTGGGCTGGAAGAACAGCGTCAGGAAGGTGCCGGTCAGCAGCAGGATGATGAACGAGTACAGCGCGATCTCACCGAGCAGGAATGACCAGTGGTCAGGGAAGATCTTCCTGAAGAGGGTGCGGAACCCCTTCGCGCCGCGGAACCTGTCGTCCAGCCAGCCGCCGACCCCTTCGAGTGCGCGTTCGGTACTCATGAGCGCTCCCAGTAACTCGGGCCCACGGGCTCATTGAAGTCGCTCTGAGCGACCAGGTACCCCTGCGCGTTGGTGGTGATGGGCAGTTGCGGCAGCGGCCGGGTGGCGGGCCCGAAGATCACCGCCGCGCCGCGCGGCGCGTCGAACGTCGACTGATGGCACGGGCACAGGATGTGATGGGTCGTCTGCTCGTACAGCGCCGCCGGGCATCCGACGTGCGTGCAGATCTTCGAGTAAGCGACAATCCCGTTCACCGTCCAGTTCAGCACCGTCGGCGCTTGCAGTTCCCCCGGCGCGAACTTGATGATGATCACTGCCGCCTTGGCCAGCGCGTCAAAGTCGTCCTGGAAGCCCTCGGGGACGACAGTGATCATGCCGCCTGGGGAATCGAAGTCCTCGGGCCTCAGCGGCCGGTTGCTGCCGTAGGCGATCAGCCGCAGGCCCTTGCGCCAGACTGTGAAGTCCAGGCTCTTACGCGGCAGGGGACCGAGGTCGCGCAGCAGCAGCACCGGGGCAAGGACAGCCGGCAGCGTCGCGGCGATCAGCGTGCGGCGCACCAGCGGCCGCTTGGCGAACTGGCTGGCATCGGCCCCCTCGTTGAAGGTCTCTGCGAACGCCTGCCGATCCGCCGCGGCGGACGCCAGCGGCTTGCGAGCTTCGGTTAGCTCCACATCGGGCATCAGCTGGCGGACCCAGATCGTGGCGCCGACGCCGAGGGCGAGGAAGGTGATCCCCATGGCCGTGCCCAGGGCCAGGTTGGAGTGCAGCGCGGCGGTGACCGAGTGCACCTGGAAGGCGAGGTACGCGACGATGAAGCCGATGCCGGCCAGCATGGAGACGATAAAGCAGGCCGCCACGACGCGCTCTGCCCGCTTCGCCCGGTCCAGGTCAGGCGGGTCGGCGGGCAGCTCGCGCTGGACCGCGGGCTCCGCGCCCGGACCGCCTGGATCGCCCAGGCCGAGCATTGTCCTGGCCTCCGCGGGCGGCGGCGTGCCGATCACCCGGTGCGGACCCGCCGGGGCATCGCTGACTGCCGGATCGTCCGCCATCAGGCCGTCGGGCAGCTCCGCTGGCCGGTCATCCGGCCGGGGAGGGCCTTCTTCCCTGGGCAGCCCGCCGGCATTGAACTCACTCATGGGCCTTCCCGTGCTTCGCAGTGATCCACATTGCCGCCAGCACCATGAACAGCAGCAGCCCGAGGAACGCGACCAGCCCCTCGGTCACCGGCCCGACGCGGCCCAGGCTGACGCCGCCCGGGTTCGGCTGAGACCGTGTCTTCGTGACATACGCGATGATGTCGGCCTTCTCGCTGGGCGTGATCGTCGTGTCGTTGAACACCGGCATGGCCTCGGGCCCGGTCAGCATCGCCTCGTAGATCTGAATGGGCGTCGAGGCAGTCAGCGGCGGGGCGAACTTGCCGTAGGTCAGCGCGCCGCCGGCGCCCACGAAGTTATGGCACTGCGCGCAGTCGGCGGTGAAGAGCTGCTGGCCGAGCCCGACATTGGCATTCGCCGCGCTGACCTGCGCGGCCGAGGGGATGGGCGGCCCGCCGCCCAGCGACGCGATGTAGGCGGCGATCGCGCGGATCTGTGCCGGTTTCAGCTCCGGCGGCTTCCGGTCATTCTCGGCGCCCTGCTCCTTAGCTGGCATGCGGCCCGTGCTGACCTGGAAGTCAACGGCGGCGGCGCCCACGCCGATCAGGCTCGGCGCCACGCCGGTGGTGCCCTGGGCAGCGAAACCGTGGCAGGTGGCGCAGTCCTGCAGGAAGATCGACTTGCCGGACCCGATCTGCGCCTGCTGCGCGGCCGAGGGCGCGGCAGCCGAGGCCGGGCTGGAGCTCCCCGTGATGACGGCGTAGATGGCGCCGACGAAGAGGAGCCCGAGCAGGACGACGGCGTAGCCCGCGATGGGCCGCCTTCGCCTTGCGGTGATCCAGCTCACTGATCTCCCCAGTTTCCGGTCAGTGGATCAGGTAGATGGTCGTGTACAGGCCGATCCACACGACGTCGACGAAATGCCAGTAGTACGAGACGACGATCGCGCTGACCTGCTGTTCCTGAGTGAACCGCTTCGCCGCGAAGGTGCGGCCGAGCAGGAAGAGAAACGCGATCAGGCCGCCGGTGACGTGCAGCCCGTGGAATCCGGTGGTCAGGTAGAACACCGACCCGTAGTTGCTGGACGACAGCGTCACGTGCTGCTTGCGAATCAGGTCCAGGTACTCGTATCCCTGGCCGCTGACGAAATACAGGCCCATCAGGAACGACAGGACGTACCACTCGCGCAGCCCCCAGCGGCTCACGTCCCAGATCCGCCCGGACCGCCTGATCTGGCCGCGCTCGACCGCGAACACGCCCAGCTGGCAGGTGACGCTGGACAGCAGCAGAACGATGGTGTTCGCCGTCGCGAGCTTGAGATCCAGGTCCGCCATCGGCCAGTGCCTGCCCAGGCCCTTGTCGACCGACCTGATCGTGAAGTACATGGCGAAGAGCGCCGCGAAGAACATGAGCTCGGAAGACAACCACACGATTGTCCCGACACTGACAAGGTTCGGCCTGCTCGCGGGTGTGCGAGGAACGACCTCGGTTGCTGCTGTCGCCACGGGGCCCATTATTACGACACCACGTAGGGGGACGTCGCGCGACCCCCCGGGTCGGTACGATCCAGTTCCATGAAGGTCGTTGTGTACAGCCATGATGCCGACGTACGTGCCCGGATACGGCTTGCCATCGGGCGCCGCCCCGCACCTGACGTGCCCGAGGCTGAGGTGATAGAGGTAGCCACGCAACCTGCCCTGATCCGGCTGCTGGACTCTGGCGGCGCGGAGGTCATGGTGCTGGACGGCGAGGCACATCCGGCCGGCGGCATGGGCGTCTGCCGCCAGGCCAAGGACGAGGTCTACGACTGCCCGCCGGCGCTGCTCATCATCGGCCGGCCCGACGACGGCTGGCTGGCCACCTGGTCGCGCGCCGACGCCGTGGTGAGCCATCCGATCGACCCGGCGGCGCTGGCCCAGGCCCTGGCTGGCCTGATGCGCGAGCGAGCGGCCGGGGCCGAGGCTGCCAGGGCCTGACTCGCCTGGCGTCAGTTCTCGCTGGCGTCAGTTCTCGCCTAGCCTCAATCTCGCCTGACCTCAATCTCGGACCGAGGGGCCCATGGATTCCCGCACCGCGTGGCCCGCGCTCATCAGCGCGCTGATCAAGGGGAAATCGCTCACGACCATGGAGACATCCTGGGCGATGAACGAGATCATGGACGGCGCGGCGGCGCCTGCCCAGATCGCCG
>Ga0209871_1000019_pt1 | contig 47662 bp, 44 predicted proteins | sample OrgsoiDNA2013045_FD_185795 | JGI IMG/M metagenome (GOLD analysis project Ga0209871, IMG submission 185795) | Permafrost soil microbial communities from the Arctic, to analyse light accelerated degradation of dissolved organic matter (DOM) -... | ecosystem: Environmental > Terrestrial > Soil >... | reverse complement strand
CAGCCCGGACCTCTCCGCGACCTGTTCCTGGGTCAGCCCGGCCGTCACCCGGCGATCGCGCAGCAGCTTCCCGAACCCGGCCTGGCAACCTGCGGTCATGTCCATCAATCCCGTCTCCGATACCGCATACCTCGCATACCTCACCTAGCTCGCCAGCCACGCACTACCGCGATTCTGCCTGCACGGCACCCGCTGGCGGATGCAGATGGTCACCGCCACCGCCGCTTCCTGCTCAGGCATTTCCCAGTCACCCATGCAGTCTCCGTTGATTGCCCTGCATGAGTCCTACCGACGCACCACCGCCAAAGCCCCCAGACACGCCGAAGTCGCCACATCTAGTCCGGTTAACACGCCGTTTGATGCTCTGGCGGGACCAGATCGACGCGGCCCGGGCGGAGGGGCATATGGTCCAGCTTCCTCGCAGTGCGGCCGAGCTCGCGCGTCAGCTTCGTCCCGCTGGCGAGCTCACCGACGCCACCGCCGCCCGTTCCGCAGCGACCCGCCCGCGCCGCCAGCAGAGTCAAGGGCTTGCGGGATAACCGACCAGCCAGACGAGGACAGTGACCAAGGCAAGAGCGCTGCCGGCACATCAGGTGCGGTCCCGTTCACGTCGCAGTCCCGCGCGATCACCCAGCGCTTCCAGTCCGGAATTGCATGAGCAGTTGATCGATATCCCAGGCGCCAGGGCTGCCGTCCTGCGAACACCGAACACCTCCAGACCCAATTCGGGCAGATCCGCGCCCAGCAATGCCGCCAGCAGCCAGGCCGCGCTCCGAGGCCACGGCCCGGTGAACCCTTGGGGCCGCCGCACTAGGAATGCCGGGCGATGGCGGCGCCGCAGGAGAGGCTGATGACCGCCTCGCAGACGGCGGCGGGCTGATCTCGCGGGCTATCCGTCGCTGAAGTCGCCCGCCAGCACCCGCAGTCCTCGGAGCATGCCGAACATCTCCTCGAGCTGCTCCTCGCTGTAGCCTGCCATGCCGAAGCCAGCAGCCATCAGATCCGCCGTCGCGCGCTCGACCACCTCGCGGCCGGCCGGCGTGATCTCGGCCAGGATCCCGCGCCCGTCCAGCGGGTTGGGCCTGCGGACGACCAGATCGTGGCGCTCCAGCCGGCGGATCGTGTTCGTCACGCTGGTCGGGTGCACCATCAGCCGCTCGCCCATCAGCCGCAGCGGCAGCGCGCCCTGCTTGCTGAACGTGAGCAGCACGAGCGCCTCGTACCTGGCAAACGTCAGGCCGTGCGGGCGCAGCCGGGCGTCAAGCTCCGCGAGCAGGATCTGCTGCACCCGCATGATGGAAGTCGCTGCGGCCATCGCCCTGGAGTCGCCAAACCGGCCTTCCCAGATCGCCGCCGCACGGGCAATGGGGTCGAACGGCAGGTTGAGCGGCGTGGGCACAGCCACAACGTACCGGTCCTGGCTGGCTCGGGCCGCTCAGCCCAGCGCCGGCCTTCGCTAATACGCACGTTTACACTGTGGACTTGTTTGACTACGTTGCGTTATATTGCCTGGTGAGAGCAAGTGACCGAGCGGAGAGTCGGGGGATGATGTGCGGTCCGGTCACGTCGGGATGCCGGCTGCCCCCGTGCTTGCCGCAGGCGTTGGCGTGCGGCATGGGTGGGGCTGGGCTCTCCGCTCGGCGAGTTTCCGCATGGACGCGCCGGCTACCGGGAAGCCGGCGCTCGGCATCGCCATCGGCCGCGCCGACGCCGCGACCGCAGTGGTGGATCTGCTGGCCGGGCTGACCCCCCCTACCTATGGCGAGCTGCGCGTCCTTGGCGAGGACCTGAGCACGTCGCGCGGGCGCGCGGCGGTGCGCGGCCACGTCGGCATCGCTCGCAGGAACGCCAGGCCGCAGCCGGCCTTCCGGGTCCGCGGCCTCGTCGAGCACGCGGCCAGGCTGGCGCGGCTCCCCAGCCGCGACCGTCATCTGCTGACGGCCGCGATCCTGGACAGGCTCGCGCTGACGCCGTGGGCGGAGGTACCGCTCCGGGCGGCGCCCGACACCATTTGCAGGCGGGCACGGCTGGCCGCAGCCGCAGTGCATCAGCCGAGCCTGCTGCTGATCGAGGGCCTGCTCGATGACCTCGCGCCGCGCGACGCTGGCGCCCTGGCGGACGGGATCCGCGACCTGGGCCGGGACACTGCCATCATCGCGACCGGAAGCAACGTCCGCTCGCTCGCGCTGGCCTGCGACGAGATCCTCACTCTGTCCGATGGCATCCTGATCCCGGCTGATCCCGGCTGATCCCGGCTGATCCCGGCTGGTCAGCTCAGCCGGCCGGGCCATGGCTAATCCCGGCCGTGTACGCAGCCCGCTACCGTAGGCTTCGAGCGTGGACTGGAGCCTGCTCGACTGCGGACGCGCCGGGCACGTCACTTACGCCCCCGAGGAGCCGGAGCTGCGCGAGCAGCTCAAGGCCCAGACGGCATCGGGCGAGGCATGGCGCTGCCTTCGCTGTGCCGCGTTCGTCACCGGGGACCCCAAGAGCACCGGCCCGGCAGCGCGAGCGCCCACGGTGCGCCGGGGCAAGGAGGTCCGCAGCGCGCTTATCCTGCGGATCTTCGCGGTCGAGCGTTTCCTGCGGGCGCTGGTCTTCGGCGCGGCTGCCTTTGCCGTGTGGCGGTTCGAGGGCGCGCAGGAGACAATCGAGCAGGCGTTCAGCCGCGAGCTGCCGATCGTGCGCACATTGTTCCGGCAGCTCGGCTACAACGTCGATCACTCGAAGCTGGTCGGGTTCATTCAGCACGCCCTGACGCTCAGCCCCAGGACGATTTCCTTTCTGCTGGGCCTCCTGGCCGCCTACGCGGTGATCGAGCTGGTCGAGGGCATTGGCCTGTGGCTGGCCAAGCGCTGGGGCGAGTACTTCGCGATGGTGGTCACCGCCCTGTTCCTCCCGTACGAGATCTATGACATGACCTCGAAGCTCACCGTGACGAGGGTTCTGCTGTTCGCCATCAACCTGACGCTGGTGCTGTACCTCGTGAGCACCAAGCGCCTGTTCGGCGCGCGGGGCGGCAAGGATGCCTACGAGGCCCGGCTGCGCAGCGAATCCGTCATGGGCGCGGCACTCAATGCCGCGGCAGCCGCACGGGCGACCGACCCGCGGCAGGCGGTAACGGTCCCAGCTGAGCTGGATCCAGAGACAAGCGCGTCGCCGGCCGCGCAGCATGACCTCCCGGCCGCGCAGCATGACCGCCCGGCCGCGCAGCATGACCTCCCGGCGGCCAGTGAGGACGCGCACCCCACCGGGCAGCCGGCCGCGACGCCGTAGCCGGGTCCCGGACCGCAGCAGTGCTTCATCGTCCTTGCCCTGGACCTGAGCTGCCAAAACAAACGCTGTCTATGGAGTAACATAGACAGCATGACGGCGCCTGCTGGAAGCGACCGGCACAGGATCGGGATGCGCGAGCTGAGCCAGCGCACGGCGCGCGTCTTGGCGCTGGTGCGCGACGGACAGACGGTAGAAGTCACCGATCGCGGCAGGCTCGTGGCCCGGATCGTCCCGGCGGCCGATGATCGCTATGCCCAGCTCGTGGCGGCCGGAGTCATTCGGCCTGCCCGGCGTCCCTTCGACGTCGCCAACCTCCCCGAGCCCGGGCCGGGCGATACAGGCCGAAGCAGCGGCGACTGGCTTGCCGAGCTTCGGGGCAGCCACTGATGCCGACCTGGATCTACGCGGATACCTCGGCAGTAGCCAAGTTGTTCATCGCCGAGAAAGAGTCCCCGGACCTGCGTGAGTGGCTCGCCAGCCAGAGCGACCCGCATCTGATCTCCTCCGCCCTGCTCGGCGTGGAGCTCATCCGGCTGCTGGCTCTGGCGCGCCCCGCCGCGCTGAGCGATGCCGAACGGTTCCTCGCGGCCGACATCGACATCGTCGAGATCACTCCCCCGGTGCTGGCCGATGCCGAGCGGATGCCCCCGCCGATGCTCCGTACCCTCGACGCGATTCACCTCGCCACGGCATTCGACCTCGGTCCCGCACTTGACGTCGTGCTCAGCTACGACATGGCGCTGACCCGGTCGGCCCGCAATGCGGGAATGGAGACTGCCCACCCTGGTGCGGCGCCCGCCTGACGAGATCCGGCGCTAGCCGCCGGACGAGGCTAGCCGCCGATAAGATCGTCGGCCGCCGTGTAAGGGTCGAGCGCGCCGGCCGCCACCCGGCTGGCCAGATCATCCAGCCGGGACTCCCCCGGCATCGCGCCGATGCGCTGGCGAAGCTCAGTGACCGCGATCGCGGAGATCTCCTCGCGTGCCCGGGCGCACCGGCGGCGGCCCAGCTCTCCGGTCGTGCCCAGCCAGGACCAGTGTGCGTCCAGCCTGGCGGCAAGCTCGTCGACTCCCTCGCCGGTCGCGGCGCTGATGCTCACGATCGGCGGCTTCCAGTCCGCCTCGCCGTAGCGCACCATCGCCAGCATGGTGCGAAGGTCCCTGATCGCCTCCTGCGCGCCGGGCCGGTCACTCTTGTTCACCGCGAAGATGTCGGCGATCTCCAGGATGCCGGCCTTCGCCGCCTGGATCGAGTCGCCCATCCCCGGGGCTACGATCACCAGCGACGAGTCGGCCAGCGACGCGATCTCGACCTCGGCCTGGCCGACCCCCACCGTCTCGACCAGAATCACGTCGAATCCCGCCGCGTCCAGAATCCGCAGGGCCTGCGGCGCCGCCCAGGAGAGCCCGCCCAGGTGCCCTCGGCTGGCCATCGACCTGATGAACACGCCGGAGTCGGTCGCATGGTCCTGCATCCGGACCCGATCCCCGAGCAGCGCTCCGCCGCTGAACGGAGACGTGGGGTCGACGGCCAGCACACCGACCCGCATCCCCTGGCCGCGGTAGACCCGGATCAGCGCGCCGGTCACCGTCGACTTCCCGACTCCCGGCGAGCCGGTGAGGCCGGTCAGCCGGGCCCGGCCGGTGAGCGGCGCGATCGCCTGCATGACCTCGCGCAGCTGCGGTGACTCGTTCTCCACGAGCGAGACCAGCCGGGCCAGCGCGCGAGCATCGCCGTCGCGGGCAGCCGCGATCAGCGAACCCGGATCGACGGGGCCGCCGCGACGGCGCCCGCTGCGATGGCGCCCGGACAGGCTGAGCTCAGTCACCGGCGGCCGCAGGCGCACCGGCGGCCGCAGCCGCACCACCGGTCCCAGCCACCCCGCCGGGCGCAGCCGCCGCCGCACTGCCGGCCGCGGGAACCTCGCTGGCCGGCGCGGGCGCGGGCACCCGCAGCAGCAGCGCATCGCCCTGGCCGCCTCCGCCGCACAGCGCGGCCGCGCCCAGGCCGCCGCCCCGGCGGCCCAGCTCATGGATGAGATGCAGGGCGAGCCGTGCCCCCGAGGCGCCTATCGGGTGGCCGATCGCGATGGCACCGCCGTTGACATTGACCTTCTCCGGGCCGATACCCAGGTCCCTCATGGACTGTATGGCCACCGCCGCGAACGCCTCATTGATCTCGATCAGGTCCAGATCAGCCACGGTGAGCCCGGCTTTGCCCAGCGCATGCCGGATGGCGCCGGACGGCTGGGACTGCAGCGAGTTGTCCGGGCCGGCGACGTTGCCGTGGGCGCCGATCTGCGCCAGCACCCGCGCTCCGCGCGCGGCGGCGGCCTCCGCCGACATCACCACGACCGCGCAGGCACCGTCCGAGATCTGCGACGCCGACCCCGCGGTGATCGTGCCGTCGGGGGCGAACGCCGGCCGCAGCCTGCTCAGGGAGTCCGTCGTGGTGTCCCCCCGGACGCCCTCGTCGGTGTCGAAGATCACCGGGTCGCCGCGCCGCTGCGGCACGGGCACCGGCACGATCTCGTCGGCGAGCAGCCCGTTCTTGATGGCCTCCGCCGCCCGCTGATGCGACCGGGCCGCGAACTCGTCCTGTTCCTCGCGGCCGATCCCCAGCAGTGCATTGTGCCGCTCGGTGGACTCGCCCATCGAGACGTGGTCGAACGCATCGGTCAGGCCATCGAGTGCCATCGCGTCCAGGAGTTCCGCCGACCCGAACTTGAACCCGGTGCGCGATCCCGGCAGCAGATGCGGCGCCTGAGTCATCGACTCCATGCCGCCCGCCACCACGACATCGAACTCCCCGGCCCGGATCAGCTGCGCCGCCAGCGCGATCGCATCGAGCCCGGACAGGCACACCTTGTTGATCGTGATCGACGGGACCGTCATCGGGATGCCGCCGGCGACCGCCGCCTGGCGGGACGGTATCTGGCCGGCCCCTGCCTGCAGCACCTGGCCCATGATCACGTAGTCCACCTGGTTGCCGGCCACGCCAGCGCGCTCAAGCGCCGCCTTGATCACTATGCCGCCCAGGTCCGCCGCGCTGAATCCGCCGAGCGAACCGAGCAGGCGCCCGACAGCAGTTCTGGCCCCGCTCACGATCACCGCATCTCGCATGCTGAAACGATACCCACCAGGAGGACCTCAACCGGAAGGAGACAGCGGTGCTGACCCGCATCGATCACGTGGGGATTGCCTGTCGCGACCTGGCGCAGCGGATTGCCATCTATGAGTCAACGTTCAAGCTGGTTGTGGTCAACCGCGAGCTGAACGAGGAGCAGGGTGTCAGTGAGGCATTGCTGCGGGTCGCCGACGGGCCAGCTGGCGCGTCGTACATCCAGCTGCTCGAGCCGCTGGGCCCGGACACTCCGGTCGGGCGCTTTCTGGCCCGCCGCGGCGAGGGAATCCACCACGTCGGATACGGGGTGGCGAATATCACAGCGGCGCTGGAGTCGATCGGCGCCGCCGGCATCAAGCTGATCGACTCCCGGCCCCGGCATGGCTCGATGGGGTCCTCGGTGGCGTTCCTGCATCCGGCTGACCTGGGCGGAGTGCTGACCGAGCTGGTTCAGGTACCGGGCGAGCATCCAGATCAGCCCAGAAAAATCATTACATAGCTATGAAAAGAGGTGCTTTAGCGCGAGCGAGCGCGAACAGGCAGCCAAGCCATCAAGAGGGGAGTACGCTGCCAGGCACCGGGCGAGCGGATTTGCGTGTCGGTCGGGCATGCGGCAGCCTTCACGGGTGTCCGGTGCCCGGCGAGAGCACTCGCGAAGCCAGTGTCCCCGGGCTCGCGCGTATGTCCCGCTCTACACGACATTAGGTCCCCGCCCCCGTCTACACAGGATTAGGCGCCATGCAGCCCGATATCGATGCCCAGCTCAGCAATTTCTTCGAGGAAACCCCGCAGCGGGACTTCGCGCGGGTCATGCGCGGATATGACCCGCATCAAGTCAACGAGCACCTGAAGCAGCTCGACGGCGATGTGCGCCAGTACCGCGATCATGCCCAGGCGCTGCAGCAGGAACTCGCCGACGCGCACCGCCAGATCCAGGAGCAGGAGCGCCCCACCTATTCCGGTCTCGGCTCGCGGATCGAGCAGCTGCTCAGGCTCGCCGAGGAGCAGGCCACTGAGATCTTGCAGGAGGCCAGGTCCGCCGCCAACGAGTTCAATGCGACGGCCAAGGTCGAGGCGGCTGAGGTTCGCGCCGCCGCGGAGAACGAGGCCGCGGAGCTGCGAGCCAACGCCAAGCGAGAGACCGACGACCTGCGCGGCTCGGCCGAGCGCGAGGCTGATGGCATCAAGACCGGCGCGAGGCGCGAGGCAGACGAGCTGACCTCGACCACCGAGCGCGAGGTCGCCAAGCTCCGTGCCACCGCTGACCACGAGGTCGCCGAGAAGCGCGCAGCGATCGAGCGGGACATCGCCAAGCTCCGCACCACGACCGAGCGCGAGGTCGCCCAGCTGAAGGCGTCCTCGAAGCGGGAGCGGGACGAGATCCTCACGACCTCCAAGCGCCAGGCCGACGAGATGCGCAGCCAGGCTCAGCGGATCCTGGAGGAGAGCGAGGCACAGCGGGCCCAGGCCGAGGCCGAGTTCGACATCCAGCTGGCATCCCGTCGCGAGGAGGCGGAGCGGCAGGAGGCCGAGCGGCTCGCCGCGGCGCAGACCGCGACCCAGAAGATGGTGTCCGAGGCGGAGCAGCGGGCAGCTACCGCGGAGCAGCGGGCCAGCAAGGCCAGCGCGCAGGCAGAGGCCACCCGCCGCGACGCCGATCAGCACTCGCGCCAGCTGGTCAGCAACGCCAAGAAGAACGCCGACCAGATCGTGGCGCAGGCCAAGGCGCAGGCCGACCAGTTGCTCGCCGATACCAAGTCCGAGGCCGAGCGGCACCGCTCCGCGGCACAGCGTCACGTCGATGAGCTGAACAAGCAGAAGGAGAGCGTCGCCGCTCACCTGGCGCAGATCAGCCAGCTGCTGGGTGGCCAGATGCCGGGTCTCGCCGACGCGCTGAAGGCCAACCAGCCGCAGCAGGCCGTCGGGTCAGCTCCCGCCAAGGCAGTCACCGCGGCACCGCAGGCCACCAACGGCTCCCCGGCGTCAGCGCCCACGGCCACCGCGTCCCGACCGGCCGCGCAGGAGGCCCCCGTCGGTCACCACGCCGGGCAGCACGCGGCCGGCCCGAACGACAACTCCGCTCCGGCAGGCGGCGGCGTCAAGCAGCCGAGCAACGCCAAGTCCGCGAAGAACGACGGCGAGGAATGGTGGGAGGAGTAACAACTCCCGCCAGCACTGCCGGAAGGTCCCTCCTGCGTCCGCGGGAGGGACCTTCCGGCGTTCCTGGCCTGTGCGCGGACGCGGTCCCGGCCCCGTCGGCTACGGGTGGACGGCCTGGCCCCGTCGGCTACGGGTAGACGGCCTGGCCCCGTCGGCTACGGGTGGACGGTCTGGCCCCCGTCGACCACCACGACCTGGCCGGTCATATATGACGAGGCGGCGCTGGCCAGGAAGACTGCCGGGCCGGCCATCTCCTCCGCGCGGCCCCAGCGCTGCATCGGCACGGTCGCAATCGTCGCGGGCCCCGCGGCCGGGTCCTCCCAGAGGTTGCGGTTCAGGTCGGTCGCCGTCCAGCCGGGACACAGGGCATTGACCCTGATGCCCTCTGCCCCCCACTCAACCGCCAGCGATTTCGTCAGCGAGATCAGGCCTGCCTTGGCGGCCCCGTAGGGAGACAGGAACGGCGATGCCGCCACGCCCGCCACCGACGCGACATTGATGACCGAGCCCTGCCGCCGCTCCAGCAGGTGGCCAGCGAGCGCGTGGCACACGTAGACGGCGGAATCAAGGTTGAGCCGCATCAGCTTGTCCCAGCCGGACAGCCGCAAGTCTCGGAATCCGACCATGAAGTTCGATCCCCCGGCGTTGTTCACGACGATGTCCACGTACCCCAGCTGGTCAATCGCCGCGGTCGCGGCATCTGCCACTGCCTGCTGGCTGGTCACGTCGGCCGGGATCACGAAGGCCTTGCGGCCGAGCACGGCGATATCCGATGCGGTCTCCGCGAGGCCGTCCTCGCTCCTGGCGACCAGCGCCACGTCGGCACCGGCCTCCGCGAGGCCAATAGCGATGGCTTTGCCGATCCCGCGGGACGCTCCGGTGACGAAGGCGGTCTTTCCGGTCAGGTCAAAGAGGCTCACGGTGACTCCTTCCATTCAGTGGGCAGCGGCCAGGCTCCGGGGTTGACCCGCCGCACGATCTCATCCAGGACGATACGTACGTAGCGCTCCCCCACCCACAGGTGCTTGGCCCGGTCCACGGCAACGACGTCGGCCTGCGGCACCCGCGCGAACCGGGCGCGGGCCTCGTCGGGCCGCAGGTAGTCGTCCAGCTCGGGCACGAGCGCGACCATCGGCTTGCCCGACGCCGCCCAGCCGTCCAGGTCGGCGTCGGTCGCGCGCACCACCGGCGGTGACAGCAGGATGGCGCCCTCGACCGCAGGGTCGTTTCCCCACTTCAGCGCCAGGTCCGTGCCGAACGACCAGGCGAGGAGCCACAGTCGCGGCAGGCCGGCGGCCACGCAGTACGCGATCGCGGCGGCTACGTCATGGCGCTCGGCCTCCCCCTCGCCGAACTCGCCGTCGCTGGTCCCCCGCTCCGACGAGGTGCCCCGGGTGTTGAACCGCAGCACTGCCAGGTCCGCGAGCGCGGGCAGCCGGAACGAGGCCTTGCGCAGCACGTGGCTGTCCATCATGCCGCCGCCCGTGGGCAGCGGATGCAGGCAGATCAGCGTGGCCACCGGCGGCCGGCTTTCCGGCAGGGCAAGCTCGCCGACCAGGTCAAGCCCGTCCGCGGTGTGCAGCGTGATGGGCCGGCGGCTGGCCGGCAGGACCGTGTTAGCCGTGATGTGCGTCATGCGCTCCTCACCGGTGCGTCCGCGGCCCGGGACCAGGGCGGCGCGGACGGCGCTGCCAGCACGCATTGTGCCAGTGCCTGCGCTCCGCCGGGCCGGGAGTCTGTGCCGGCCAGACCACCACGTGCGCGTTGCCCGGCATGATCTCCTGGTCACAGCCCGGACAACGGTACATCTTCGTGGCCGCCGCACCGGGTACCTGGCGGACTACCCAGTCACCGTCCGGCCATTCTTGCGTCTGCGGCGGCCCGAGCCGCGTCGCGGGCTCCTCCGCGCTGCCGGAGCGGCTCGCGGCGGACGGCGCTATTCGTCCGGCCCGCCGGGGCCTGTGCGGGCTCTCGGCAGGCAGACGACGTGCCTTGCGCGGGCTCATGATGCCGTCCAGCCATGATCGTGGTTGATTGCTCCTGCTATCCAGGAAAGATCAACCACGATCATGAAGGAATCCATGTCAGGGCGACGAGATGGCCGCTGCTAAGAGCAGAACGTGAGGCCGGCGGCCGCGTGCTCGGCCAGCAGCGGCGGTGGCGCGAAGGCCGGGTCGCCGTAGCGTGTCGGGACTGCTGGCCGGGCCGGCGCCGGTTCACTGGCCGGGCCCGCACTGCTGCCGACGGCGACCCATGCACCGTGATCCCGAAAGGCGGTCACCATTTCCAGTCCCGGCATCGGGCCTTCATCCTCGAGCAGCCAGCACAGGAACGCTGTTACCGCCATGTCGTGGTCGATGTCGAAAGCCAGCGGGATGATCCGGTTCTCATCATCGAGCTCGCGCGAAACAGTGCCAGGGAGTCCCTGGAGCAGCAGGGCCTCGGCAGCGACGTAAAGTTCCTCATCCACCATCTCGACATTAGAGAGAAGCGATCGGGAAGGCGACGGAGACGAGCGCCGGCGCATCGGTCCCCGGCGGCTGCGGGGTGACCCGCCTGATCGTGTTTCTTTATCGCTCGATGATGGGGAGCACCAGCCGGCTGGGGTGGTCGGGTCCGTGCAGGACCCGGTTGAGGGCCACCCGGGCTTCGCTGCCGGATTCCTCGGCGATGACGCCGCCAGTGTTGGTATTGCGGTCGAAGCGCGGGAAGCTGCTGCTGGAGACTTCGAGGCGGATCTGGTGTCCGGGCAGGAACACGTTGGAGGTCACGGACAGGTCGAGACTGACCTCGTAGATATCTTCGGGGGTGAGGGGCTGCGGCTCAGCGAGCGAGCCGCGGTAACGGGCGCGCAGGATGCCGTCGGTCAGGAAGATCGCGCGGCCGTCCGGAAAGACGTCGACCAGCTTGCCGGTGAAGTCGGTGTCGGGGGCCGAGGACGAGACGAACAAGGTCAGCCTCACCTGCCCGGTGACTTCGACCGGCTGCTGGAGGACGGGGGTGGAGTAGCACAGCACGTCGTCGCGGGTCTCAACCGGCCGCTGATCGACCGGCCCCGCGGAGTTGGCGCTTGGCGGGTTCATCATGCGCCCGCCGAGGCTCGGGACGGGGCGATGCGGATCGTAGCGGAAGGTGTCGGCGTGCGCGGCGTCGGCGCGTTCGGCACGGAGCTCACCGTCGCCGCTGGCGGTGTTCGCGCGCCCGGAACTGTGCAGGTGGTAGTCGACGTAGTGCGTGTCCGGCAAAGGCCAGTCCTGTTCGTCGCGCCACTGGTCGATGCCCATGACGAAGATCCGGACCGGGGCGCTCCCGTCGAGGGCACCGGTGTGACCCCGCAGCCACCGGTCGAAGAACCGCTGGTGCTGCCCGGTGATGTCACATGTGACCGCGTCGGCCATGATCCCGAACTGCCGGTCGAGATAGATGCCCGTCTGGTTGATGTGGTCCCAGGGGCCGATGATCAGGCGCTGCCCGTCGCGGGCACTGGCGCTGCCGCCCTTGGCCCGGAGCTCGGTGAAGGTCCGGGCCGTGCTGTTGACGAAGAGGTCGAACCATCCGCCGATGTTGAGGGCCGGCACAGTGATCTTGTCGAAGTGGTCGGCGACAGACACCTCGCTCCAGTACTGGTCCCGCGCGGGGTGCCCGAGGATCTGCGCCCACCACTGCCACTGCTTCTCCAGCAGCGGCTGCTCACGGAAGGGCATCGCGGCCATGTGCGGCTGCGGGTCGGCAGCCACTCCGAGCAGGTCCATCAGCGCCCGCGGGTCGCCCGCGCCAGCGGCTACGGCGCGCTGTGCGTCGCTCAGCGCCATCAGCGTCGTCCAGCTGTGAATCGCATGCAGCGAGAGCGCGCCGCCTTCGGAGTACCACGGGGTCGAGTAGTAGTCCGTGGTGGTGACGGCCGGCGCGATGGCCTTCACTCCGGCTGTCGACGATGCGCTCGCCCACTGGACGAAGCCCAGATAGGACGCGCCGTAGCTGCCGATGTTGCCGTCGCACCAGGGCTGCTCGAGCAGCCACGCGATGGTGTCGGCGCCGTCATTCGGCTCGTTGACCATCGGCACGAATTCGCCGCCCGACCGGAACGTGCCGCGGCAGTCCTGGTAGACGACCACGTATCCAGCTTCGACCAGCGCAAAGATGTTGGGGATGAGGCCGTAGGCGTACAGAGCCGGCATGTCCTTGCCGTAGGGAAGCCGGACGAGCAACGTCGGAGCGGGGCCGGCCTCGTCCGGTATCCAGATGTCGGTGGCCAGCTCGACGCCGTCGCGCATCGGCACCATGACGTCCTTCTGCACCGCGAAGCCCATCATCGTTCCTCTCGTTGCCGTGACTTTCACCCATCTTCACCAGCTGACCGGATCTGGGACAAGGCCCGTCCTCCATGGCCGCTACAGTTGGCTTCCGTGCGTCTGGTCATCGCTCGGTGCAGCGTCAACTACGCGGGACGTCTGACCGCGCATCTTCCGCTTGCGCTACGGCTGCTGATCGTCAAGGCAGACTCCTCCGTGCTGATCCACTCCGATGGCGGCAGCTACAAGCCGCTGAACTGGATGTCGCCGCCGTGCCGGCTGGCGGAGGAACCCGGCCGCTGGGTCGTGAAGGGAAAATCGGGCGAGACGCTGACCATCGATATCCAGGAGATCCTCAGCGACTCCTCGTTCGATCTGGGGGTTGATCCCGGCCTGGTCAAGGACGGAGTGGAGTCGCATCTGCAGGAACTGCTCGCCGCGCAGATGCACGTGCTCGGCGAGGGCTGGCGGCTGGTCCGCCGCGAGTACCCGACCGCGATCGGGCCGGTCGACCTGATGTGCCGGGACGCCGCGGGCGCCTGCGTGGCGATCGAGATCAAGCGGCGCGGCGAGATCGACGGCGTCGAGCAGCTGACCCGCTATCTCGAACTGCTGAACCGGGACCCGCTGCTGGCGCCGGTCCAGGGCATCTTCGCCGCCCAGGAGATCAAGCCGCAGGCCCGGGTGCTCGCCGAGGACCGCGGCATCCGCTGCCTCGTCCTCGACTACGACTCGATGCGCGGCATCGACGACGGCGCGCTGCGCCTCTTCTGAACATAGGCCGCCGATCAGAGGCCGAGGAGCACTTCGGCGTCCCGGTCCTTGGGCTGAGCCTGGTTGATTCGCGGTCCGCGGCATTCTCGTTGCCGCGGCGCTGGTGGCCGTGCCGGTCGGATTGATCGTCGCAATGCTCGCACTCGGCACCGCTGACAGCCACGACCGGGCGGCTGTAGCCCCGGTGTGCCGGCCGCCGCCGCCGACCCCTATCCGCGGCTGCTCGTCGCGCTGCCCGTCATCCTGGCTGTGTGCTACCTGACCGGCGCGCTGATGCGGCGCCTCGGCCAGCCTCCGGTCATCGGCGAGATCATCGCCGGCGTGATGCTTGGCCCTTCGCTGCTCGGCCTGGCCTGCCCCGCCGCCTTCGGCCGCTAGGTGAACGCGGCCAGCCTCTGGATGCGCCCCACGATGTCCTCGTGCACGGCGTCCGCCGGCCGGGCCCCATCGACGGTCAGGATGCGTTCTCGGTCCGCGTAGTACTCGAGCAGGGGCACAGTCTTTTCCAGGTACACCTGCAACCGGTGCTCGATCACCGCTTGGACGTCCTCTGATCCCCGGCGGCGGGCCAGCAGCCGGCGCATCAGCTCCTGGCGAGGGACGTCGAGGTGAATCGCGGCCTGTACCTCAGCCCCGAGCGCCCGGACCACGGGATAGGACGCCTTCGCTTGCTCCACGGTCCGCGGAAACCCGTCCAGGACGTAGCCGCTCACCGCGGCCAGGACGGGCTTGCGGAGCATGTCCATGACAACGCCGTCCGGGACCAGGTCACCGTTGTCGACGTAGGACTTCACCGTCAGCCCGAGCGACGTCTGGTCCCTGACGTGCTGGCGCAGCAGGTCGCCGCTGGAGATGTGCGCGATACCGAACCGCGCGGCGAGCCGCTCGGCCTGTGTTCCCTTGCCGGCGCCCGGAGCGCCGATCAGCAGAAGCCGCATCGAATCCGCTCCTCCCCCTCGACAGCCGCCGTCAGCGCCTGGCCGCTGGCTGCGAGCGGCCTGGCCTGACTTTGGCCGCTGTAACGACAGCTTGTCAACGACGAGGTCAGGAGGAGGAGGAGGTGGCTGGGCCCCGGTAGAGCTCCAGCCCGCCTGCCGGGCCTTCAGGCTCACTGCCAGAATGGGACGAAGGCGCTGTCGCGCGCTACCAGGTAGCCGAGTAAACCGGGGCTCGAAGGCATCCGGTCTGTCAGTTCGGTCGACAGCAAAGGTGGCGCGATGGTAGCGCGGTCTCCTGCGCAGGACAGGGCGGCTCTTGCGGCAAACCTGGCCAGCTTCCGGCGCATCGGGGTATCTCGGGCGGCGCTGAAGGCTGCGTCGGTCGCCGTCTGCATCGTGCTGCAGCAGGATGTGTGCTGCCTGCTGATCACCAGGAGAGCGCCGGGCCTGCGGAGCCACGCTGGCCAGTGGGCACTCCCCGGAGGAGGTCGCGACCCGGGTGAGTCAGCCGAAGACGCTGCCCGCAGGGAACTGCGCGAGGAAACGGGCGTCGAGGTCGCGCCGGGCGATGTCCTTGGGGTACTCGACGACTACGTCACGCGGTCTGGTTACCTGATGACCGCCGTGGTCGTGTGGGCCGGCCCGGTCAGCCCCGGCATGCGCGGGCCGGCATCCGAGGTCGCCGAGATACACGTGATCCCGCTGGCCGACCTTGACGTCGCGCCCAGGCTGCTGCGCATTCCCGAGTCCGCGACGCCGGTCATTCAGCTGCCGCTCCTTGGCAGGTATCTGCACGCGCCGACCGCGGCGATCATCTATCAGTTCTGCCAGGCGGCCCTGCACGGCGCCACGATCAGGGTGGCGCATTTCGAGCAGCCAGTCTTCGCCTGGAAGTAGCCGCCTCCGGCGCTTTCCATTTGTTCCCTTGCGGGCTATTTCGGCGGCTTCCCTGGCGGCGGCCGGTACGGGGCGATCTCGGCCGTAAGGTGCCGGCGCGGGCCTGACCACTTCGCCCGCACGGCGTCGACGGAGGCAGCCACCGCATAGGCAGCTTGCTCGTAGTTGACCCGCCAGCCGACGAAATCGGGCCACGCCTCGGCCGGATCGCGCTCGATCGGGAAGTCCACCTCCCGCAGCCGGGAGATGGCGTCGAGGAATTCCGCATACGGCAGCGTGATCCCGGCGGCCGGATCGGGCGTCTCTGGGACCTTGAGATTCATCGCCCTGGCGACCTCGCCGAAGCACATCCAGCCGCTGCGCAGGCACAGCCGGGCCGGGACGACCGGCGCCGACTGCGGGGAGAGCGCGAGATAGAGCGCGGCGGAGTCCAGCACGGCCAGCAGGGCGGTCACCCAGGAGGACAGCGGCCTGGGGGAACGGAACCGGACCAGCGGAAGGTAGGTGCCGTGGCTCTCCGCGACGTCCGCAGCCCAGCGCTCCCACTGGCTGTAGAGATCGGGCAGCGTGTCGATGGTCGACGCGCCCGATCCCAGGGCGTAGTGGGTCCGGGCCAGCAGTTCCGGCCCCCACGACGGGACGCCCGCCCGTGCGTTCAGCACCGCGATCTCGTTCTCCCGACGGTTGAACGCCGAGTACAAGGTCGGCAGGTAGGCGATCTGCAGCGTGACGGTGATGATCCCGGTCAGTGACGCGAGGTCCTGGATCGCATGCTCGGCCGCTCCGTGAACGTTCGAGGAGCCGATCTCCCACAGCCCAGGGCCGGCCGTGGTGAACGCGGTCGTGATGTCAGGGACGAACGGCCACAGCAGCAGCGAGTAGCCGACGAAGAAGATCCCCAGCCAGGCGACCAGCTGGCAGAGCAGGATCGCCGCCGCCTGCCCGGCCAGCACCCGGTCACGCCGCTGGTAGTCAGTGATCCGGCCGGTCACCATCCGGTAGATGCCGTTCACCAGCCGGTCCACCAGCTTCGTCAGCCAGCTGCCGATCGGCCGGGGCACGATGATGGTGCCGATCTCGCTGGCGGCCGCGGTGATCACGAGCAGCGCCCCGGCAACCGCGGCTGCATCGCGGGCAGCGAGCGGGACCACCATGCTCCTCCTCGAAAGCTCAGCACTCGACGGACCCAGCGACTTTGGCGAGTCTGCTGGCAGCACTGGCGTGCTGGGCATTCATCCTGTCAGGCCGGCAGGACATGTGTTCACCGCCGCCGGCCCGTGGCTGGGCCGGGCAGGCGATCACCAGGCTGGGCGCAGATTCTCCGCAGGCCGGTCACATGGTGAACGGGCCCACGGTCACCCGGCGGATCTGCCGGATGGAACTGTAGGAAACGCACTCGGTGCCCGCGGGAACTTCAGCTACGTCGACGCAACCCTGGCTGACGCCGCGGGGCTGTCGATCAGGTGGGCGAGAGGATGAGCATGAGGCCACCGGCCAGCAGTCATTTGCTCGGCCGATCACGCCGATCACGCCGATCACGCCGATCGAGAGCGTGGATGCATTCGCTTGCCAGCCGGGTCGCTGCGGTACTGGCGAGTGAGTCGTGATGCCCTGCCCATGATCGTCAGGCGATGTCGCGCTGCATGGTGGTGCGGGCCGCGACCACGCTGACCAGCGCGGCTACCCCGATCAGCAGTCCGGCTGCAGCCGCGAAGGGAAGCGGTGAGCCGCCCGTAACGGTGTGCGCGGGGCCGAACGCGGCACCGCCGAGTCTGATCCCGGCGAGGGTGGTCGCGGCGGTGTAGGGGAGGTAAGGGCGGATGGAAGTGAAGAGCCCGCCGATGAGCGACTCGATCACGAGGGCCCAGATGAACAGTGCGATGATTCCGACCAGTTCGGAGCGGATCAGGGATCCGAGTCCGACTCCGATCATCGCTAGCAGCGCGGCGCCGAGCATGGCACCGGCGGCGTGTCCGAGCATCGTGGAGGTCCCGAGCGTTATGGCGTCGCCGCGGCCGGCGGTAAAAGCGAGCCCGAGACCGGTCGAGATGGCGGCGGCGACCAGGCTGAAGAGCGCTCCGATGAGGCCGGCCGCGGGCATCTTGGCGAGCAGGACGCGTGTGCGGTCAGGGGTGGCGAGGTAGGTGAGCGTGGCGCTGGAGTGGCGGAACTCGCCGCTTGCGACGAGGATCCCGAGCACCGCGGCGAGAATCATGGACCAGCTGGTGAGGGTGGTGACGGTCCGCTGGCCCGCGACAGTGGCTAGCGAGGCCACGGCGTATGTTCCGGAGATTTTGCCGGCTACAGACGATTCGATGACGGCGAACAGCGCGGTGAGCGCGGCGACGGTGAGGATCAGACCGTAGGTCACGCGGACGGTGCGCAGCTATTCAAGGTCACCCTAAAATTCTAGCAGCTCTAAGTTTAGGGTCTGACCAGCTTTTGCTATGCTGTCGCCGTGAGCACGGTCCCGGGGTTGCGTGAGCGCAGGAAAGCGCAGACTCGCCAGAGGATCGCCGACACGGCCCTGCGCTTGTTCACTGAGCGTGGCTTCGACCAGGTGACCGTGGCCGAGGTGGCACGGGAGGCCGAGGTTTCTGAGGCGACGCTCTTCAACTACTTCCCCGCCAAGGAAGATCTCGTCTACAGCAGGATGGGAGCCTACGAAGCCCGGCTGGTCGATGCGATCCGAAACCGTGACCCCGCAACGTCAGCCCTGGCGGCGCTCACGGAACTGCTGCTCAGGCCGCAGCCTGACCGTCTCGTCACACAAGACAGCGAGCGTCTCGCCACGATGGCCCGCATGGTCACCACCAGCCCTGCCCTCCTGGCCAGGGAGCGGCAGGTCTTCGCCGAGAGCACCGCAGAACTCGCCGCCCTCCTCGCCGAGCAAACGCAGGCCGACGCCGACGACATCACGCCGTGGGTCGTCGCCAATGCCCTGATGGGCGTGCACCACGCCGTGCTCAACGCCGTCCGCCGCAAGGCTCTGGCCGGCCAGCCCAACCCAGGTCTCGCGCGTGACGTGCGCTCCCAAGCCGAACGGGCCCTGGCACTGCTCGAACACGGACTCGGCGGCTTCGGCGGTGAATGATCACTCGCCGGGAACCGGCGATACGTCATCTGACTGGAGTCCCGACGCTCTCCCCTGACGGGGCTGGGGCTTGTTGCCGTGAGCACGCCGTCCACTACCGCTACGTCAGCAACCCAGAGCAGCCCGACAAGCTCATTGCCAAAGTTACCCACCACCGGTAGATGACCGTCGCATCGCCGGCCGAAGTACACTGCAAAGTGTTAACTCTGATGCATGGCTATCTATCCGCTGACTACGGCCCGGACACACCTGGGCGAACTTGTCGCCCAGGCCCGCTATACCCACCGCCCCGTCACCATCAGCGAGCACGGCAAGCCCGTCGTCGCGCTCATCAACATCGATGACCTCGCCGACCTTGAGGATCGCGCGGCGCTGGCCGCGCACTTCGCGGAGAAGGCCGCCGGCCGCGGCGGAGTCAGCCTGAACGAGCTAGACGCCGCGCTTGACCGGATGGACGCAGAAACTATCGCGTGAGCCTGACCGTCGTCTTTCGGCAGACGGCGCTTCGTGCCGGTCACTCCGGCTCCCCTGGCGCGCCACCCGGCCCTGGCGCGCCACCCGGCCCTGGCGCGCCACCCGGCCCTGGCGCGCCACCCCAGGCCGGCGTGGCACCCGGCGGGAGCGGCACCGCGAAGGCGTTCAGCAGGAACGAGATGAGGGTGTAGTACCCGCACAGCGACACTAGCTCGACCATGCCAGCGTCCCCGAGAAGCTGGCGGGCGGCGTCGTATGCATCCTGGTCGAGCCGGCCGGTCTGAGTCAGCTGGCGGGCCACGGCGTAGATCGCCCGCTCGTCGTCGGCCTCGAAGGGCGGGTCCTCGCCCTTGCCGATGGCATCGACCACCGCATCGGCGACGCCGTGCTCGCGGGCCATCCGGGCGTGCGCCCACCATTCGAACTCGGCCTTCCACCGGGCACCGACGGTGATGATGGCAATCTCGGACAGCCGTCGCTCGATCGAGATCCCGAACCGCAGCACCTGGCCAAGCGAGCCCAGGCGCCGACCGACATGCGGCGCGTGCACGAAGGCGTTGAAGGGGCCGATCAGGCCGCCCTGCTCGTTGACAAGCTCGGCACCGCGCGAGCCGACGACCCCGTCCCAGACTTTCTGGCCGTCCGGGTCGAGGTCGTCACGGCGGAGGTAAGGAAGTCGGCTCATAGCAGGACGATAGCGTCCGCCGACTCCCGGCCGACCGGCCCGACCGGCCCCGGCCTGCCGGGCCGGCTCCGGCGGCCGCGGCCGCCGCGATTGCTAGTGGATGGACATGGTCTCCATGGACAGGTAGGTCTTGGCCGCCCATGAGGTGGGGTCCTTGGCGAAGTCGCGCTGGAGGGCATTGTGGTCAAGGGCGTTGTCCAGCGCGGCCATGATGATGGACTGGTCGAGGACGAGCCGACGGTGTCCGATGGTGCCGGTGGCCGGGTTGACGGCATCGTAGAAACCGCCATCTGAGCTGTAGATGCCCGGATAGAGCTGCTGCAGCTTGGCGATGTTGGCGTAGGCCTGCTGCGGCAGCACGCTGAGTGCCAGGAAGGACGCGTGCGGGGTGACGACGTCCTCGGTGGTGCCGGGGGTGACGTCCTGGGACAGCTGATCGCTGGTCGGGAACTTGAGTCCATCGACGCCGTAGGCGGCGTAGCCGCCGGTGTCGTCGGCCGTGCTGGACGGTGACATGCCCCAGACCGGGTCGTGCAGTACCTGGGTGTCGTAGGTGACCTGCACCTGGGCATTGCGGAGGTCGTTGAGGCCGAAGCTGCGGCCTCCCCAGGTGGTCTCGGGTACCACCTCGTTGGCCAGGAGGGCCTCGAACATGCCGCCGGCCCAGGTGGGAACGTAGGTCAGTGACGTGCCCGGATAGGTGTAGTGGCCCTCCCAGACGCGGAACTTCTTGCCGGACTGCGGGTCGGTGTAGGTCTGCCAGTAGCCGGCCACGGGCCACTGGCCCTGCCAGGAAAAGTCAGGGTCGGTGGAGCACTGCTGCGGCGGCAGGGTGCGCCAGGTGCGCCACCAGACGTCGCCGGGCATCTGGCGCATGCCCATGCCCATGTAGATCGCGATCCGGGGGTCGCTGTACAGGGCGCCGTTGTGGTAGCCGGCTGGTCCCTGGTCGACGTAGTAGCCGCCGTACATCTGGCCGGTGGGCTGGTTGCCGGCGATGGCGGGATTGGTGTTGCAGGCCGTCTGCGCCCTGCTGTCGTAGAAGATGCCGAAGTTCATCGGCGCGATCAGCTTGTTCACCAGGGACGCGAGCTCGGGGAGCGCCTGGCGGACCACGACGAGACCGGAGGCGTACCAGCCGTTGTCGACGGCGGACAGGAAGTAGCAGTTGTCCTGAGTGGGGGTGGTGTCCGCGTTGCAGTCGATGTCGCCGGGGTTGCGGATCGCGTCGCCGTTGGCGGTGTCGTACCACTGGTACAGGAAGCCGTCGAAGCGCTTCAGGCCCTGCACCGTGGTGAGGGTGGCGGTGATCAGCGAGTCGGCTCGCGGCCGGCTGATCAGGCCGAGGTCATGGGCGGAAATGACGGCCCACAGGTAGACGCCGATGTTGGCCGCTGAGGTATAGGCGCCCTGGGTCGTGCCAGGGCCGAGGTTGTCCATCGGCAGGTGCGTGACGGGGTCGACGTCGGCGGCGTAGAACTTCCAGGTGTCACTGGCGATTCCGTGCAGGACTGAGCGCTGAGCAGCGGTCAGGCCCGGCCCGTCGCCCGGCTGGCCAGCAGCTCTCGCGCTGGCTGGCGCCGCGCCCGCCGGCGCCGCGCCCGCCGGCGCCGCAGAGGTCAGGATCGCGGCCAAGAGGGCGATAGCGGCAAGCGCGCCGCCCACCATCCGGCTTCTGTTCATGCCACGTTCCTTCTCCCTAGGATCTGGTGCCGCTGGCGCCAGTGAACGGTGTGAGCAGGCCACCGAGGTCCGCGGCACGCGCCCTAAATTTGTGATCATGCGTTCTCCTCATCGCCGCAGGCGGCACCCGGCCTGCCATGGAGCCCACTGTCGGACTCGCGTGGGGCATCGTGATCCTTCCGGTCTGCGGCGTGCCCTAGAGCCGCTTACCCCGTTTTTAAGATCTAAACTTCGGGACGCCCGAGCACCGGCAGCCGCTGCGTGTTCGAGGACAATGAGTCGATGAGCGCGGCGAGGACGGCGCGGGCTGGACCGCCCGGAACCTCAGCGGTGTGATTCGGGCCCGAGGGCGCATAAGGCGACAAGTACGCCAAGGAGCGCGTACAGTATCCTGACCTGTACTTTATCGGAAACCGGCCCGTCTGAACCCGTTAACTGCACCCCGATGCATCTTGCGCCGACGTGAACGGCATTGGAAGCTTATGTCGCGCCAATGCCAGGCTATCTCCGTTAGGCAAGCAGAGCTGGATGGGAGGTCCCATGTCGACTGACTTCGGCGTTGGGTCCGCCGAGGATCGGAGCGTGTTCGACGAGCCGGATCTCGGCAACCGGCACGCGCTCGCGCACGTTTACGACGCCTACGGAGAGCACCTTTTCGACTACTGCATGGGAATTCTCCGGAACCCGGCGGCGGCGGCCAACGCGGTGCAGGACACCCTGATCGCGGCTGACACGCAGATTAACAAACTGCGGGACTATGAGCAGCTCCGGGTGTGGCTCTATGCCATCGCGCACCGGCAGTGCACGAGCGAGCTGGCCCGCCGCGCCGGGCTGGCCACTCCTGACGAGTTCAGCGCGGTGTATCCCAGCACGCCGCCTAGTGCGGCGGACCTCGATACTGAGGGGTCCGACCCCGAAACGCTGCTGGTGGTCACGGCCGCCCTCGACGGTCTCTCGGACCGCGATCGCGAGGTGCTCTACCTGGTATTCCGGCACGGAATCGAAGGAGACGAACTCGCCACGACCATCGGCGTCTCCGCCGTTCGCGCGCGCGCGCTAGTGTCCGGCGCGAGCACCCGGTTCGAGAAATCGGCCGCCGTCGTCGTCATGCTGTCCAGGGGATGGGCGAGATGCGAGACCCTGGAGAGCATCGTCGGGTACTGGGATCCCGCGTCGCCGCAGCTGACGCCGCAGCTGCTCGATCGGCTGACCCAGCACATCGGCTCGTGCGAGACGTGCGGCCACAGCCGCGGGTACACGGTCTTCGGCCCTGATCTGCTCGGCACGGTGCCGCTGGCGATCCCGCCGGCCACGCTTCGGCGGCAGATCACGAACACAGCGCTCGACCCCGAGGCCGACGCCTACCGTGGCTTCGTCGCACGCCGGCTCGGCAACCTGGACAAAGACGGCTTCCCGGTCCAGCCCCAGGCCCGGCGCGGCCGGGTGCTGGCGATAGTGGCCTCGTCGGCGGCGCTCATAGTCCTGATCCTGGGGGGCGCCCTGCTGTACAAGTACACGTTCGCGTCGACTGCCAGCGCGAACACGACCGCCGGCGATGTGGCGGCGGGATCCGGAAGCTCGACGTCGGCGAGCTCTTCACCGTCATCGTCGGCACATTCCCGCAGCAACCCTGTCCACCGGAATCTGACTGCCCCGCTTCCCGGACTCTTCGGGCCGTCTCCCGGTCCGGCCGGCATTCCGCCCATCACGACCACGCCGACGCCGACGCCGCCCGCGTCACCGACGCCGAGACCGACGAAGCACTCCAAGTCGCCGCACCCGACGCCGTCTCCGACGCACTCCAAGTCGCCATCGCCGTCACCTTCGACGCCGCCCACCACCCCGCCGACGACTCCGCCCACCACCCCGCCGACGACTCCGCCCACCACCCCGCCGACGACTCCGCCAACGACTCCGCCGACGGGCACACCGACCACGACGCCAGGGCCGTAGCTTCCAGCAGGCCTATGCGGGGAACGGGCCTACGCGGGGAACTGGCCCCGGCGGGGCTACGCGGGGAACAGGTGCGCGTTGACCGCGCGGGCATCAGCGGCGGCCTCGGGCATCTCGATCACCGTGACGCCCTGGCCGCGCAGCCACGCGGCCCCGCCGCCAGGCACGAAGACCGGCGGCTCCAGCCACGCGACCACCACCCGGCGGATGCCGGCGGCCGCGATCAGCTCGGCGCAGGGGCGCGGCCGGGAGGCGCGGCTGCGGCATGGCTCCAGCGAGCTGTAGATCGTCGCGCTCTCCAGGGCCGCCCGGCCGGTCTCGGCCGCCTTGGCCAGCGCGACCTCCTCGGCATGGTCCTTGGGGTCACGCTCGCGCGAGAAGCCGGCCGAGATGGCGGCACCGGACCGGCTGACGAGGATCGCGCCGACGGAGAAGGCCGATGCCGACGGCAGGCAGCACCTGGACAGCTCGATGGCCTCGCGCAGCCAGTGCAGGTCAGCACGGCCATCGCCGGGTCGTTCAGCCACGAGGACCCTCCGGTGCTGCTGGTAGTGCCACCGCCTGGCCCAACGGTATCTTCCTCTGGTTAGCCAATGATTTACTGACACGTAACGGCGCTTAACTGCTGCACAGGACGGTGGTGTGGGGCGATGGTCTCGACGGTACGCACGCATGGCCTGCCGAGGTCGACGGAGACCTTCGACACGCTGAACCCCGCGACATCGGAGGTCATCGCCACCTTCCCGGTGAGCGGCGAGCACGAGGTCAACGCGGCCGTCGAGCGCGCGCACCAGGCCGCGATCTGGTGGGCCGCCCTGACCTGGAAGGAGCGGCAGACGCGGCTGCTGGCCTGGAAGTCATACCTGACCAGGTACATCGGGCGCCTGGCCGAGCTCGTGCACACCGAGACCGGCAAGCCGCTGGCCGACGCGAAGCTCGAGATCCTGATCGCGATCGTGCACATCGACTGGGCCGCCAAGCACGCGCGCAAGGTGCTCGCCTCGCGCAGGGTCCGCAGTGGCCTGGTGGCCATCAACCAGGCATCCACGCTGGAATACCAGCCGCTCGGCGTCGTCGGCGTGATCGGCCCGTGGAACTACCCGGTGTTCACGCCGATCGGCTCGATCGCCTACGCGCTGGCCGCCGGAAATGCCGTCGTGTTCAAGCCCAGCGAGTTCACCCCGGCGGTCGGCGGCGCTCTCGTCAGCTCGTTCGCCGAGGTCGTGCCCGAGCATCCGGTGCTGCAGCTGATCACCGGATCCGGCCGGACGGGTGACTTCCTGGCCCGCAGCGCGGTGAACAAGATCGCCTTCACCGGCTCGGCGGATACCGCGAAGAAGGTCATGGCCGCCTGCGCGCAGAACCTCACGCCGATGGTCGCCGAATGCGGCGGCAAGGATGCGTTCATCGTGGCGGCCGACGCGGACCTGGACACGGCGGCCGACGCGGCGGCCTGGGGCGCCATGGCCAACGGCGGGCAGACCTGCGTCGGGGTCGAGCGCATCTACGTGGCGCAGGACGTCTACCACACGTTCCTGGAGAAATTTACCGAACGGGTCGCCAAGGTCCGTCCCGGCGATGACCGCGAGGCAGACTACGGGCCGATGACGATGCCAGGCCAGGTCAACGTCATCGAGAGGCACATCGCCGATGCGCTCGCCCGTGGCGGGCGATCGGTTGTCGGCGGCCTGGCGAGCATCCGCAAGCCGTTCGTGGGCCCGGTTATCCTCGCCGACGTCCCCGAGACGAGCAAGGCGGTCACCGACGAGACCTTCGGGCCCACCGTGACCGTCACGAAGGTCGCCGACCTGACCGAAGGCGTCGCGCTGGCCAATGCCGGCCGCTACGGGCTGGGCGGCACCGTCTTCGCGGGCAACAAGAAAGCCGCGATGGCGGCGGCCAGGGGACTGCGCAGCGGCATGACCGCGGTCAACGCCATCATCGCGTTCGTCACCGTGCCGGCGCTGCCGTTCGGCGGGTCGGGCGACTCCGGCTTCGGCAGGATTCACGGCGCGGACGGGCTGCGCGAGTTCGCCCGGCCCAAGTCCATCACCCGGCAGCGGATGAAGCCGATGGTGAACCTGACCTCCTTCTCCCGCACGGACCAGGACATGAAGAAGATCCTGAACCTGGTAACGATCCTGCACGGCAAGCGCTACAAGTAGGACCTCAGCAGCAGCTCGCACCAGACAACCTTCATGGCATAACTCAGGCGCCGACCACATGCGCGCTGGGCTCTTCCTGTACATGCCTCGCGTGCTCTCATCGCCCGCACGGAGCGCACCTGATCCTCAGCCCTCGCGAGTGGGAGGCGTTCCTGGGTGGTGTCCGCGCGGGCGAGTTCGCCTAGCTCGCGCTGGTACTGCGGCTCGCGCTGGTACTGCGGAGCGCGCGAAAAACCGCGAGCATTGCAGAGGTCTTCTGCGGTACGGTCCGGCGGTGGACGATGCGGACGGTCACTTCGGGGAACGGGTCGCGGCGAGGTACGACGAGTCGTCGGCGGAGATGTTCGAGCCGGGCGTGGTGGACACGGTGGCCGACTTTCTGGCGGGGCTCGCCGGCGGCGGCCAGGCCCTGGAGCTGGGCATCGGGACCGGGCGCATCGCGCTGCCGCTGGCGCGCCGCGGCGTCGGTGTCCACGGCATCGACATGTCGCGGGCGATGGTCGCCCGGCTGCGCGCCAAGCGGGGCGGCGAAGCGATCGGCGTGACGATAGGCGACTTCGCGACGACCATGGTGGACGGGACGTTCTCCGTCGCGTACCTGGTCTTCAACACGATCATGAATCTGACGACGCAGGCGGCGCAGGTGGCCTGCTTCGGTAACGTCGCGGCTCACCTGGAGCCCGGCGGCTGCTTCGTCATCGAGGTCTCGATCCCCGATCTGCGCAGGCTCCCGGCCGGGCAGACCGCCGTGCCGTTCCACGTGAGCCCGACCCGGTGGGCGTTCGACATCTACGACGTCGCCACGCAGGCGATGAGCTCGAACTACATCGAGGTCATCGACGGCCGCGGCGACTACACCTCGTTCCCCTTCCGGTATGTGTGGCCTGCCGAGCTCGACCTGATGGCCCAGCTCGCCGGGCTGCGACTGCGCGAACGGTGGGACGGGTGGACCCGGGAACCCTTTACCAGCGAAAGCCGCCAGCATGTCTCGATCTGGGAGAAGCCCGCCAGCTAACCTCGATTTTTCCCGGCGAGCACATCAGACCTCGCCCCCGGCGCCTTCGGTATCGCTGCCGCTGGCATCAGTCACCGGGCGGGCCGGGGTTCGTCCCGGCCAGCCCGTGAGACATCTCGGCTCGACCCTGACAGGCAGCTGAATACCGGAATGATCTGCGCAGTCATGGGCACATAGTGTTGCCCCCGATGGACAAGCCCACCATGCCCGAAGCCGGCGTCAGGCGCTTCATTGCGGACCGGTACGGAGATCGCGCTAGCGGACTAGAGCTGCTCGGCGCCGGCGAATGGTCTCGCGCCTACGCATTCACCCTCGACGGCCAGGCCGCGGTTGCGCGCTTCGGCGCCTACGGCGGCGACTTCGCCAAGGACCAGGTCATGGCCCGTTTCAGCACTCCCGATCTGCCGATCCCGGCAGTGACGGAACTTGGCAGGACGGCGCACGGCTACTTCGCTGTCTCCGCGCGGGCCTTCGGCGTGCTTCTCGACGAGCTGGACGAAGCCGGCCTGCGCGCGGTCTTGCCCAGCCTGCTACGGGCACTGGATGCCATCCGCGACATCGACGTCGCCGGCAGCGCCGGGTACGGGATCTGGGCCCCTGATTCCGCCGGGCCGCATCCAAGCTGGCAGGCGGCCCTGCTGTCGATTGCCGATGATCACGATCGCATCGCCGGCTGGCGGCGGGCTCTGCAGACTTCACCGGCCGCAGCCGAAGCATTCGCCAAGGCCCACGCCAGACTCCAGTCCATGGCCGCCGCGCTGCCCGGGGCACGCCACCTCATCCACGGCGACCTGCTCAACCACAACGTGCTGGTGAACGGATCCGGCATCAGCGGCGTCATCGACTGGGGCAACGCCGCATATGGTGACTGGCTCTACGACGCGGCCTGGCTCCTCTACTGGTGGCCCTGGTTCCCCGCCTGGCGGCGCATCGACATCCGGGCCGAACTCGACCAGCACTGGAAGGCCGGCGGCGGGCTGCCCGCAGACCTCGAATTCCGGCTCCGCTGCTACCAGCTGCACATCGGTCTCGACGCCATGACCTACAACGCCTTCACCGGCAGCTTCGACGACCTTGCCAGGAACGCCGAGCAGACCATGGCGCTGATCTAACCTGGACCGTCACATCGCATCAGCCAGAGACCGTCAGCACCGTGCCCTTCGCGCCTCGGACGCGAAGCGGCTCCCTGTGCCCATCTGTGGCGCCTCGGAGTGCGCGGAGTCTTTGAAGTCCGCCAGGAAATGTCGCGGTGGGATGTCGAGAACCCGCGCGCGGCTTCGTCCCCGGAGTGAACACGGCCACAATGGGCCGTACCGCACTAAGGAGAACATGTTGACCAAGTACCTGCTGCTCAAGCACTACCGGGGCGCGCCGGCATCGGTCAACGACGTGCCGATGGACCAGTGGACGCCGGAGGAGCTTTCGGCCCACGTGCAGTACATGCAGGACTTCGCCGCTCGGCTCGAGGGCACCGGCGAGTTCGTCGACAGTCAGGCGCTCTCCCCGGAGGGCACGTTCGTCCGCTACGACGGCGAGGGGCGGCCGCCGGTCACCGACGGCCCGTTCGCGGAGACCAAGGACCTGATCGCCGGCTGGATGGTGATCGACGTCGAGACCTACCAGCGGGCGCTCGAGCTGGCCGGCGAGCTGTCCGCGGCTCCGGGTGCGGGTGGGAAGCCGATCCACGAGTGGCTCGAGGTGCGCCCGTTCCTGGCCGCGCCCCCGACCATCACGGAGTGACGCACGGTGGACGAGGCCCAGCTGCGGACCCTCACCCCCACCGTGACTGGCATCCTCGTCCGTCGCGGAGCCGACTTCGCGGCGGCCGAGGATGCCGTGCAGGACGCCCTGGCCGAGGCCGTGCGCGTGTGGCCGGACGACCCGTCGCGGGACCCCAAGGGCTGGCTGGTCACCGTGGCCTGGCGTAAGTTCCTCGACGCCGCCCGCGCCGATACCTCCCGACGGCACCGCGAGGTACGCGTCGAGGGCGAGCCCATGCCCGGCCCAGGCGAGGTGGTGGACGACACGCTCCAGCTGTACTTCCTGTGCGCGCACCCGTCCCTGACACCGGCTTCGGCCGTCGCGCTCACGCTGCGCGCGGTCGGCGGCCTGACCACGCGTCAGATCGCGCAGGCCTACCTCGTGCCGGAGGCGACCATGGCCCAGCGGATCAGCAGGGCCAAGCGGACCGTCTCGGGCGTCCGGTTCAACCAGCCCGGTGACGTCGCCACGGTGCTGCGCGTGCTCTACCTGGTCTTCAACGAGGGCTACTCCGGCGACGTCGACCTTGCCGGCGAGGCGATCCGGCTCACTCGCCAGCTGGCGGCCAAGACCAGCCATGAGGAAGTCGCGGGCCTGCTCGCGCTCATGCTGCTCCACCACGCCCGGCGCCCGGCACGAACCGGCCCCGACGGCAGGCTCGTGCCTCTTGCCGAGCAGGACCGCAGCCTGTGGAACACCCGCCTGATCGCCGAGGGCGTCGACGTGCTCCAGACAGCCCTCACCCGCGACCGCCTGGGCGAGTTCCAGGCCCAGGCCGCCATCGCCGCACTCCACGCCGACGCCCGGACGGCCGAGGAGATCGACTGGGTGCAGATCGTCGAGTGGTACGACGAACTGGTGCGCCTCACCGACAGCCCGGTGGCCCGCCTCAACCGGGCCGTCGCGGTCGGCCAGGCCGCCGGCCCGCGGGCCGGCCTGGCCGCCCTGGCGGGGCTCGACCCCGCCCTGCCCCGCCACGCCGCCGTCGCGGCGTACCTACACGAGCGTGACGGTGACCCAGTCACCGCAGCACGGCTCTACGCCGAAGCCGCCCGATCAGCGCCCAACCTCCCCGAACGCGACCACCTCACGCGACAGGCCGCACGGCTCAACGTGGAACTGCGCAGTTGAGCGGCGGGCGGCAGGCATTCACCGACCCGATAGGGACGGTCTGCTCACCCTGCTGGCTGGCCGGACCGCGTCACTTGACCGTCACGAGCCCGAAGATCCCGTGCTCCTGGCCCTTGTCCGGCGATCACCGCAAGCCGAAGCCCAACGGTCGCACGGGGCCAGCTAACGGCGAGTCAGCATCCTGTTGGGCCGCTAGAACTGCTGGCCGCCGACGTCGGCCTGGCCGTTGGCGACCAGCCATGTCAGTGCCTGGTGCAGGGCGTCGAGCGAGCTAGACCGCGGCGCGTAGCCGAGGACCTGCCGGGCACGGGCAATGCTCGCGGTGATGCTGCGGAAGGTGTGCTGGCGGGTGGCCTCGGCGTGCTCGGCCACGACGCGGCGGTCGAACTCCGCCCAGTCGACGAAGTCCAGCACCGGCTCACGGCCGAACCACCGCGCGACGCCGGCCGCCAGGCCGCGCAGCGTCATCGCCTGCTCGGCTACTACGTGGAAGCTGGCCCCGATCGCAGCCGGCCGGGACAGCGCGCGCTCGAATGCCTGCGCAACGTCGTCGGCGTGCACGTGATGCAGGACGCCCAGCCCTTGATCGGGCAGCGCGAGCGGACGGCCCGTAGCCAGGCTCGTCCAGACGTCGGGATCCAGGTTGCCGGCCGGAGTGATGACCGGCCAGCCCGGCCCGCTGATGTGACCCGGGTGCAGCACGACAGCGGGGACGCCGCCCGCCAGCGTCTCGCGGTGCAGCAGTGCCTCGATCTGCGCCTTGCCCGTGCCGTACTCGCCGTAGGCCGTCCGGGGCTCGTCCTCGGTGACCGGCACCCGCAGCGCCCGGCCGTGCACCCAGATCGTCCCGCAGTGCACCAGCAGCGGCCGGGACGGGCGCAGCGCGTCGACGAGCTGCTGCGCCGAGGCCGCAGTGAAGCAGACTAGGTCGATAACCGCATCGGGCCGCAGCGCCGCGATCCGGGCGCCGAAGGTTCCCTCGGCGTCCTGCGCCTCGCGGTCGACAGTAACTCTGGTAACTGCGTTCCATTGCGGGCTCGGGTGGTAAGGATCGCGGGTCCCGCGGCTCATGGCGATCACCTCGTGACCGCCGCGGACCAGCCGCGGGACCAGGTAACTGCCGATGTGCCCGGTAGCTCCGATGACAACGACGCGACTCATCCCCAGGGCCCTTTCGACGCAGGCGTCAGGTCACGCCATCCTCGCATGGGCGCCGGCAAGCACCGCTGGAAGCGCCCCGGGACTCACGCGGGACGGCCCCGGGACTCACGCGGGACGGCGGCGGGACTCACGCGGGACGGCGGCGGACCCACCAGAGGGCGAACCCGCCCAGGATGAGAGCACCGCCGAGGAAGATCGCCAGCTCGTACCACTGGAACGCCCAGTAGCGGCTGGCGGGCTGGTAGGTCACCACTTCGCGGTACGTGGCGCCGACCTTGGCGACACAGTCCTGAAGCCCCTGCTGCGCCCCGGCGGACACATGAGCGCGAGCGTGCCCTCCAGCTGGCCCTGGCCTGCCCGCAGCGAGACCTGGGCAGTCGCTATTGAGGACCCGGCTGGTGAGCGCATGGCCGGCCTTGTCGACGATTCGGGTTGAGTAGATCCAGGCGTCCGGAATGCTCGGCGGGCTGGGTTGAAGGGTCGCCTGCGGACCACCACCGAAGAGCATGGCGAAGAACGTCAGGCCCGATCCTGACGAGCCGTAGCCAGTGGATACCGGGCTGAGCGCGAGGTCTCGATGCAGCGGGACGATGAGCAGAGGCCGTATCCAGGAGGTCACCGCCAGCCTGACGGTGACCAAGGCAACCAGGGTGGCGGCCATGGCCGGGAGCGTCCGGCGGATCAGCACCCCGGCGGTGACGCCGAGAGCGAAGGCGAAGGCGGCGTAGCCGATGGGGACGATGTCGCGCTGGTCGAACGATCCGAACTGGCTCATGCTGACCCGGTCGAGGGGGCTGCCCCACCACGACACCGCGAGGCTGAGGAGCCCGGCAACCGCCATGCTGGCCAGGCCGATGACGACGAGCTTGACGGCCAGCCAGCGGGTGCGGGTGACGCTCTGGGTCCACGCCAGGGCGATGGTGCCAGCCTCGATCTCGCGGGCGACCAGGGGCGCCCCCCAGAAGATCCCGATGATGCCCGGCACGACGAGCACAAGGATGCCGAGCCCCGATCGGAGGCTGCTGTCGTTGCTCAGGAATGCCGTCGTGACCGCCGGGCAGTCGCCGTGCGCCCCGCAGCTGGCGACGGCCGTATTGTACAGGTGGGCCAGGTGCGGGCCGGTGAGGGCCGAGATGATGGCAACAGCCACGAGCGCGCCGAGCCCGACCGCAGCCTGGGCGCGGAACTGGCGCCAGGTGAGCCGGATCATGGCCGGCCCTCCGGGCGAGGCGGGCCGTGGTGCCCGGCCCCCGCGGCCCGGCTCATGTAGGCGAGCACCAGGTCTTCCAGGCTGGCCGGGAGGCTGCCCGGGTCCCGACGGGGTCCGGTCAGGCGGTGATGCGACGCCAGGAGTTCCGCGATCGTCCCGGCCACCTGCAGCCGGGAAGCGACGAGCACCACAAGGTAGTCACAGACCCGCTCGATGTCCGCCACGAGATGCGACGAGAGCACGACACTCACTCCGTGCTCGGCGACGACCTCTAGCAAGCCTTGGAGGAACTCCCGCCGGGCAAGCGGGTCGAGACTGGCGACCGGCTCGTCGAGGATCAGCAGTTCGGGCCGCTTGGCGATCGCCAGGGTGAGGGCGAGCTGGGCTCGCTGGCCGCCGGAGAGCTTTCCGGCCTGCTGCCGGGGATCGAGGCCGAGCCGTTCGATCCGGCGCCCGGCCAGGTGGCTGTCCCAGCGCGGGTTCAGCCAGGCACCGAGGTGGAGGTGGTCGGCGACCGAAAGCGTCGAGTACGCGGGCGTGTCCTGGGCGACGTACCCCACCCGTCCCAGTTGCGCCGGACCACTAGCGGGACGGCCGCCGAGGACCGCCACCGTGCCCGCGGTCGGCTGCAGTAGCCCGACGGCCAGGTGCAGCAGGGTCGTCTTGCCGGCCCCGTTCGGGCCGACGAGCCCGACGACCTGCCCGGCGGGGATCGAGAGGTCGCAGTCCGAGAGTGCCCAGCGCCGCCCGTAGCGCTTGCCGAGCCCGCTGGCTTCCAGGACGGCACTCACGCTGGGCCCCGCCCGAGGCCGGGCGATCGCCGTTTTGGGTCCGGGAGGTCGGTGCCGATGGTGTCGTCGCTCATGCGGTCGTCCTTCTCAGTCGGCGGATGTCGCTTCGAATGAGGTTGTACGGCACCCCAGGTCACAGGGCGGTCACAGCTTTCTGTGACCGCCCTGTGACCTGGGAACTGTCATCCTTGGACCGGTATCTCGCACCTCGCCGCAGCGCGAGGAGTTCGCCGGAGAAGGATCACGAGAAGATCATGAGAGTGCTGGTCGTTGAAGATCATGAGGTCCTAGCCAGGACGATCGGGACCGGACTGCGCAGACAAGGCATGGCGGTCGACGTCGTCCTGGACGGGAACGACGCGCTCTACCACCTGGCCGTGACCCGCTATGACGTCGTGGTGCTGGACCGGGACCTGCCGGGAGTGCACGGCGACGAGGTCTGCCGAACGCTGGTGGCCGGGCGGTCTGGCAGCCGGGTGCTGATGCTGACGGCGGCCGGCACGGTCAAGGAGCGGGTGAACGGCCTCGGACTAGGCGCCGACGACTACCTGCCGAAGCCCTTCGACTTCTCCGAGCTGGTGGCCCGCGTTCGTGCTCTTGGCCGTCGCTCCACCGCGCCCCTGCCGCCGACGCTGGAATGCGGTGAGGTGACTCTCGACCCCAGCCGCCGGGCCGCGTTTCGCGCCGGGCGGCGCCTCGCGCTCAGCCCGAAGGAGCTCGCTGTCCTCGAATGCCTGCTTGCCTGCGAAGGCCAGGTGGTCTCGACCGAGGAGCTGCTCGAGCGAGTCTGGGACGAAGCGGCCAACCCGTTTACCAACACGGTCAAGACAACGATCGGCCGGCTACGCGCCAAGCTCGGTGAGCCGCCGCTCATCGAGACTGTCCGTGAGGGCGGATACCGGATCGGCGGAAAGTGACGCCTCGATCCCGCGCACAGTTCACGCCGACTTCGCCGGGCCGCTCTCCCCGGCGTACATTGCGGATGCGGCTGGCCCTGCTCTACGGCGGTCTCTTCTTCGCCTCAGGCGCCGCCCTGCTCGCTTGCGCTGACGTTCTCCTGCTGGGTGCCGGGTCAGTCCGTCATACGTCCCCGGTCCCGGCCGGAGGCGGACCGCCGGCCGGAAGTGCGCCCGCTGGCCATCAGCCTGGCGCCGACGTCCACCAGCTGCTCCTCTATTCTGGCGTCGCGCTCGCCGTCATCGCGGTGCTCTGCCTCCCGCTCGGCTGGCTGGTGGCCGGCCGGGCCCTGCAGCCTTTCCGGACCATCATGACGACCGCCCGCGACATCTCCGCCAGCAACCTGCATGAACGTCTCGCCCTTGACGGCCCCTACGACGAGTTCAGGGAGCTCGGCGAAACGCTCGATGACCTGTTCGGGCGACTCGAGGCATCGTTTGAGTCGCAGCGGCACTTCGTGGCCAACGCCTCGCATGAGCTGCGGACCCCGCTTACCGTGGAGCGGGCTCTGCTCCAGGTGGCACTCTCCGATCCAGATGCCACCGCGGAGACGTTGCGATCGGCCTGCGAGGAGCTGCTGACGCTGGGTCATCAGCAGGAACGACTCATCGAGGCGCTACTCACCTTGGCCAGCGGCGAGCGAGGGGTTGACCGGTGGGAGCCCTTTGATCTCGCCGAGGTCACCGGGAAAATAGTCCTGGCCCGCCACCAGGAAGCTGAGCGCCGAGGCATCCACGTCGGTGCAACGCTCACGGCAGCTCCGGCTGCGGGTGACTCGAGCATGGTAGGGAGCCTGGTGGCAAACCTGGTGGACAACGCCCTGCGTCACAACGTGGCCGGCGGCCGGGTCGAGATCTCGACGGCTACCAAGGCCGGGCGGGCGATCGTCTCAGTCAGTAACGCCGGACCAGTGATTCCGCCCGGCGAGGTCGACCGGCTTTTCCAGCCGTTCCTGCGACTCGGCAATGAGCGAATCCGCGACCCGGGCGGGCACGGGCTGGGTCTGGCCATCGTCGACGCGATCGCGACCGCCCACGATGCCACCCTCACCGCGGGCGCTCGCCCTGACGGCGGCATCGACATCGAGGTGAGCTTCTCCGCAGCCTTGCGGCCGCCAGGCTCGGCCACGCGGTCACCGGCCGGATAGCCGACCGGATAGCCGGCCGCAGGCAAGGCTGCCGGCTCGCACTTGTTTGGCGGGCCGATACATGGGGAGTCGGTTAGCCCAGGTTCAACCCCCTGCACTAAGGAGTGATCCATATGACCGGGATGCTGCGCGTTCCCCGGAGCCGCGGCGCCCTCAGCGGCGTACTGCTGGTCCTGCTCGGCGCCTGGGGCGGGCTGATTCCGTTCATCGGCCCGCACTTCCACTATGCCTACACCCCCGACACTACCTGGACCTACACCCAGGGCAGGCTCTGGCTTGAGATCCTGCCAGGCGCCGCCACCCTGCTCGGCGGGCTGATCGTGCTGGCGAACAAGATCCGGCCGGTCGCGATGCTCGGCGGATGGCTGGCCGCGCTGGGCGGCGGCTGGTTCGCTGTCGGCGGCGTTCTGAGCGGGCTGTGGATGAAGGGCGGAGCGACCGCGACCGGGACCGGGACGCCGGTCGGCGGGACCGTCGCCCGTGTCGTCGAGCAGATCGGTTTCTTTACCGGCCTGGGCGTCGTCATCGTGTTCCTCGCCGCACTGGCACTTGGCCGCCTCGCGGTGGTCGGCGTCAAGGATGCGAAGCTCGCCGCGCGCGAGAAGGAAGTCAGCGCCCCGGCTAGCGCCGACACCCCGGCCGACGTCAGCACCGCGGCCAGCGCCGACACCCCGGCCGACGTCAGCAGCCGGGCCAGCACCGACACCCCGGCCAATGTCGACACCCCGGCCGAGGCAAGCTCCCCGGCCGACGCCGGCACCCCCGACAACGCCGATGCACCGGAGAAGGTCAACGTGGTCTCGTAGCCGAACCAGGGCTATTCGTTCTGCTGACCTCGTGAGCTGAAGCCGGACCGGGATAAATGCCCGGTCCGGCTTCAGCCCCCACCGGGGGTTCCGGGTACCTGCTGCACGACCCGCGGGGCATCCGGGCATGATCAGCGTATGGGCGGCCGGGAAGCACCGGAGAAGGCGGCCGGGACAGTCGCCCGGTCCGCATGTTCCGCGCCAGTCCGGCCATGCCCGCCGACCCGTCCCGGTGGCCTGCCTCAGTGCCCGCGGTGGCACAGATCTTGCGCGATGGTCTCGAGCTGCCTGGCGGGCTGACCGTCCTGGTGGGCGAAAACGGGTCAGGGAAGCCGACCGTGGTGGAGATGCTCGCCGAGGCCTACGGGCTGAATCCGCAGGGAGGGTCAACCCAGGCCCGCTTCCGCACCAGGGACAGCGAGCCGGGACTCGGCTCCTGGCTCATCGTCGAACGCGAGCCGCACCAGCCGATCTGGTCCTATTTCCTGCGCGCCGACACGATGCACGGCCTGTACACCTATCTGGAAGACAATCCCGGGAAGGCCCGTGAGCGCTTCCATGAGCTGAGCCACGGGAGGGCTTCCTGGCGATGCTGCGCAGCCGGGTGAACCAGCCGGGTTTCTACCTCATGGACGAGCCCGACACCCCGCTGTCCTTCATCGCCTGCCTCGGCCTTGCCGCCCTGCTTCATGACCTGATCCGCAGCGGATCGCAGGTCATCGTCGCCACCCACTCCCCCATCATCGCCGCGGTTCCGGGCGCGAGCATCCTCGAACTGGGCGACTGGGGCATCCGTGCAGCCACGTGGGACGAGCTGGACATGGTCAGCTCCTGGCGCCGCTTTCTCACCGAGCCAGACTCTTACTCCGCCACCTGCTCAGCGACTGACGTTCTGGTACTTCGTCAGCCTGGGGGCCTGTTGCAGGACCCCGGCCGCGAGCAAGGCGACTCCCGCTGCGCCCGGCGGTGGCGAACGCAGGCCGGGACCGGGCACCTGCCGATAGTCTCTAGGCAGGGAGCGGGGCTGGCTGCGCCCGCGGTTCCCGACGTTCTCGCGGCTTGCCGCGCAGTTCAGCAGGTCGGCGATCCAGTTCGCGAGCCGATCAATGTCGGGCCTAGCGCGCCACTGCGAAGCAGCCTGCAGACCAGGAGGGAACTCCATGGACAGGACAACGAAAACGGCCGGGCCGCCCCGGTCCGCGCAGGCCAGTCGAGGTCACTCGCCCCTTGAGCAGGATCACCCTGACCAGCATGACACCGGCCTCGCCGGGCTCCTCGCCGCGATGCGCGCCGTCCAGGCCGGGGACTTCGGCAGGCGTGCGCCGGTCACCGGCGACGACGTCGTGGCCGAGATCTGCACCGTGTTCAACGATATCGCCGACCGCAACCAGCACTTCAAGGACGAGCTGGCCAGGGTCGGCGGCGCGGTAGCCAGGAACGGGCTGCTCCATGAGCGCCTGTCCCAGCCCGACGGCGGGGGCGACTGGCGGGCCGCCGTGGATGCCGCCAACACGCTGATGGACGGCCTGACCCGGCCCCTGGTCGAGACCAGCCGGGTGCTGGCGGCGGTGGCCGACGGCGACCTGTCACAGCGGTCGACGCTCAGCGGCCAGGGCGATGTCGCCGATCTCGCCGAGACGATCAACTCGATGACCGCGACGTTGCGAATATTCGCGTCCGAGGTGACAAGGGTGGCCCGTGAGGTCGGCACCGACGGGCGGCTCGGCGGCCAGGCGCAGGTGCCTGGCGTAGCGGGAACCTGGAAGGATCTCACCGACTCGGTGAACCTGATGGCCGGCAACCTCACCGCCCAGGTCCGTGACATCTCCTCGGTCGCCACGGGCGTCGCGCGCGGCGACCTGAGCCGCAAGATCACCGTGGACGTGCGCGGCGAGATGCTGGAGCTGAAGACCACGATCAACACGATGGTCGACCAGCTGTCGGCGTTCGCGGCGGAGGTCACCAGGGTGGCCCGCGAGGTCGGCAGCGACGGACGACTCGGCGGCCAGGCACAGGTGCCCGGCGTCGCCGGGACCTGGAAGGACCTCACCGACTCGGTGAACCTGATGGCCGGCAACCTCACCGCCCAGGTCCGCAACATCGCCCAGGTCGCCACCGCCGTCGCCCAGGGCGACCTGTCCCAGAAGATCACCGTCGACGTGCGCGGCGAGATCCTGGAGCTGAAGACCACGATCAACACGATGGTCGACCAGCTATCGGCGTTCGCGGACGAGGTGACCAGGGTGGCCCGCGAGGTCGGCACCGAGGGAAACCTCGGCGGCCAGGCGCGGGTGCGCGGCGTGTCGGGCACCTGGAAGGACCTGACCGACAACGTCAACGTGATGGCGGACAACCTCACCGGCCAGGTCCGCTCCATCGCCACCGTGGCCACCGCGGTCGCGGGCGGCGACCTCTCGAAGAAGATCACCATCGAGGCCAGGGGCGAGGTGGCCGCGCTCGCCGGGACCATCAACGTGATGGTGGACACGCTGCTGGCGTTCGCCGACGAGGTGACCAGGGTAGCCCGCGAGGTCGGCACCGAGGGAGAGCTCGGCGGCCAGGCTCGGGTACCGAACGTGGCCGGGACCTGGAAGGACCTCACCGACAACGTCAACTTCATGGCGAACAACCTGACCAGCCAGGTCCGCAACATCGCCCAGGTCACCACCGCGGTGGCTCAGGGTGACCTGACCAGGAAGATCGACGTCGACGCGCGCGGCGAGATCCTGGAGCTGAAGACCACGATCAACACGATGGTGGACCAGCTGTCCGCCTTCGCCTCGGAGGTCACCAGGGTGGCGCGCGAGGTCGGCACCGCGGGCATCCTGGGCGGCCAGGCCGAGGTCGAGGGCGTGTCGGGCACGTGGAAGAAGCTGACCGAGAGCGTGAATCAGCTGGCCGGGAACCTGACGACTCAGGTCCGGGCGATCGCCGGCGTGGCGACCGCGGTCACCGAGGGCGACCTGACCCGCCGGATCACGGTGGACGCGTCCGGGGAGGTCGCCGAGCTCAAGGGCAACATCAACCAGATGATCGCCAATCTCGGCGAGACCACCACGGCCAACGAGCTGCAGGACTGGCTCAAGACCAACCTGGCCCGCATCTCCGGCCTGCTCCAGGCTCAGCGTGACCTGGCCGCCATGTCTGGCGCGATCATGGGCGAGCTGGCGCCGCTGGTCTCGGCCCAGCACGGCGCGTTCTTCCTCGCCGAGACCGCCGACGGCCCGGTCATCGCAGGCGAGGAGGCGGTGGGCGCCAGGCTGCGGCAGCTCGCGGCGTACGGCTACGCCGACGATCCCGCGGCGGACCGCTCGTTCGCGATGGGCCAGGGCCTGGTCGGGCAGGCCGCGGTGGGGAAACGGACCATCCTGGTGACCGGCGCTCCCGCCGGGTACGTGAAGGTCTCATCGGGCCTCGGCTGGAGCGAGCCGGCCAACGTCATCGTCCTGCCCGTCCTGTTCCAGGGCCAGGTCCTCGGAGTGATCGAGCTTGCCTCCGTCAATGAGTTCTCGGCGGTGCACCGGGACTTCCTTGAGCAGCTGAAGGAGGTCATCGGCGTGGCGGTGAATACCATCACCACGAACTCGCGGACGGACTCGCTCCTGCATGAGTCGCAGCGCCTGACCGGCGAGCTGAGATCTCGCCAGCAGGAACTGCAGGCTTCGAACGCCGAACTCGAGGACAAGGCGGCACTGCTGGCCAGGCAGAACCGCGACATCGCGCTGAAGACCGCGGAGATCGAGCAAGCCAGGCTCACGCTCGAAGACCGAGCGCAGCAGCTAGCGCTGGCCTCGAAGGTGAAGTCGGAATTCATGGCGAACATGTCCCATGAACTGCGCACCCCGCTGAACAGCCTGCTGATCCTGGCCAAGCTGCTCGCGGACAACCCGCAGGCGAATCTGACCACGCAGCAGGTGGACTTCGCCCGGACAATCCACACCGCCGGGTCCGACCTGCTCCAGCTCATCAACGACGTCCTGGATCTCGCCAAGGTCGAGGCCGGGCGGATGGACATCCGCGCCGAGCCGCTGCCGCTGGAGCAGCTGGTGGACTACGTGGAGGCGACGTTCCAGCCCCTGGCAGCGGAGAAGGGACTGGACTTCACCGTCGATGTCTCGCCACTCGCGCCCGCGTCCGTCACCACCGACGAACAGCGCGTGCAGCAGGTGCTGCGCAACCTGCTCTCCAACGCCGTCAAGTTCACCGACAGCGGCAGCGTCACGCTGCGCGTCGCCCCGGTGCCGGCCACCGCTGCCGGTGGGGGTACCGGCGCAGCCGCCGGCACCGCCGCCCGCGAGATGCTCGCGTTCGCGGTGTCGGACACCGGCTGCGGCATCGCCAGCGAGAAGCTGCAGATCATTTTCGAGGCCTTCCAGCAAGCCGATGGCACGACCAGCCGTCAATACGGCGGCACCGGGCTCGGCCTGTCCATCAGCCGGGAGCTCACCCAGCTGCTCAGCGGCGAGCTGAAGGTGATCAGCGCTCCGAATAACGGCAGCACCTTCACTCTGTACCTGCCCGTGCAGCCTGAGCACGAGGGCGGCGGCGAGCCCTCTGCCTCGAAAGACGGGCAGCGCAACGGGCTCGCCGGACCGGACCCGTCGTCCCCCGCCAGGGCAGTCGAGCCAGCACCCGGCCGGGAAACGGTTCCGGCAGCTAGCCCAGCGGTGCTGGTCGTCGAACGGCCCGGGCAGCGGGTCCTGAGCCGGGCGGCGGCCTCGGCTCTCGAAGGGATCGCCGGGATCAGGGACCGGGTCGAGGTCGTCGCCGAGCACACCGCCGCAGGCGCCTCGCGCGCGCTGTCGGGACTGCGGCTGGTCTCCGTCATGCTGGACCTCGGCTTGCCCGCCGCCGATGCCCGCGCGGTGCTGGACGCCGTCGTCAGCCACGCCCGCGGCGTCCCTGTCCTGATGTACGAGCCCGCCTCCGGCGACCGCGAGGGCGGCGGGGCTCGCCTGCTCTCCGGCTACGGCGCGCGCTGTCACCTGGAGACCGTGAGCACCCCTGCCCAGGCCGCGGAGCGGCTCACTCTCTACCTGCTGACCAGCGTCCCGCAGCAGGCCGGGCCGGCGGACGAGGCCAGTGAGAGCACGGACGCTGCCTCCCGGTTCGCCGGCGAGAAGATCCTGGTCATCGACGACGACGTCCGCAATGTCTTCGCGCTGACCAGCGCGCTGGAACTGCACGGCCTGAACGTGCTCTACGCGGACAACGGGCGCACGGGCATCGAGATGCTCCGGCAGCACGACGACGTTGCCCTGGTCCTGATGGACATCATGATGCCCGGAATGGATGGATACGCGACCACGGAGCGGATCCGCAGGCTGACGCGATTCGCTGACCTGCCGATCATCGCCGTGACCGCTAAGGCGATGAAGGGTGACAGGGAGAAGAGCCTGGCCGCCGGGACCAACGAGCACGTGACCAAGCCGGTGGACGTCGATCGGCTGCTGGGCATGATCCAGGTCATGCTCGCCCGCCGCGCAGGTGCTCAGCCGAACCGGACGGCGATCAGGCAGGTGTCGTCCTCGGTGTCCGACCGGGCGCCGGAGAGTATCCGGTCGACGTAGCTCTGCAGGTCGTCCTCCGGGCGTGCGGCAGCGCAGAGCAGCGGGGTGATGTCGTCCTCGGCCCCGTGCCTTCGCTCGACGAGTCCGTCAGTGTAGAGCAGGAGCACGTCGCCGACGGCCACGTCAAGGACCGCCTCGCGATAAGAGCCCTCGGAGACGGCGCCGAGCATCGTCCCGCCGAGCGCGGCCAGCGGCTCGGCGGTCCCGGCCCGGACCAGCACCGGGCTGGGGTGGCCGGCGTTGGCCCACCGCAGCCGCCGGTCCGCGGGATCGTACAGCGCGCAGCATGCGCTGGCCAGGGTGAACGTTGGCAGCGCGCAGGCCATCACGTTGAGATAGCCCAGCAGTTCCGCTGGGCCGGCACCAATATGCGCCAGGCCATGCAGGGCGTGGTGGAGCTGCGCCATGGACGAGGCGGCCGACAGTCCGTGGCCCGCGACGTCGCCGATCGTCAGCAGCACGCCCGAGCCCGGGAGCGGGAAGACCCCGTACCAGTCGCCGCCGATACCGGCCGCGGCACTCGCGGGGCGGTACCTGGCGGCAATATCGACGCCCGCCGCCGCCGGCAGGCGGACCGGCTCGACGGGCATGATGATCTGCTGGAGCAGCGCGGCCATCTGCCGCTCCGCATCGACCCTGCCGCGCTGCGCCGCTACCTGGATCTGCGCCACCTCAAGCGCGACCTCTGCCCGGCGCCGGTCGGTGATGTCCTGCACCACGCCGGTGACCAGCACCGGCGTGCCGTCCAGGCCGGGCACCGGCTCGGCTGCCAGCCGGACGTGCCGGACGGCCCCGCCTGCCTGGAGGATCCGGAACTCGACTTCGCACGCCCGGCCGTCACGTCCGAGCGCCGTCATCGCACGATCCACCGCGGCGGCGTCATCCGGATGAGGCGCGAACGGCGGCACGTCGACCGGCATCGCGGCCGGAGCTCGCGCCCCCGCGCCAGGCCCAGCCCCATGCGCCGCCCCCGCCTCGGAAACACGGGCGCCGAGGATCACCAGCGCGTCCGGCGTCCAGCGCACCAGGCCAGCCGCGACGTCCCACTCCCACCAGCCGACCCGCGACAGGCGCTGGATGATCCCGGAATCGGGGACCGGCGCGGACGCTGACCCGTTCGCTCCCGGGCTGGCCGGGCGGAACCCGAGCAGCAGGATGTCGTCAGCGAGCCGGGAGGCCGTCACGCCGATGATCGCGCGGTGCCTGACACCGCCGGTGTCCTGTGCGTAGACATGGGCTTGGTCACGAAAGGGCGAACTCGCCGAGAACGCCTGCCGGATAGACGCGAACGCCCCGGACGCCGCAGCCCACGGAACAGCCTCAAGCAGCCGCCTGCCCGCGATGTCATGCGACCCCGACCCGAGCAGCTCCACGGCCGCCCGGTTGGCGCAGAAGAACGTGAAGTCAGCCACATCTCCGCTGTCGTCGCGGATCGGTGCCAGCGCTGCCATCGGCTCTGGCACGGCATCTACCACCTCCTGCAGCCACGCTGGCGCGCGGCCCGCATCCGACCCGCGATCGCCCTGCCGACCGCCGCCGACGAGCAGCGTCCTGATCAGGGCGGGCCCGACGTATTGCGCGAGCGCGGCGATCTCCCGGCGCTGCTCAGCCGGGACAACCGAGCCTGCGGCCCAGGCAATCTCGACGCCGCCGAGCAGGCGGCGCCCATCGCGCAGAGGTACCGCCACCCTCACCCCGGCGGCGTGGTCCCCGGCCGGAGGTGGCTCAGCGCGCTGCGCCACCGGCGCCCCGGCCGCCGTCCCGCCCGGCGCCCCGGCCGACATCCCGCCCGGCGCCGGCTCGTCTGACCAGGCCGGTTCTCCTGTTCGCAAGGCCGCGGTGAGCAGGCAGTCCACGGCAGGCGGTATCCGTCGCCACTGGCTGACCCACGAGGCGGGAAGGCCCGCGGCCCCGACGATCTCCAGCGCGCCGTCGCTCTGCAGCAGCGCCACCGCCGCGCCGACCGCGCCCGACCGAGCGAGCGTCTGGTCGACAAGGAGCCACGCCAGCTCGTCTCCGTCCGCCGACCGCTGCATGGCCAGGACACCGGGGTTGGCGATCTCAGCCGCCCCCCGCGCGCCGCCCTCCCCGCCGGGCTCGCGCTCGCCGCCCTCCCTGCCGGGCTCTCCCGCTGCTGCGGCCGTGCCGCCGACAAGCTCAGCGGCGACGTCCCACAGGCCGCTGCCGGAACGACGCTCGATCTCGCAGAGCTGCGCGAAAGCCTCGCTCGCGCTGCAGCCGAGCTGGGCGATCAGCACGCCCACCGCCTGATCGATCAGGCCATGCACGCGCAGCCGGCGACGCAGCTCGGCCTCGACCTCGAGCTGGGCACTCAATGCTCGGGACAGCGACTCAGTCTCGGCTACCTGCGGGGCGCGCTGCTGGCGGCGAGAGTCATCCTGCTCGACCACAGACCAGCCTGCTTCCTCCCCGCCGGACCACATTACCCAGCCGACCTTACCCAGCCCGGCGGATCCGGGCGGCGGATCAGAGCCGGCGGATACCTCTAGGAGGTCGTGGCGGCCACGAGCAGCTCGGCTGGCTCCACCGATGCGAGCGGCGCCCGCCCGCAGAGCAGGTCGGCTGCCCGCTCCGCGATCGCGATCGTCGGCGCGTTCGTGTTCCCCCTGGGCACCGTCGGCATGACCGACGCGTCCACGACGCGCAGCCCTTCGATCCCGCGCACCCGCAGCTCGGTGTCGACCACGCTGGTCAGCTTGCTGGCGGCCAGCCGCGAGTCACCGCCCATCGCGCAGGTGCCGACCGGGTGGTAGATGGTGCTGATGTCGCTTCTGATGAACTCGCGCAACTCGACGTCGCTGCGCACATCGTCACCAGGGGCGAGCTCGGAGGAGCACATCTTGCTCAGCGGCCGGGCAGCCGCGAATTCCCTGGCCATCCTGATGGCCTTGACCAGCGGATCCATGTCGTCGCTGTCGGACAGGTAGGCAGGATCAATAGCTGGCTTGTGCCGCGGATCGGAACTTTGCAGCCGGATCCTGCCGCGGCTGCCGACCGCCACGAGCGTGATCAGCATCGACAGCGCCCGGATCGACGGGTCGGTCAGGCCGCCGTTCTGGAACGGCACCGGGAGCACATGCCACTGGATGTCAGGCGCCGGCAGCGATGAGTCGGTGCGGCTGAACCCGCCCGCCTCGGCCACGTTGGTAGCCATCGGCCCGGAATGCGCGAGCTGCCAGCGCATCAGGTTTCTCGGGCCTGCCTGCTCCCACAGGCTCCGCGACTTGGGAGTGCTCCACATGGCTGTCACGATCGGGTGGTCGGACAGGTTGGCGCCGACCCCCGGACTGTCGGCCAGGACCGCGATGCCGTGCTCGCGCAGGTGATCAGCGGGCCCGATGCCGGAGAGCATCAGCAGGTGCGGGCTGCCGATGGCGCCTCCGGCCAGGATGATCTCGCCCTCGGCGCGCGCCACCTCCGATACGCCGCGCTGCAGGTAGCGCACCCCGGCCGCGCGGTCACCCTCGATGACGATCTCGGTCACCAGGGCGTCGGTCTGCACGGTCAGGTTGGGCCGGCCGGCCGCCGGATGCAGGTAGGCGTCGGCTGCCGACCAGCGGCGCCCGCCCCGCTGCGTGACCTGGTAGAACCCGGCACCGTCCTGCTCGGCCCCGTTAAAGTCATCGTTGGCCTGCATGCCGCAGCGTCGGGCCGCATCGACGAATGCGGCGGTCATGCCCGACTTGTACCGCAGATCCTGGACCGACAGCGGGCCCAGCGCGCCGTGGAATGCTGAGGGCCCTCGTGAGTTGTTCTCGGCCCGCAGGAAATACGGGAAGAGATCAGTATAGCCCCAGCCCTCGCAGCCGTACTCATCCCGCCAGGTGTCGTAATCGTACCGGCTGCCGCGGATATAGATCATCGCGTTCATGGAGGAGGAGCCGCCCAGCATCCTGCCGCGGGGCCAGTAGATGGAGCGCCCCCCTGCCCGCTCCTGCGGCACCGTCTGGTAATTCCAGTCATAGGTGCTCTTGAACAAGAGGTTCAGCGCAGCGGGGATATGTATCTCGGCGGCGTCATCCGGCGGGCCTGCCTCCAGCAGCAGCACGCGGGTGGACGGGTTCTCGGTCAGGCGCGAGGCAAGCACGCAGCCGGCGCTGCCAGCGCCGACGATGACATAGTCGTACACGGCCACGTCCCCGGACGTAGTTGGGTGATATCAACATGCACCCTACTCGCTCCGGGTATCGCGCTACGCGACTCCGCTGCCGGAGCGCCGGGCCCGGCGCAAGGCGCGCTCCCGGCCGGACGGCCGGGAGCGCGCCCCTCCCCCTCGACCGCCGGCGGGCCCCCGAGAACCGCCGACAGTCGACCGAGGTGACTCACGGGCCACTGCTCACGCCCGCGCCAGGCCCCGTTTCGGCCTGGTTAAGGTCATCACCTCTAGTAACCGAAACCGGCTCAGCGGTCGAGTCATCCGGCCACTACGACAATCACCTTTAGTATTCATACGATCTCACACCGTAGTCATGAATGGAATACCCCAGGTCACAGCGGTCTAGATTAACTGCCCACAGCAGCAAAATCATCATCGAGTGACATCCCGGCGATCCAGGCAACCCAGAGACGGTCCGTATTACGGGCCTAACATCGCGAGCTTTAGGACATGTTCAGCAGTCGCCGTCGAGCCGCTACGGTGGAGTTCATGTCCGATGACCGCAAGCAGACGCCCGTCGTCCTGTCCCGCATCTACACCCGCACGGGGGACGACGGGACCACCGCGCTCGGCGACGCCAGCCGCGCGGCGAAGACCGACCTGAGGCTGGCCGCCTACGCCGACGTCGACGAGGCCAACTGCGCGATCGGGGCGGCAGTGACCATGGGCACGCTGCCCGCCGACATCAGCGGGCTACTGATCCGCATTCAAAACGAACTCTTCGATGTCGGTGCCGACCTCTGCAACCCGATTTCGCAGAACCCGCCCTATCCGCCGCTGCGGATCGACGTGAGCTACGTCACCGCACTCGAGGATGCCTGCGACCAGCACAACGAGGGACTGCCGACGCTGCGCAGCTTCGTCCTGCCCGGCGGGACCCCGGCGTCCGCGCTGCTGCACACTGCGCGGACGGTCGTCCGGCGTGCCGAGCGTGCCACGTGGGCGGCGCTGGAAGCCCACGGCGACACGATGAACCCGGTTACCGCTCAGTACCTAAACCGGCTGTCGGACTTGCTGTTCATCCTGGCGCGACGAGCCAACGAGCCCGACGGTGACCTGCTGTGGAAGCCGGGCGGCCAGCGCTGAGCGAGGACTGTCGAGCCCTCGGATTCCCGCGGCTCTGGGCACGAGGGACTTGAGCAGCAACCGAACGGCCAGTGGCGTTAGCGAGCCGTCGGGGAGCGCGCTATCGCCACTGGCCGTTCCGATGTAGGCGGGCGTCGGTGGGGTGCGGATCTTGTAACGGTTCGATCGCTGTGGGTGGATTACTGGCGGGTCAGTCCTACTTTGCGGCGTATGCCGGTGGAGTTCTTGACTGATGATGAGGCGGCCGCGTACGGGCGGTTCGCGGGCCCGCCGTCGCAGGCGGATCTGGAGCGGGTGTTCTTCCTCGATGACGAGGACCGGGCCTTGGTCGGGCAGCGGCGCGGCCAGCACATGAAGCTCGGGTTCGCCCTCCAGTTGGTGACCGTCCGCTGGCTCGGGACGTTCCTGGAAGATCCTCTGGACGTGCCGGGGGCGGTGCTGGAGTTCGTGGCCGAGCAGCTGGGGGTGGAGGATCCTTCGCAGGTGAAGCGGTACACCGAGCGGAGGGAAACGCCGTTCGATCACCAGCGGGATATCCGGCAGGCCTATCAGTGGAAGGACTTCGCCTCGGTGGAGGGCGAGTTCTCCGCGTGGGTCGCGGCCCGCTCGTGGACGTCGGGCGACGGCCCGAAAGCGATCTTCACCGATGGGGTGGGGTGGCTGCGGGAGCGGAAGGTGCTGCTGCCGGGCGTGACGACGCTGGCGCGGCTGATGGCGAAGGTCCGCGACGACACGACGAAGCCGCTGTGGGGCGTCCTCGAGCTCCTCGCCCGTGGCCCGCAAGATGCTCGCGGACTACCTGACCAGCCGCGAGCAGGAGGGTTACTACGACCCCGACTACTACGTCGAACTCGACGACGCGGAAGACGACGGCGCGCTTCGGGTGTGCGGAGAACCCCACCCCACCAGCTCCTACGGGCACTGCACCCTGCCGCCCGGCCACGGCCACCACGTCCACCAGACGGCCAGGGGTGCCCAGTGGCCCCGCTCCGGCTCCTGACCCGAGGGATCCGCAACCTGGAGGGCTCAGGCCGGGGCCGCCACGGGTGTCGGGATTAGAAGGTTTCCCGACACCCCGCCGACCCGGCCCGCAACCGCCCGAAAAACCGGACTCCAGGTGATGAAACACCGCTCCGGGTGGTCGTTTTCGGGCCTGAATTGACGACAGGATTACCCGACAGGTAGAAGGGCGTTCCGACCTTCCCGAGGAGTGCCCGGTGCGGATCGTCTACTCCCGCTCGTCCACCGCGACCCAGTCGCTGCTGCGCGCGGGGTTTTGATCGGGATCGGTGGGCGCTATCGCAGTTGGTCGCGGCGGCGGGTTAGGTAGGCGGTC
>Ga0209871_1000018_pt1 | contig 47954 bp, 36 predicted proteins | sample OrgsoiDNA2013045_FD_185795 | JGI IMG/M metagenome (GOLD analysis project Ga0209871, IMG submission 185795) | Permafrost soil microbial communities from the Arctic, to analyse light accelerated degradation of dissolved organic matter (DOM) -... | ecosystem: Environmental > Terrestrial > Soil >... | reverse complement strand
TAGCCGGGTGGCTGGCCGTAGCCCGGCTGGGTCGGCTGGCTATAGCCGGGCTGGGTCGGCTGGCCGGGATCGGGCTGGCCGGGATCGGGCTGGCCGGGATCGGGCTGGCTCTGGCCGTCCCATGAGGTGCTGTCGGTCATGTCCGCTCCTTGACGGCGCTGGCGATCACGTCCGTCCGTTGCCGTCAGCGCGGCGCCCCCGCCGGTTCGCGCCAATACTCGCACGACGGCGGACCAGATGAGAGCTGAGCATAATTACGGAATCGCATATTCACCGCGAAACCGCCGCCGCCTTCCAGGTCGCTGGCCAGCCGGACTCGGCTACCGCACCGCAGCCTTCCAGGTCGCTGGCCAGCCGGACTCGGCTACCGCACCGCACCGCCCAGGCCGGCCCAGGGACGGCCCGACGATGACGCACCCAGGCACGGGGAGCAAAGCGCTGGTCATGCCGATACTCCCGCGATGGTGGACGAGAGAGACAGGCGAGGTATCGTTACGAAATCTCATCTTCATCACGAACCGCCGGTCACGCCCCGGTATGGGCCGCCCCGGCGAGGCCAGCCAGGGGGTCGCGCCAGGGCGTGGCTAGCACGCACACTCATGGGGTGAGCATTCCTGCCCTGCGCTGGCTGGACCCGCCCGAGGGGCCTGCGATCGCGCTGCTGGACCAGACCAGGCTGCCCGCGGTAGAGGCCGTCGTGACCTGTGCCGATGTCCCGGCCCTGGTGGACGCAATCCGGCGCCTGGTGGTGCGGGGAGCGCCGATGCTGGGCGTGGCCGGCGCCTTCGGCGTGGCGCTGGCCGCGCACCGCGGGGACAACGTGCCGCAGGCGGCGGCTGCGATCGAGCTGGCCCGGCCGACCGCCGTGAACCTGAGGTGGGGCGCCAGGCGCGCGCTCGGCGCGTACCAGCGGGCCCTGCAGGCTGATGCCCCCGATCCCGAACGGCAGGCGGCGCGGGCTGCCGTCGCCGAAGCGCGGGCGATCGCCGCCGCGGATGCCGCGGCCAGCGCGGCCATGGCGGCGCACGGCCTGCCCTTCATCCCGGACGGGGCACGGGTGCTGACGCACTGCAATACCGGCGCCCTGGTCTCGGCGGGCGAGGGTACCGCGTTCGCGGTGATACTCGCCGCGCACCGCTCGGGCGCCCTGGCCAGGCTCTGGATAGACGAGACCCGGCCGCTGCTGCAGGGCGCGCGGCTGACCGCCTACGAGGCGGGGCGGGCCGGCATCCCGCACGTGGTGCTGGCTGATGGCGCGGCGGCCTCGCTGATGGCGGCCGGGGAAGTCGACGTCGTCATGGTCGGCGCCGACCGGATCGCCGCTGACGGCAGCGTCGCCAACAAGGTGGGCACCTACGGTCTTGCCGTGCTGGCCAGCCACCACCGGGTGCCGTTCGTGGTGGTGGCACCGGTCTCCACGATTGACCTGGCCAGCCCCGATGGCGAGTCGATCACCGTTGAGCACAGGCCTGCGCGGGAGGTCACCTGCCTGGCCGGGCAGCCCGTCGCGCCCGCCGGTACTTTGGCGTACAACCCGGCATTCGACGTCACGCCGCCATCCCTGGTGACCGCGATAGTGTGCGAACACGGCGTGGTCCAGCCGGTCACTGCAGGTAATCTGCGTGCTCAAGTTCTGGGGCCAGCTACTGGTGGAGGTCCCTTTACCGCCACTTACGTGGAACGATGGGGAACATGAAAGGTCGCGTGCTGGTCGTCGACGATGACGCCGCCCTCGCCGAGATGCTGGGAATCGTGCTGCGTGGCGAGGGCTTCGAGCCCACGTTCGTGGCCGACGGGGACCGGGCGATGGAGGTGTTCCGAGACGCCAAGCCGGATCTTGTGCTGCTCGACTTGATGCTCCCCGGAATGGACGGCATCGACGTCTGCCGTCAGATCCGGGCCGAGTCCGGCGTCCCGATCGTGATGCTCACCGCCAAGAGCGACACGGTGGACGTGGTGCTCGGGCTGGAATCGGGGGCTGACGACTACATCGTCAAGCCGTTCCAGTCGAAGGTGCTGATCGCGCGAGTAAGGGCGCGACTGCGCCGCACTGATGACCCGGCTCCGGAAATGCTCGCGATCGGGGATGTCAGCATCGACGTGGCCGGGCATGCGGTGAAGCGCGCGGGCGAGCCGCTGAACCTTACCCCGCTCGAGTTCGACCTGCTGGTGGCGCTGGCCCGCAAGCCGCGCCAGGTGTTCACCAGGGAGGTGCTGCTCGAGCAGGTGTGGGGATACCGGCATGCCGCGGACACCCGCCTGGTCAATGTCCATGTCCAGCGGCTGCGCGCCAAGATCGAGAAGGACCCCGAGCGCCCTGAGATCGTCGTCACGGTCCGGGGCGTGGGATACAAGGCGGGGCCAGGCTGATCCGGGCCGGCTGGGCCAGGAGCACCGGCGGACACCGGCGGTGGCTGAATCAGCGGAGAAAGGTCATGAAGGGGGCAGCGAGCAGCAGGAACGCCGGGAGCGGGCCCCGCGGGGGCGCTCCCGGCACCGGGCGGTCGGCTCCGGTTCTGGCCGAGACTGCGCAGCCTGCGGCCGTATCTGAATCCGCAGCCGTATCTGAGCCCGCGAGGACCTCTCCGCCCGCGAGGAACCCTCCGCCCGCGAGGAACCCTCCGCCCGCGAGGAACCCTCCGCCCGCGAGGAACCCTCCGCCCGCGATTGCGCCAGCTGCACCCGAAGCGTCGCAGCCGGCCGACCTTCCGTCGCGTGATGACGGGTCGGCCAGCCAGCCTGGTTCCGCCCTGGACCAGAGCCGCGGCAGAGCCGCGGCGAAGTGGCTCTCTTCTGCCCGGCGGCAGCGGGAGGTGGCCAGGATTGCCGCCAAGATACGCACCCGCGCCGCCGCTGCGGCCCGCACCGCGCGTATTCGGTGGCGCCGGTCGCTCCAGCTGCGGGTGGTGACGGCCACGCTGGTGCTGTCGGCTCTCGTGGTCGCCGTCCTCGGTTTCTTCCTGATTCAGCAGGTCTCCTATGGCCTGCTGCAAGCCAAGGTCAAGTCGGCGGAGAATCAGGCGGCACAGGGGCTGGTTGTCGCGGAGGGCCGGCCCGCCGTGAATGCGAAACTCAGCTCTTCGACACCGGCCCTCATGAACAGCATCGTCAGCGAGCTGGAGGCAACGAGCAGTACCGGGGGCGACTTCACCGTCGCGGTCAGGGTCTCCAAGGACGGTCCTCCGGTGTACGAGGGGGGGTACACCGCGGGCATCCCGCCCGCCGACATCCCGATCCGGCTGAAGCGGGAGGTGGAAAAGGACCGGAAGAGCAGGGTGAGCCTGATGAGCTTCACCCCGGCCAGCCTGCCCTTCCCTGGTACGGAGGGGCGTGTGCCCGGGCTGGTATTCGGCGCGCCCTTCGGGAACTACTTCCAGTTGTACTACTTTTTCCCGACGACCCAGGAACAGCAGAGCCTGGCCCTGGTGCAGCGCACGCTGGTGCTGGTGGGTATCGCGCTGGTGTTCCTGCTGGCCGCGATCGCCTCGCTGGTGACCCGATGGGTGGTCGTGCCCGTCGCGCGAGCCGCCCAGGGTGCCCAGCGGCTGTCGACCGGGAATCTCGATGAGCGAGTGCAGGTGCGCGGCACGGATGAGCTTGCCGCGCTTGCGACTTCATTCAACGAGATGGCGGCCAGCCTGCAGGACAAGATGCGGGAGCTTGAAGAGCTGTCTCAGGTACAGCGGCAGTTCGTCTCGGACGTTTCCCATGAGCTGCGGACACCGCTCACTACCATCAAGATCGCCGCTGACCTGCTCTTCGAGTCCAGGGATCAGCTGGATGCGGCCGCCGCGCGGTCCGCCGAGCTCCTGCAAAGCCAGCTGGAGCGATTTGAGTCCCTGCTGGTCGACCTGCTGGAGATCAGCAGATATGACGCCAACGCGGCGACCCTGGATGCCGAGCCTGTCGATGTCTGCGATCTCACCCGGCACGCCGCGGACGTTGCCCAGCAGCTCGCTGAGCGCCGTGGAGCCAAGATCGAGTTCAGGCTGCCCGCTGAGCCCTGCATCGCGGAAGTGGACCCTCGCCGGCTAGAGCGCATCCTGCGGAACCTCCTGGTGAATGCGGTAGAGCACGGCGAGAACAGGGACGCGGTCGTCACCGTTGCCGGTGACAGGGACGCGGTCGCTATCGCGGTACGAGATTACGGGGTAGGCCTGAGGCCCGGCGAGGAGCAGCTCGTCTTCGACCGGTTCTGGCGTGCCGATCCCGCGCGTGCGCGCGCTACGGGCGGTACCGGCCTCGGCCTGTCGATCGCGCTGGAGGACGCCCGCCTGCACGGAGGATGGCTGGAGGCCTGGGGCGAATCCGGCCGTGGGTGCGTGTTCCGGCTCACGCTGCCAAGGATGGCCGGCGGTGAGCTGGCCGGATCGCCGCTGCCTCTGGGCCCGGATGAAGCCGAACTGGACAGCGTCCTGGCCGAGCGGGCAGTCATCATCACGGGCGTCGTGCAGACTGCTCCCCGGCGTGCGGCCCAAGGCGGCGTTGCTGACATTCCCGGCGCCATCAGCGGCGGGAGCGAGGTGCCATCTCATGGCTAGGGCTCCCAGGACGGCTGCTGCACGCCGCCGGGCTACCGCCGCCATGAGGCATCGAAGCATAGCCGCCCGTACGGCCGCCGCTTGCGCGCTCGCCGTTGTCACGGGCGGCTGCGCTGGCATGCCGACCAGCGGGCCCGTGCAGCAGGTCGACGTGCTCCAGGAGGGCGCTGGCCCAGCTATGGACAATCCGCAGCCGATCCCGGTGCCGCCGGGCATCGGCTGGAAGCCGAGTCGTATCGTCACCGGATTCCTGGCCGCGAGCACTAGCTTCGCCAATAACCATGCTGTCGCGCGTGACTACCTGGCACCCGCGACGCGCAAAAGCTGGAATCCAGGCTGGGCAGCCACCGTCGTGGGCTCCCCGAAGATCACCATCGCGCCGCGGATCCAGAAAATCGTGCCGGGCGGGCAGCAGACCGCCACCGTCAATGTCGTCGGCCAGCGTCTCGCGGCCCTGACGAACAGCGGCCAGTACGTGATCTCGGCGGGTTCCAAGGAGACCGACCATTTCACCCTCGTCAACATTTCCGGGCAGTGGCGGATCTCCCGTCTGCCGTCGCAGACGTCGCTGATTCTGGAGAAGGCTGATTTCCTGCGCGACTACAAGCCGCGCAATCTGTACTTCTTCACCCCGGCAGGCACCGGGCTGGTGCCAGATCCGGTGTTCGTCCCGCAGCAGGCCACCAATGCCGAGCCCGTGCATGGGCTGGTGGAGGCTCTGCGCAAGGCTCCGACCGGCTGGCTGTCGGGGGCAACCACGACCGCTTTCCCGGCCGGCACGAAGCTGCTCGGAGTCAGGGTCGGCAGCAACAGCGCAGTTGTCGACCTTGGCGGCTCCGCCGCGAAGGCCAGCCCGAACGTGCTCAGTGCGATGGCCGCCCAGCTGGTCTGGACGCTGACGAGCTCTTCGTACTCGCCATCGGACATCCAGTCGGTACAGCTGCTGATCAACGGCCAGGTAAAGCAGCCGCTCGATCAGCTGCAGCTGCCGCGGAACTACAGCTCCCTGATGCGGACCAGGATCGCCAGCAACGCGTACTTCCTCAGTAGCGTCGGCGGCGTCAAGGTGCTGTCCGGCAGTGCGCAATCGGCCACGCAGCTGCCCTGGCCAACAGGCATCAACCAGTACCCCTTCACCGCGATCGCGGTGGACCCGGGCGGAGGGCAGATTGCCGGAATCTTCGCCGAGCCCAAGGGATGCCTCGTCTACTCAGGCGCACTCGGTCACGGCGCTAGCCTGTCGTCCCGCCAGATCAACAGCGGTTCCTGCACCTCGCTGAGCTGGGATACCCAGGGCGACATCTGGGTCGCAGCGGGCACGCACGTCTGGATGCTGCCGGCCGGGGGAGGCGCGGCCGTCCCCGTCTTCCTGCCGGGAACGCCGCCGGGCGGCGGCCCTTCCGCAAGCCTGCCGCCAGGGGACACGATTGCCGCCCTGCGCGTTGCTCCCGACAGCGTGCGCGTCGCGATGATCATCCACAGGGCGGACAAGCCGGCAGAGGTCCAGCTCGGGGCCATCAGCCGCAGCGGCGGCGGCAAGGACGTACAGAAGACCTACATCGGCCAGAACGGAGCCAGTGTGGCGATCGGGACCGATGTCCTCGATCCCACGGCGCTGAGCTGGTACGACGCCGATCATGTCCTGGTGCTGGGACAGGATCACGGGCCTCAGCTATACGATGTCCCGCTGACTGGCGGCGCCTCCACCCCGATCGTGACCGACGGCGGCACGGTCTCGATCACGACCGCCGGATCCGAGCTGGTAGCGGGTACCACTCGCGGCCAGATCCTCATGTCATCGGGCCCGGACCCGACGTGGCGGCAGGTCGGCCAGGGCCGCGTTCCCGCATTCCCCGGCTGAGCGCCAGAATGCAACTGCTTAAAGTGTCAATAAACAGTCTCTGCCGACAGCCGCAGCGGAAACTCTGAGCATCCCCTCCTGACATTCGGACCGCGCCGGGCTAGCGTCGTGCCATGGCACCCGCCCGGGTCCGTGGTTGCGTCGGGCAGGCTTCCCCGCCAGCGGGGTGGCCGTCCTGGCAAGCCGATGCCAGCCGCAGGCGAAACGGCCCACGTAAGGCGACTTATCGTCGACTGATCACGGTGCGGCTTAGAAGTAAGTCCTGCCCCGCCGGGGGATCCGACGTCCCCCGGGTAGGGAGAAGGGTAGTAGTGGCACAAGCAGGCCGCGAGCCCCTCAGCAGGCGAATGTGGGGTCGAAGACCAGGTCGGCCGGGCGGGTGTCACCCCAAGACCGGATGGAAGGGGGTTCCTGAGTGGACATCATCTTCAAAGGCCGGCACACCGACGTGCTGGAACGATTCCGCAAGCACGCGACAGCAAAGCTCACCAAGATCGAGAGGCTGGATGCCAAGGCGATCAGGGTAGACGTGGAGGTGTCTACCGAGCGCAACCCGCGGCAGTCCGGGCGCAAGGAGCGCGTCGAGCTGACCATCACCTCCAGCGGGCCGACCATCCGCGCCGAGGCTGCCGCCGAGGATCGTTTCGCGGCCCTCGATATGGCGCTGGCGAAACTGGAGTCGCGGCTGCGGCGCGCCAGTGACCGTCGGAAGGGCCGGCGCGGCGCGCATGCGGCGGTGCGGCTCACCGACCTGCCTGAGGCGGGTGATTCGGCGGTGCCCTCCCTCCCTCCTGGCCACGGGCCCGGCCCGCTCGCGGAGACTGACCGGGCTGGCTCTCCGGGGCCGGGGCCGGAGGCGGTGGAGGTCGCCGCCACGCCCGATGACGTGGTCCCGATTGCGATGGAGGGCGAAGGGCCGCTGGTCGTGCGGGAGAAGTTCCACGGCGCCAGTCCCATGGCGATCGACCAGGCTCTGCTCGCCATGGAGCTGGTAGGCCATGATTTCTTCCTGTTCCGCGACATCCAGGGCGGTCGCCCAAGCGTTGTCTACCGGCGACGCGGCTATCAGTACGGCGTGATTCGGCTGGTGGAGGAGTCGGCGGCGGCCGGGAGCGCCGAGCCGCCCCGGACCGAGGCCGCGGCACGGCCCAGCGAACTCGCTAACGGGCAGTCGAAGAACGGCGTCCGGTCGCAGGCTGGCTAGCCGGCCTGCGGCGGCGCGGCATGCTCGCTGCGCGCGATCCCGCGCTTGCATGCGGGCCGCCGGTCGGCAAGAGTTTGATCACACGGCTGCGCTGAGTCCGATGAACGTGCAGCGCGGGCATCGCCGCCCGGCTGACGCCGCCAGGGCACACGCTGCCAGGGCGGCAGCGGCGCGGTAGCCATGGAGGAGGGGTCATGGGAAGTAGTACCGGGGTCGGTGATGACGCATCTGACGCCCCGGAGCGTCCTGAGCCCATCCGCACGCTGATTGTCGATGATCACGCGCTGTTCCGCCGTGGCCTGGAGATGGTCCTGGACTCCGAGCAGGACATCGAACTGGTCGGCCAGGCCAGCGACGGCGAGGAGGCGGTCGAGAAGGCGGGCGAGTCGCTGCCCGATATCGTCCTGATGGATATCCGAATGCCGCGCAGCAGCGGGATCGAGGCCTGCCGGGCTATGAAGGAGGTCGTTCCCAGCGCCAAGATCGTCATTCTCACGATCAGCGACGAGGAAGAAGATCTCTTCGAGGCCATCAGGGCGGGCGCGAGCGGCTACCTGCTCAAGGACATCCCGCTGGATGAGGTCGCCGAGACGGTGCGCGCCGTACACGGCGGCCAGTCGCTGATCAACCCCTCGATGGCCGGGAAGCTCCTCACTGAGTTCGCGACGCTGGCCAGGCGAGACGAGGAGGAGCGCGTCGAGCAGATCCCGGCGCCGCGGCTGACCGAGCGCGAGATGCAGGTGCTCAAGCTCGTGGCCAGGGGGATGAACAACCGTGATATCGGCAAGGAGCTTTTCATCTCGGACAACACGGTCAAGAATCACGTCCGCAACATCCTGGAGAAACTGCAGATCCATTCACGGATGGAAGCCGTGATGGTCGCGGTGCGGGACAAGCTGATCGAGCTCGGCTGACGTCCGCCCGGCTCACGCCACATGCTCGGCTGCGCGTTCGTGCGTGATGCCTGGCCGGGAGCGCGGCCCTTGTCAGGCTTAGCCTGACGGCGTAAGGTAAAGCCTGACTTGTCAGGCGTTGCCTGACAAGGACCGCCGACAGAAGGGGCCCTCAGATGACTGCCGTGGATGATCAGAGGCTGAGCGTGGCCTGTTCGTTCTGCCTGAAGCCCACTGACGAAGTGGAGACGATGGTAGCGGGGGCTGGCATCTTCATCTGCGATGCCTGCGTCTCCCTCTGCGTCGAGATCATCGCGGGCAAGTCGCGGGATCCGCACGTATCGGACTGGGACCAGAAGATGACGGATGATGACCTGCTGGCGCACCTGCCCAAGGTCGCGGCCATCGCTGTTCAGGTTGACCAGCAGCTGGCTTCCTGGGTGGGCAAGGCACGGGCTCGCGGGATCACCTGGACCAGGATCGGGGCTGCACTGGGCATGACGCGCCAGTCCGCCTGGGAGCGCTTTTCCGGCGAGGAATAGGCGGGCATGCCGAGTCCTGCGGCCAGGAAGCAGGCCAGACCTGCCGGGTCGAACAGGCCGGGTCCTGCGCCGTCAGGCTCCGCCTGCCACCCGGCGGCCGGTCAAGCCCCGGCGGCCGGTCAAGCCCCGGCGGCCGGTCAAGCCCCGGGTCAAGCCCCGGCGGCCGGTCAAGCCCCGGCGGCCGTCAGCGCCGCGCGCAGCCGCTGCTCCAGGGCAGGCGGGTTCACCTGCCCTAGCTGCACGCTGTCGCAGCCGACCCAGGCAGCGGCGTCCGCCAGCGCCCGCGCCATCGGCTCGGCCGCCCTCGGCGTATCCAGGGACAGCTGGCGGGCGACAAGCGTCCGCCCGCTGCGCGCCGGATCCACCCGCCCGACAAGCCGCCCGCCGGCGAGCAGCGGCATCGTGAAATACCCGTGCACGCGTTTCGCCCGCGGCACGTACGCCTCGAGGCTGTGCTCGAAGCCGAACATCCGCAGCGTGCGCTTCCTGTCCCAGATGAGCGAGTCGAAGGGGGACAGCAGCGTGGTGCGATGCCGGCCCCGGCTGGCTGGCGCGGGCTCGACACCGTCAGCGCCGGTGCCTCCCAGCAGGGCCGGATCTGCCCAGGCGCTTATCGCGGTGTCGCGCGGCGCTGCGATCTGCGCCGGCACGAGTCCGGCCGCCAGCGCCGCATCAGCGGCTGACATCGCCGCGCCGTCCTTGCGCTGCCCCGCGCCGCCGAACCGCAGCCGCTGGTAGTCGGCCAGGTCAGCGCGGGTCACCACGCCGAGTGCACGGGCCGCGCTGGCGGCCATGCGGGTCACGCACTCCTCGTCGGAGGGATCGGCATTGAGCAAGTCGGCCGGCAGCACGCGCTCGGGCAGGTCATATACCCGCCGCCATCCGGTCCGGCGTGCGCAGATGACGTCTCCGGTGTCGAGCAGCCACTCAACGGCGATCTTTGTATCCGACCAGTCCCACCAGTCGCCGCCCTTCCTGGCGCCGCCCAGCTCAGTGGCCGTCAACGGCCCCTCGGCCTGCAGCCTGGCCAGCACCTGCGCGCAGACATCCGTGTGGCTCTGGTGCCAGCGCAGTCCTCTGGCGCGGAATGCCCGCCGCCTGAAGGCGTAGTACGGCCATTCCTCGATCGGCAGTACGCAGGCCGCGTGCGACCAGTACTCGAATGCGTCCGCAGCGCGCGGGTGCCAGTAGGCGCGCTCGATCTTGTCCCGGTCAATCGCGCCCAGGCGCGCGTAGGCGACAAGCTCGTGGGAACGCGCCAGCACGCTGATCGTGTCCAGCTGGACCGCTCCCAGCCGGCGGAGCATGCCGGGGACCCCGCCGCGCCGCCCCCCGGTCCCGATGAAGCCCTGCGCTCGTAGCGTCATCAGGCGGGCTTGGTCCGGCGTGAGAGTCAGCTGCGGAGCTTGAAGGCTAAGTCTGGCCACGAGCGCAGAGCGTATACGCCGGCTCTGACATTTCCCGGGTCACCCTCGGTCGGCGGGCGCCAGTATCTGGCGCGGTATGCGCCGGCGTGCTCGGTCAGGCGGCGCGGGTCGGCGGGCCGTGGCTGTGCAGGGTCCGGGTGCCGTCGGGGCTGGTGGCGGTAGTGGTGCTGCCCGGGCTGCGCCCTGCCGCTCCTGGCCGCGCTGAGCGCTGCCATCATGCTCGTGATCCTCGCCATCTGAACCACGCACCAGAAAAGGACCCGCCCCGCTGGCTACAGCTGGCGGGGCGCTCAGCTGTGCGTTAGGCGCTAACGAGCGGACGGATCTCTACGCTCTCGTCTGCGTCGACCTCGTAGATCACAACCGCATTCTCGACGCTCGCGGTGTCGTCCCAGCCGTGGGTCCCGGCGCCGGTCGCGTGTATCGCCGACCGGACGCAGCTCAGGCCGATGCCCAGCGCCTCCGCGAGGCCGGAGGCCTCCACCGTGACCGCGAACTCCACAGTGTCGTCAGTCGCGTCGGCGTCAGCCGAGTAGTCGAGCAGGGCCGAGGAGCAGGTGTCCAGCTTCGCCAGTTCCTGCACAACAAGATCAACGTTGTCTCCGAGATCGCCTTCGTAGCCGGTCACCTGGACGGGGATGTTTACCCAGAACTTCATCGCTCGCCTCCCTTACCAGCAACCCGTGCTCTGGAGCTTCTGTAGCTTCTCCTGTGCGTACTTGGGGTTCGACGGCGTGAGATGTACCCAGGTCTGGTGCTTGCCGCACGGGCAGCGCAACCTGAAATACGTCGTCTTCTCAACTCGCCAGCCCTTGCTTTCCGCCTCCGTGAGGATAGCTTCAAGCTCTTTGACCTTGTGTTTCGGCCTTGTCATTGATGGTAATCCGTTACTTGAAGTGTACGTACAGCGCTCAAATGCGCCAGTGGCATTGCGTTGCACGACGTTACACGCTTTGTAACAAGATGGCGCCCGTTCGGCAACGGCGCGGCTCACGCGATGCGCACCTGCCCGGCTGGCCAGGCACTTCGCTGTCTGGCTATGCCTTCGGCCGGTCGGCGGGCGGCACGACGTAGGAGCCGCGGCCCTGCACGATCTCGACCAGGCCCTCATCCAGCAGTACCCGGACAGCCTTGCGGGCCGTCTCGCGGGCGATGCCGTGTTCCTGCATCAGCGTCGTCTCACTGGGCAGCAGGAGCAGTCCATCCCGAACAGTTTCAGGCGCAGGCCGCTCGGCTTAATACCAGTCTTCGAAGATGTCCGTGGCGAGCGCGAGCAGTGCGCCGACGGCGGCCATGCCCACCCCCACCCAGAACAGCCACCAGGTGGGGCCGTGATGACCGAAGATCAGTGCCAGGGCGCCGGCCAGGAAGCCGGCCATGATGATCGAGACGGCGACCCAGGACACTGGCCGCCCGTGATATGTGGCGTGCACTCCAGCGCCGGCGCCGGGAGCCTGGTGGGCAAGCGCGCCCTGACCGTGGGCCGGGGTGCCAAAGGTGTCCGGGCTGGGCACGGCGTAGCCCGCGGCCGCGGTGCTCGCTGCGGTACCGGCGAAACTGCCTGGCTCCTGCGCGGCGCCTCCCATGGTGCCCGGCTCCACTTGGTTCGCCATGCGCGCTGCTCCTCTCGTCCTTGCGTGGCCGACGTACATATCATTGTGGTCAGGGCCTCCAGCAGGCCAGTACTCGCCCCCTGTGGTGGGCACGATCACGCCGACTCGGCATCGCCCCCGGTCTCGCCTACCATGGCTGTGAACACAGTGGTACCGGTGGGCCGCAAGGCCTGCGGCCTGCTCTTGCCAGCTTGCCCCGCGGACCAGCGACCCGCGGACATAGCAGGGCAGCCTAGCCAGTCAGTCAGACGATCCGCGAGGAGCGCGACGAGAAGTGCCAGCAATTATCGATAGTGTCCTTCGCGCCGGCGAAGGCAGGCTCCAGCGCAAGCTCAAGCGGATCGCCAGCCAGGTCAACTCGATCGAGGAGGACTTCGAGGCGCTCAGCGACGCCGAGCTTCGGGCGATGACCGACGAGTTCCGGCAGCGCCACGAAGATGGCGAGTCACTCGATGACCTGCTGCCCGAGGCGTTCGCCGCCGTGCGGGAGGCCGCCAAGAGAACGCTCGGCCAGCGGCACTTCGATGTGCAGATGATGGGCGGCGTGGCCCTGCACCTGGGCAACATCGCGGAGATGAAGACCGGTGAGGGCAAGACCCTGACCGGAGTGCTGCCCGCCTACCTCAACGCCCTGTCCGGTAAGGGCGTGCACGTCGTCACTACCAACGACTACCTGGCCAAGCGCGACTCCGAGTGGATGGGCCGTATCCACCGGTTCCTCGGCCTTGAGGTAGGGGTGATCCTGGCGCAGATGGAGCCGGACGAGCGGCGCAGGCAGTACCTGGCTGACATCACCTACGGGACCAACAACGAGTTCGGCTTCGACTACCTCAGGGACAACATGGCCTGGGGCCTGGAGGAATGCGTTCAGCGCGGGCACCACTTCGCGATCGTCGACGAGGTGGACTCCATCCTCATCGACGAGGCCCGTACTCCGCTGATCATCAGCGGGCCCGCGGACCAGAACAGCATCTGGTACCTCGAGTTCGCCAAGATCGCGCCCCGGCTGCGCCGCGGTGAGGACGGCGTGGGTGACTATGAGGTGGACGAGAAGAAGAAGACAGTCGGCATCCTGGAGTCTGGCGTCGAGAAGGTCGAGGACTGGCTCGGCATCGACAACCTGTACGAGTCGGTGAATACCCCGCTCGTCAGTTTCCTCAACAACGCGATCAAGGCCAAGGAGCTGTACAAGAAGGACAAGGACTACGTGATCGTCGACGGCGAGGTCCTGATCGTTGACGAGTTCACCGGCCGGATGCTCCAGGGCCGCCGGTACAGCGAGGGCATGCACCAGGCCATCGAGGCCAAGGAGGGCGTGCAGATCAAGGACGAGAACCAGACGCTCGCCACGATCACGCTGCAGAACTACTTCCGGCTCTACGGCAAGCTCGCCGGGATGACCGGTACCGCCCAGACGGAGGCGAACGAGTTCCACCAGACCTACAAGCTCGGCGTCGTGCCGATTCCGACGAACATGCCGATGATCAGGGTCGACGAGAGCGACATGGTCTACCAGACGGTGCAGGCCAAGTTCGATGCCCTCGTCGACGACATCGCCGAGCGGCACAAGGCGGGCCAGCCGGTGCTCGTCGGCACCACCAGCGTCGAGAAGTCAGAGCTGGTGTCCAGAATGCTCAAGCGCAAGGGGATCGTCCACGACGTCCTGAACGCGAAGTACCACGAGCGTGAAGCCGCGATCATCGCTCAGGCGGGCCGCAAGGGCGCGGTCACCGTGGCGACGAACATGGCAGGCCGCGGCACTGACATCATGCTGGGCGGCAACCCGGAGTTCATCGCGGATCTGGAACTGCACCAGCGAGGGCTCTCTCCGGTGGATACGCCAGAGGACTTCGAGGCGGCTTGGCCCGAGGCAGTGGAAAAGGCCAGGCGGGCGGTGGCCGAGGAGCACGAGGAGGTCGTCGCGGCCGGGGGCCTGTACGTGCTCGGCACGGAACGGCATGAGTCACGCCGGATCGACAACCAGCTGCGCGGCCGATCCGGCCGCCAGGGCGACCCCGGCGCATCGCGGTTCTACCTGTCACTCGAGGACGACCTGATGCGGATGTTCAACGCCGACAAGGTCGCGCATTTCATGGAGTGGCTCAAGACCCCGCCGGAGGTCCCGATCGAGTCGAAGGCCGTCAGCCGCTCGATCAGGTCCGCCCAGACGCAGGTCGAGCAGCAGAACTTCGAGATCCGCAAGGATCTGCTCAAGTACGACGACGTGATGAACCGCCAGCGCCATGTTGTCTACGACGAGCGGCGCACGGTGCTTGAGGGCGCCGACATGCAGGACCAGATCCGCGGGATGATCGACGAGGTCATCTCCGGCTACGTAGCCGGCGCCACCGCCGACGGGTTCCCCGAGGAGTGGGACCTGGACAAGCTGTGGCGCGCGTTCCGCCAGCTGTATCCCGGCGGGATGACGGTCGATCAGCTGATCGACGAGGCTGGCGGCGAGCGCTCCGGGCTCACGGCCGAGTTCATCACCGAGATCGTCCAGCAGGACGCGCAGACGGCCTATGAACGCCGGACGCAAGAGCTGACCCCCGAGGTGATGCGCGACGTGGAACGGCGCGTTGTCTTGTCGGTACTCGACCGCAAATGGCGGGAGCACCTGTACGAGATGGACTACCTGCGCGAGGGCATCGGCCTGCGGGCCATGGCTCAGCGTGATCCGCTCATCGAGTACCAGCGCGAGGGCTTTGACCTATTCGGCGCCATGATGGAGGGCATCAAGGAGGAATCGGTCGGCAACCTGTTTAACCTCCAGTTCCAGGTACAGGAGGACCCGATCGTCGAGGAGGCGGCGCCCAGCGCTGCCCCCGCCCCCGCCCCCGCCCCCGCCCCCGGTCTGGCCGGCCCGGGGGCCCCCGCGAGCGGCAGGGCCGCGACCGGCCGGAAGCCGCGAGCGGGCTCGGGCCAGCGGGCAGCCGGAGGCGCTCCGCCGGCGCCCGCGCCGCCGGCGGCACCCGCGGTTCCGGCGGCGCTGGCCGCCCGCGGGCTCGCGCAGCCGAAGCGACCCGGTCGGCTCCAGTACAGCGCTCCCAGTACCGATGGAACGGGCAACGTCGAGCAGAGCGCCGCAGCAGGCAATGGCACCGACTACTCCAAGGTCGGCCGCAATGCCCCGTGCCCGTGCGGCTCAGGCCGCAAGTTCAAGCTGTGCCACGGCGACCCGCGTAACCGGTAGAACCTCAGGCGGCCTCCACTGCGGTACACAGCCACCGGGCCGGTCTCGCGCATCGTCCGGGACGGGCGCCCTGCGCGCCGTTTCGCTCCAGGCGCACGGCCAGCGCCCGAATTTTCGGGCCGAAGGTAACAACCGCCGTCATCTCCACCACGTCGGCCGCCGGGCTGGATGTCACGACCCGCCGCACCTGGGGGCGGTGCCCGACCGCCAGCAGCGGCCCGAGTTCCCTGATGTGCCTGCGCGCCTGCTCGGTCGTCCAGGGCGTGATCTGGCGCGGCGGCCGTGATCCGGCCAGGGTCTCGGCGAGTACCTGCGCGAACTGACCGGGCCAGCAGGCAGCGGAAGCCTGATCCTCGCCGGGCGCGGCCGCCCCGGTCTGCGCTGCCCCGGACTGAGACTCCCCGGTGTGCGCTTTCCCGGCCTGAGACTTCCCGGCCTGAGACTTCCCGGCCTGAGACTTCCCGGCCTGAGACTTCCCGGCCTGCGCTGTTCCGGCCGCAGCCAGACCAGGCGACTGAGGCGGCCCTGCGCCCTGCGGCACGTGCCCCGGCCGGCTTATCACCCGCAGTTCGTCGTCATACGGCGGCGCGGAGTCGGGAACGACGAGCCGGCGCACCGCGACAGCATCAGGCAGCGGCCGCCTCGCTCCGGGCGGACGCCCGAAGGACGGGACCAGCGGCAGCACGCCCGCATCTGGCCTGGACTTGGCTGGCTCTGCCCACTGCGGCGTCGCTGGCCTGGCGGGCTGAGGCGCTAACTCGGCGGGCTGAGGCCCTGGCTCGGCGGGCTGGGTTGCTGGCTCGGCGGGCTGAGGCGCTGGCTCGGCGGGCTGGGTTGCTGGCTCGGCGGGCTGCGTCGGCCCTACAGGCGTTCCAGCGGGTGGCGGCGTCGCGGTTGCTGTGCGGGGCGGTGTCTGCATTCTCACGTTGTATCCGGAGCCGGTGACATTTTCCGCGGCGGCGTGATGTGCCGAGGGGCACCTTCGTTTGGAATGCATGGCCGGTCGCTCTGGTTGGCGAGTAATGCGTATGCGAGACAACAACCCAGGAGACCCACAGTGTCATTGCCACCGCTGGTCGCGCCAGATTCAGAACTCAGCGTCGACGAGGTCAAGCGCTACTCACGCCATCTGATCATCCCCGAGATCGGGATGACCGGGCAGAAGCGGCTGAAGAACGCCAAGGTGCTCTGCGTGGGCGCGGGCGGCCTTGGCTCGCCGGCCCTGCTGTACCTGGCTGCCGCGGGCGTCGGCACGCTCGGAATCATCGACTTCGACGTGGTTGAGGAGTCGAATCTGCAGCGTCAGATCATCCACGGGCAGTCAGACATAGGCAGGCCGAAGGCACAGTCGGCGGCCGACAGCATCAGGGAAGTCAACCCCTACGTGAACGTGGTCCTGCATGAGGTGTACCTGGACTCCGACAACGCGCTGGAGATCTTCGCGCAGTATGACCTGATTGTCGACGGCACGGACAACTTCGCCACCAGGTACCTGGTCAACGACGCATGCGTGCTGCTTGGCAAGCCGTACGTCTGGGGTTCCATCTACCGCTTCGACGGGCAGGCCAGCGTGTTCTGGGCGGAGCACGGCCCGTGTTACCGCTGCCTTTACCCGGAGCCCCCGCCACCGGGCATGGTCCCGTCCTGCGCCGAGGGCGGCGTGCTGGGCGTGCTCTGCGCGTCGATCGGCTCCATCCAGGTCAACGAGGCCATCAAGGTCATCACCGGAGTTGGCGAGCCACTGGCCGGGCGCCTGATGATCTATGACGCGCTGGAGATGAGCTACCGGTCAGTGAAGGTACGCAAGGACCCCGAGTGCGCTATCTGCGGTAAGAATCCGACGATCACGGAGCTGATCGACTATGAGGCGTTCTGCGGCACCGTCTCGCAGGAAGCCCAGGACGCCGCCACCGGATCGACGATCACGGCCACCCAGCTGAAGGCGATGCTCGATGCCGACGACGACATCTTCCTGGTGGACGTCAGAGAGCCGAACGAGTACGAGATCGTCTCCATCCCCGGTGCGGTGCTGATTCCCAAGGACCAGTTCCTCACGGGCGCGGCTCTGGAGCGCTTGCCGCATGACCGGAAGATCGTGCTGCACTGCAAGAGCGGAGCCCGCAGCGCGGAGGCCCTGGCGGTCGTGAAGAACGCCGGCTTCACCGACGCGGTGCACGTCGGCGGGGGAGTTCTCGCCTGGGTGAACCAGGTAGACCCCTCCTTGCCCGTGTACTGACTTGCGCACTCCTGGCGCCCGGCCTACGCCATCGCGCGCCACGTGCGCGGGATGTGCTGACCAGGCCGTAACATTTCCGGTGTGGTAATGCAGCCGGAGCCCGGGACCCCGGACGGTGAGGACAGCGCGCCGTGGCCAGACCCCGCAGCGGCGACCTCATCGCACGCGGTCCGCGGACGTCCCTGGTGGCCGGTCGGCCTCACCGTGGCCGCGCTCGTCCTCGGCCTGTGCGGGCTGGCGGGCTCCACTGCGGGCGTGGTTAACCAGATTCTGCCGCGCAGGTTCAGCGCCGGCCAGCAGCGCCAGATCATGGTCTGGGAGATGCTGCGGCGCTGGCGCACCATGCCGGCCGGGAAGATCTTCCCGGCCGTCGTCAGCTACCAGCTGTCCGGGTCTGCGCTCAACGCCGACAGCGAGCTGGCGCTGACGGCGCACCGGCTGGGGATCGCCCGCCAGGCAAGCTGCGCCGCTGCGACGGACCCGGCGGCCGGACGGGTCCTGGACCGGCTCGGCTGCGGCGCGGTGGTCAGGGCGACCTACCTAGACTCGACCAGCAGCATGATCGTCACCGTCGGCGTGGCAGTGCTGCCGGGCAGCGTTCAGGCCAGCACAGCCGTACGCAGGCTGTCCGCAGCCGGTGCCGGTCCCGACCGGCTGCTGCCGGGACTGCTGCCTGCGACGTTTCCCGGCACCCTGGCATCGCGCTTTGGCGACGGGCAGCGCCAGCTCAACTGGGATGTCAGCGTGGGCCCGTACCTGATCATGTCTACGGTGGGCTACGCGGACGGCAGGCCGCGCGTTGGACTCTTGACCGATGCTTATGCGGATCAGGAGATGACCAGCCTGGCGCACGGCACCGCCAATGTCATCCGCGGTCCGCTGGGCGCGGCGGCCAAGGTGCCCATCTGCCCGGGAGCACCGGAATGCTGAGCGCCGCCGTGCGGCCGGCCCGGCTGGGCGTTGCCTGGATGCTGTCGCTGACGGTGATCCTGGCCCTCATAGTCACGGCGGCCCCGGCCCATGCCGACGGCATCCGTGACGACCAGCAGTGGGTGCTGAGCAAGATCGACCTCCCCGCGGCGTGGAATGTCAGCCGCGGGCAGGGCGTCATCGTCGCGGTGATCGACAGCGGAGTGAATCCCAATGTCGCCGACCTGGCGGGCTCGGTGATCTCTGGCCCGGATCTCACCGGTGTCGGCACCCCGCCAGAAAGTCCCGGCTGGGGCATGCACGGCACCTGGATGGCCTCGTTGGTCGCGGGCCACGGTCACAATGGCGGCGGCGACGGGATTCTGGGCGCTGCCCCGCTGGCGCGCGTGCTGTCGATCCGGGTCATTACCGACAAGACCGACCCTGGCCATGCGCAGTATGAGCGCGAGCCGCCGAGCCGTGGCCAGCGGCAGCTCGCGAAGGCGATCAGGTATGCGGTCACGCATGGCGCGGGCGTCATCAGCATGTCGCTGGGGTACAGCGCGTCGAGCCGCGCAGTCCGCTCGGCGCTTCAGGATGCGCTCGATCACAATGTGGTGGTCGTCGCCTCGTCCGGCAACTCGGGCGAGCTGGCGGGTGGTGTCCACCGCAAGGGCCAGGCGCCGGACTCGTTCCCCGCTGACTACCCGGGTGTGCTCGGGGTAGCCGCGGTGGGCAAGGCGGGCCGGCCTGCGAAGTTCTCCAGCGCGAATCTGTCCGTTCAGGTGGCAGCCCCTGGTGTCAGCGTGCCGGCGCAGGGCGCGAACGGCGGGTACTGGCTGGTGACCGGGACCAGCCCGGCGTGCGCGCTGACCGCTGGCGTGGCTGCCCTGATCAGGTCCAGGTATCCGGCCCTGTCCCCGGCCCTGATCCGGCAGGCCATCACCGGGACGACGCGCAGTCGCCCGCCGGGCGGCTACGACGATGAGGTCGGGTTCGGCACGCTTGATGCCGCGGCGGCGCTGACGGCAGCAGGACAGCTGGCCGGCCAGGGGCAGCATCGGCATGGCCTGCTCGCGCGGCACCGGTTCGGCGGCGGTCCGGCCGCCATCCCTGGCGTGCCGATCGGCCCGCGGGGCGCGGGAGCGCTGGTGCTGCTGCTCCTCCTGGGCGTCGGATGCCTGGCCCTGGTGGTCGCGGCCGCCAGGCGGCTCGTGGTGATCAGGCACGCGCCGGTGCAGTCCGAGCAGCGCGGCGGCGAGGCTGCCGCGGGCACGAAGGGCGGCGAGACTGCCGCCAGCGCGAATGGCGGCGCCAGCGCGAATGGGGGCGGCAGCGCCAGCGCCAGCCCGCTGCCCCGGCGCCACCCTGGCTGGACCACCCGGCCTGGCGCTCGTCCCGACAGCTCTCAAGGCGACAGCGCTCACGCCGACGCAACCCAGAGCAGCGGCACCCAGAGCAGCGGCACCCAGAGCAGCGGCACCCCAATGGGCATGCGACCCGAAAACGGATCCCGGTCGCCGGTCCTGCCCAGGCTCACCTGGCAGCCGGGGCCGACTGGCCGGCACGCCGCGTCGTCCGATCAGAACGGGGCCGCAGAGGCCGGCGAATGACCGCGGGCCGGCCGGCGGACGGCCCCGCCGGACTCGGGGACTTCGCCAGCCGCGTGCTGGACGTCGCGGAATCGATCCCCGCCGGCCGGGTGATGTCCTACGGCGACATCGCCGAGTACCTCGGGGAGGGCGGCCCGCGGCAGGTGGGCCGCGTGATGGCGCTGTGGGGCGGCGGCGTGGCGTGGTGGCGGGTCGTGCACGCCGACGGCTCGCTGCTGGCCGGTCACGAGCGCACCGCGCTGGCCAGCTACCAGGCAGAGGGCACGCCGATGCGCAGGAACGCTGGCGGCCGTCCTGGCCGGCTGGACATGCGCCGGGCCCGCTGGCCCGGCGAGATATCAGCAGTACCCGAGCGTCCCGGCCGCCCGGCCGCGGTGCCGCAGGAAAACTGACGGCCAGACACGAGCCGAAGTCCCCGCCGAATGTCGGCGGGTTCTGCTGGAATGCCATGCGACATGGAAAGACACTTGCCCTCCTACCGCCTGGTGCGCCGGCCGGTGCCCGCGGCGGGGCCGCCCGCCCTGGACGACGCGCAGCAGCAGGTAGTCAGCCATACCGGCGGCCCGCTGCTCGTGCTGGCCGGGCCCGGCACCGGCAAGACCACGGCCATCGTCGAGGCTGTCGCGGACCGGATCACCAGACGTGGCATCGATCCGGGCCGGGTGCTGGTGCTGACGTTCAGCCGCAAGGCAGCGCAGGAACTGCGGGAGCGGATCACCCTGCGGCTGGGCCGGACCATCTCCGAGCCGCTGGCGCTGACTTTTCACAGCTACGCCTACGCGCTGGTGCGCAGGGAGTTCGTGCTGGCCGGGGACGAGCCGCCGACCCTGCTGTCCGGTCCTGAGCAGCTGCTCGAAGTCCGGCGGCTGCTGCGCGGCGAGGCTGCCGACGGCGGACTGAACTGGCCCGAGCGCCTGCGTCCGGTGCTCGGCATGCGGGGATTCGCCGCCGAACTGCGGGATTTCCTGCTCCGGGCGGCCGAGCGCGGACTGGACGGACGGGGCCTGGCCAGGCTGGGCAGGCAGCGCGGCCGCGATGACTGGGTGGCAGCCGGCCGTTTTCTCGACTCCTACGCTGCGCGGTTCGACCTCGCGCCGGTCCCGGCCTACGACTACGCCGAGATCGTCCGGATCGCGGGCGCCATGCTCGGCCGCGCCGCGATCAGGCAGCGGGAGCGACAGGCCTACGACGTCGTGCTGGTGGATGAGTACCAGGACACCGACCCGGCGCAGGAGGAGTTGCTGTACGCGCTGGCGGGCGACGGCCGGGAGCTGATCGTCGTCGGTGACCCCGACCAGTCCATCTACGGTTTCCGCGGCGCGGATGTCGATGCACTCAGGCGCTTTCCGGCCAGATTCCGCGCGCCCGACGGAAGCCCGGCCGCCGTCATCGCGCTGCGCACTGGCCGGCGCGGCGGGGATGTCCTGCTCGCCGCCTCACGTCGCGTGGCGAGCAGGCTTCCCGCGCCGCAGGGCGCAGAAAACCCGCAGGCAAAACGGGATCATCGCGCGCTCATCCCGCTGCCCAGCGCCGAGCCCGGCGGCCTGCGGGTCATTGTCGCCGCCAGCGTGAGCCAGGAGGCGGCGGTGATCGCCGATACACTGCGCCGCGCCCACCTGGTGGATGGCATCGCCTGGTCGTCCATGGCGGTGCTGGTCCGGTCGGCGGAACGCCAGGTGCCGGTGCTGCAACGGGCCCTGGCCAGCGCCGGAGTTCCCGTCGCGGTCGCCGGGGATGAGCTGCCGCTCACCGCCGAGCCCGGCACGCGGCCGCTGCTGGCGCTGCTGAACTGCGCGCTGCGTCCGGGAGCCCTGGATGAGGAGGCCGCCGCGGGCCTGCTGACCGGGCCGCTGGGCGGCACGGATGCGCTGGGCCTGCGCCGGCTGCGCCGGGTACTGCGCTCCGCGGCGCAGGCGGAGGGGGAGCCGCCGCCGGCCGAGCCGCTGGCCGCGGCGCTGAGCGATCCGCGTGAGCTCATCCCGGCGGGCTGGCCGGCCGGCCCTGACACCGAGCCTGCGGCGTCTGGGCCTGCGGCGTCTGGGCCTGCGGCGTCTGGGCCCGCGGCCCGTCCGGCGCTCCCGGCAGAGGCTGGCCCGGGCTCGGGCAGCCAGGCCGCGCGCTCGGCTCTGGCCGCCGCACGACGGGTGGCTGCGCTGCTGGCGCTGGCCCGCGAGACCGCGGCGGAGGGCACAGCCCACGACGTGCTGTGGGCGGTCTGGGAAGCGTCCGGGCTGGCGCCAGACTGGCAGGCGGCCAGCGCCGCCGGCGGGACGCGCGGCGCCGCGGCGGACAGCGACCTCGACGCCGTGCTGGCCCTGTTCGACTCGGCCGCCCGGTTCACCGCCCGGCTCTCGCACGGCTCGGCCCGGCTCTTCCTGGACAGCCTGACTGGCCAGGAGATCGCCGGCGATACCCTCGCAGCCCGCGCGCCCAGCGGGGATGCCGTAGCGGTTCTGACGGCGCACCGGGCCAAGGGCCTGGAATGGGATCTCGTCGTGGTGACCGGGGTGCAGGAAGGTACCTGGCCGGACGTCCGGCTGCGTGGCTCGCTGCTCGGAATGGACGAGCTGGTGGACATCGCCGCGGGCCGCAGGGCAGCCGCGGGTGACGACCAGGGAGCCGATGCGGCCGCCGCCGCGCTCAGCTCCAAGCTGCTCGATGAGGAGCGCAGGCTCTTCTACGTGGCGGTGACCAGAGCGCGCCGGGCGCTGGTGGTCACCGCGGCCGGCGGCGAGGATAGCGAGGAGCGGCCGTCCAGGTTCCTGGCCGAGCTGGCCGGCGACCAGATCGAGATCGAGCACGTGACCGGTGCCATGCGGCGCTGGCTGTCCCTGCCGGCCCTGACCGCGGACCTGCGCCGCGCGGTAGCCGACAGCGGCCTGCCCGGTCAGGTGCGGCAGGCTGCCGCGGCACAGCTGGCCAGGCTCGCGCAGGCCGGGGTGCGCGGCGCGAGCCCGCGGCAGTGGTACGCGCTGACCGAGCTGTCCGGATCCGGGCCGGTCATCGACGGCACTGCCCGGCTGTCACCGTCCCAGGTCGAGATGTTCACCAAGTGCGGCCTGCGCTGGCTGCTCGATGCCGCGGTCGGCGCAGGCTCGCCGAGCGTGCTGCGTCACTTTGGCACGATCATCCACGCGGCGGCCGCGCTGGCCGCCGAGGGCGAGGACGACGCCGACATCGCCAAGCGGATCGACGAGATATGGCATCACCTCGACTTCGGCAGCGCGTGGTACAGCTCGAAGCAGCGGGCCCAGGCAGAGCGGATGGTCGCCAAGTTCCTTGACTGGCACCGGCAGAACCCGCGAGACCTCGTGGCCGTCGAGAAGAACCTGAGGGTGAGCGTCGGGAATGTGCTCATCACCGGCCAGGTCGACCGGCTGGAGCGCGCCGAGGACGGCAGCGCGATCGTGGTCGACCTGAAGACAGGCGGCACCAAGGCGTCGGACGCTGACCTGGACCGCAATCCTCAGCTCGGCGTCTACCAGCTCGCCGTCCTGCTCGGCGCGTTCGAGGAGCTGGGCCTGGTCGAGCCCGGCGGCGCCGAGCTGGTCCAGGTCGGCAAGGCGGCCCTGAGCGGGAGGGTACGGGTGCAGGCCCAGCGCGCACTGTCCGACGACCCCGAGCCTGACTGGCCGCACGACCTGGTGGAGACCGTGGCGGCCGGCATGGCCGGGCCGGTGTTCCATGCGACGGCCAACTCGACCTGCCGGGTCTGCCCGGTAGCGTCCTGCTGCCCGGTCAACGAGCGCGGTGCCCAGGTGACCCCCTGATGGCCGAGATTCGCTACAGCCCGGCCCAGCTCGCGCGCCTGCTCGGCGCGGATCAGCCGACGGCGGAGCAGGCCGCTGTGGTCAGCGCGCCGATGTCCCCGATGGCGGTGATCGCGGGCGCCGGTTCGGGCAAGAGCGAGACCATGGCGGCCAGGCTGGTCTGGCTCGTGGCGAACGACCTGGTCCGACCCGAGCGCGTGCTTGGCCTCACGTTCACCAGGAAGGCCGCAGCGGAACTCGCCGGGCGCGTCCGCTCCCGCCTCGACGGCCTGCGCCGAGCCGGAATCAGCGCCGCCGCCGCTCCTGCCGCTCCGGCCGCCGCTGCCGCCGCTCCGGCCTCCGGTCCGGCCTCCGCTGCCGATGACCTCCAGGGTGACCCGGTCATCGCCACCTACCACTCCTATGCTGGCCGGCTGGTGACTGATCATGCACTCCGCGAGGCGCTGGAGCCCGCCCTGCGCCTGATCACCCCGGCCATCGCCTGGCAGCTGGCGTCCCGCGTGGTGGCTGCCTACGACGGGCCGATGGATGCGGTCGGCTGGACGCCCAGCACTGTCACCGCGGCCGTGCTCGATCTGGCGGGTGAGCTCGCCGAGCACCTGCGCGCCCCCGAAGACCTGATCGAGGCGGGCCAGTGGCTGGCCCGGCGCTGCGACGAGATCTCCGGCAAGGTACCTGCGCTGGTGCGGAAGATCCTCCAATGCCAGCGCACCCGCGAGCAGCTACTCCCGCTGGTGGCCGCCTATACCGCCGCCAAGGCGGCCAGGGAGGTCATCGACTTCGGCGACCAGATGGCCCTCGCCGCCCGGATCGCCTCGCGGCACCCGGAGGTTGGTGCCGGTGAGCGGGCCCGCTACCAGGTGGTGCTGCTCGACGAGTACCAGGACACCAGCCACGCTCAGCTCGTCCTGCTCAGGTCACTGTTCGGCGGCGGTCATCCGGTCACCGCGGTCGGCGACCCGTGCCAGTCGATCTACGGGTGGCGCGGCGCCAGCGCCGGCAACCTGAGGCGCTTCGGCGCGAACTTTCCGGCCCAGGGCGGCCGGCCTGCCCCGGTCGCGCTGCTGTCCACCAGCTTCCGCAATACCGGGAAGATCCTTGACGCGGCAGCCGCCATTCAGGAGGGCCTGCGCGCCATGGCTCCGGAGGTGTCGCGGCTGGTCGCCCCGCCGGACCGGGATGCGCGCGGCGAGGTGGTCTGCGCGCTGCTGGAGACCTCCGGCGCTGAGGCGGACTGGATAGCCCGGCGGATCGCCGCGCTGCTCGGCATGCCGCCAGGTGTCGCACCTGACGGCGGCCGCTGGCCCGATGGCCGCGCTGACCCGGTCCGGCCGCGCGACATCGCCGTGCTCTGCCGCAAGCGGGCCCAGTTTCCCGCGCTGCGGGCGGCGCTCGAAGCGCGGGCTATCCCGGTCGAGGTGGTCGGGCTCGGTGGCCTGCTGACCGTGCCCGAGGTGGCCGACATCGTGGCTACGCTCCGCGTGATGCACGACCCGACCGCGAACGACGCCCTGGCCAGGCTGCTGACCTCGCCGCGCTGGCGGATCGGCCCGCGCGATCTGATGGCGCTCGGCCGGCGTTCCAAGGAGCTTGCCCGCACCGGCGGCGACGCCGGGTCAGCGGGCCCGCAGCGAGCCGGCGGCGCAGGCGGCGATGAGGACGACGATGTACTGTCTCGCGCGGTCACCGACCTGACCAGGGAACCGGGAAGCCTGATCGAGGCACTGGATGATCTCGGCGGCCCGGCGGCATACTCGGGCGCTGGGCATGAGCGGTTCAGCGCGCTGGCCGGGGAACTGCGGGCGCTGCGGGGGCACGCGGCCCGTCCGCTGGCGGAACTGGTCACCGAGGTGGAACGGGCACTCGGGCTCGATGTCGAGGTGGCCGCGCGGCCCGGCGCTGACCCGGTCGCCTCGCGCGCTGACCTGGACGCGTTTGCCGACGCGGCAGGGGCATTCGCCGGTGATCGCGAGGAGCCGACCCTCGGTGCCTTCCTGGCCTACCTGGCCGCGGCCGAGGAGGAGGAATTCGGCCTGGAGGCAGGGCGGGTGGGCGACACCGACTCAGTGAAGCTGGCCACCGTCCATGCGGCCAAGGGGCTGCAATGGGCAGCGGTCATCGTGCCCGGCCTAGCCGGCGGCAAGCAGGGGCACGTTTTCCCGGCCAAGCCCAGAGTGACCACCCGGTGGACAGAGAACCCGAGGCTGCTCCCGTTTAGCCTGCGCGGTGATGCCGCCGACCTGCCGGCCCTGCCGAGCCTGGAAGCGGAGGTACTCGCCAGCTTCGCCGACGCCTGCGCCGGCCGGGACCTGGCCGAGGAGCGGAGACTGGCGTACGTGGCGACGACGCGGGCGGCTTACTGGCTCGCCTGCACGGGCTTCTGGTGGGGGGACGGAACGTCGCGGCTCGGACCATGCGAGTTCCTCGAGGAGATCCGGACCGCGTGCGAGGCTGGCGCGGGGACCGTCGCCGTCTGGGAGCCCGAGCCCGAGCCCGAGGCCAGCAACCCGGCGCTGGCCGAGCCCGCGACGGCCCCGTGGCCGGTAGCGGCGACCGTGGCCGGTGCCCGCTACGAGACTGTCCGCGTGGCGGGCGAGCTGGTGCTGGAGGCAATGTCGGCCGGCCAGCGCGCGGCGAGCGCGGACATCGGCCGCCAGGCGGCCGTGCCTGCTGACCGCTACCAGTCGCTGATCTCCAGCTGGACCGCCGATGCCGACCTTTTGCTGGCCGAGCGCGTGCAGCGGCGGGGCGATGGCACCGTGCAGGTAGGACTGCCCCGCAGGATCCCGGTATCGTCGCTAGTGACGATGGCCAGGGACCCTGCCGAGCTGGCTCAGCAGGTCCGCCGGCCGATGCCGCGGCCCCCCGCCCCCCGCGCGCTGCGCGGGACCGCGTTCCATCAATGGCTGGAGGAGCGATTCGGCCAGCATCCTCTGATCGACCCCGATGACCTGCTCGGCGCCGCTGACGATGCCTGGCCAGCCGACGCCGATTCCGACCTGACCGAGCTCAAGGAGCGGTTCGACGCAGGCGAGTGGGCAGACCGGTGGCCGTCCGAGGTCGAGGTGCCGTTCGAGACCCTGATCGCAGGTCAGCTGGTCCGGGGCCGGATCGACGCGGTTTTCGCGGACGCCCCGGCGGGCGGGTTCGACGTGGTGGACTGGAAGACCGGCCGGCGGCCGAGAACGCCCGCGCAGGAGCGCGCGGCCGCCGTCCAGCTGGCCGCCTACCGGCTCGCCTGGGCCGCCCTGGCCGGCGTGCCGGTCGCCGAAGTCCGGGCCGCGTTCTACTACGTGCAGGACGATGCGACCGTGCGGCCGGCCGATCTGCTCGACGAGGCCGCCCTGGCCGCATTGATCGACGGCATCCCGCTCGCTCCCTGACCAGGGCCGGGGGCCGCTGCCGTCGCTCCGCGACCGAAGATCTGGTATCAGGCCTGACAGATGCCGGAGATCTGCCCGCCGCAATGGCGGGCAACCAGCCCGCTGCGGGCCACCCTCGCTTACTCTTGCGCTAGGCGGTTGCGGAGGCCGGAGTTTCCGGGTCCGCGGCGGACATGTATGTCCGGTGCCAGGAGCCTTCTTCTGGGGGGAAGTCTCAGTGGAGGTACGGCGGACGTGCAGGCAGCCAGTGCGCAGGACCCGTTCGTCGGCCGGGTCACCGAGCGTGCCGCACTAGCCGAGGGTTTCGCTTCGGCCTGCGCTGGCAGCGCGGTGGTCTGCTGTGTGGAAGGCCCGGCGGGGATCGGGAAGACGGCCCTGGTCCGGGCGTTCCTGGCCGGCGCCGCGAGCGGGGCGGTTGTCTCCGCTAGCGGTGATGAGGCCGAGACCACGCTGCCATGGGGCGTCCTCTCACAGCTGGCCCGGGCACTGTGGCCGGCCAGTGCGCGCCGCTGCGCCAACTCGGTCGGTTGATGCCGGGTGCCGACCCGCTGGCGGCCGGCCGGCTGGTCCTCGACGCCCTGGGCTTGCTGGCGACCAGGGCCCCGGTCGTGCTGGTCGTGGAAGATCTGCACTGGATCGACCAGCCGTCTGCGCAAGCCCTCCGGTTCGCGCTGCGCCGGCTGAGCGAGGAACGTGTCCTGGCTGTGCTGACGACGCGGCCAGAGGGGCCGGTGCAGCTTGACCAGGGGTGGCGGCGGCTGTGTGATGACCGGGGGCGGCGCTTGCGGCTCGGCGCCCTGGGGCCGGCCGAGGTCGCCCAGCTCGCCAGCGCACTCGGCGGCTGCACGCTGTCAGGGCCGGCGGCTCGGCGGCTGTGCAGGCACGCAGGCGGGAATCCGCTCTATACCCGCTGGCTGATCGAAGAACTCGATCCGGCGGTGCTGGCTGCGGTCTCGGGACCCTTGCCCGCGCCCCGGTCACTGGCAACGCTGCTGGTGGCCCGGCTGGCGGCCTGCTCGCCAGGTACTCGGGACCTGGTGTCGGCAGCGGCGGTGCTGGGCGAACACTGCTCACTCGCGCAAGCGGTGTCGCTAGCAGAAGTCCCGGCGCCCGCGGAGGCGCTAGCCGGGGGACTGAAGGCGGGATTGCTGGTCGAGCGGCATGATGAGGAGGGTGTCCACCAGGTCCAGTTTCCGCATCCGCTGGTACGGGCGGCGATCTACTCCGATCTGAGCCCGGCCCGGCGGGCCGCCCTGCACCTGTCCGCCGCGCGGCTCACGGCGGGTGCTGCCGACCTCGCCCACCGGGCAGCGGCTGCCTCCGGTCCGGACGCGGGCCTGGCCGCCGAACTGGCGGAACTGGCAGCGGGGGAGTCAGCCACCGGTCATCATGCCGCCGCGGCGCGTCACCTCATCATTGCCGCTGACCTGAGCGTGGAAGGACAGCTGCGGGAAGACAGGCTGCTGGCCGCGTGCACCGTCTGGCTGCGCGCCGGCGCAGTCCACGAAGTCAACTCGCGCCGCGCTCTGATCGAGGCACTGCCCCCGAGTCCCCAGCGCGATCACCTCCGCGGGTTCCTAGCGCATCTCGAGGGCCGCTCGCAGGACGCAAGGAACGCCCTGCGGGCAGCACTTGACCAGCTTCAGGCGAGCGGAGGCAACGACACCCGGGCGGCCGAGGCGGCGCCGCGCCTGGCCGGGCTAGCGGTATTCGACTGGGACTGGCAAGCGGCTCTGGCACTGGTGCGCAGCGTCCCGGACACCGGCTCGCCGCTGTCCTTGCTGGTCCGCTGCATCGCCCTCACCATGGGCGGACGGGCGACGGACGCGCGGAGCCTGCTCGACACCCGCGGTCGCACCCGGCCTGGTCGCGGTGACGTGCTCGAAAGCCTGGCCGCCGGCTTCGTGGCGGCGTGGTCCGACGACGTGAGCGGAGCGAAGCGGGAGCTGGAGGCCATCGTGGGCCGCCCGGACGGTTTCGGCGGCAGCGTGCGGTCCGCGGCCCAGTGGCTGCTCGCAGACGTCCACTACCGCCTGGGCGCGTTCGATGACGCAGCCGTCGCCGCCGAGCTGACGCGCTCGCTGCTCCAGGACACCGGCCGGGCCGGCAGCCCCGAGATCGCGATGGCCCACGCGGTCGGCGCCTACGCGGCGTCAGCCCGGGGTGACTGGGCGGACGCGCAAGCCTGTGTCGCCGCGGCGCAGGCGCGGGCGGGGCCGACGGCATCCTTGTTCGAGCGCGCCGCTGCCGCCGCGGCCACGTGGTCTCTCGCTGTCGCACTCGACGATCCGGCCGGAATGCTCGAGGCCGCCTGCGCATTTGACGTGGACGCGGACGCTCCGGAGCTGTCCCTCTTCCCGTTTGGGCCGGTCATGGCCGAGGCCCTGTGGCGCGTCGGCCGAACGGACGAGGCCGATGCGCGGCTGGCTGCCTATGAGGCTCAGGCTCGTCAGCTGCGCCGGGACTCGGCAGCGTTGGCAGCCGCCCGCGTCCGGGGCCTGATCGAAGCCGACCGTCACGACGCTGGCGCGGCGCTGCGCGCCTTCGACGAGGCGGTCACGGTCGCCGAGCGGCTGCCCCGGTCGCTTGAGGTCGCCCGCTTCAAGGCTGCCCACGGCGTCGTCCTCGGCCGGCTCGGCAAGCGGACGGCCGCAGCTGACCAGACAGCGAAGGCGCGGAACATCTTCGCGCGGATCAGCGCCCGGCCGTACCTCGATCGGGCCGAGTTGCAGCTTGAGCGGCTCGGCCGCCGCGTCAGCCGGCGTTCCGGCACGTGCCAGCTCACCGCGTCTGAATCGGTCGTGGCGCGCCTTGTCGCGTCCGGGCTGTCCAACAAGCAGGTCGCCGACCGGCTCATGGTCAGCCGCAAGGCGGTCGAGTTTCACCTGGCCAACATCTACGCCAAGCTCGGCGTTTCGTCCCGATCGCAGCTAGCCGCCCGACGCGACTTCCCGGGACCCTAGGAACCATCAGCGCCCGAATTCCCTAGGGATTTCCCTAGGGACATAGAGTGTCCAGCTTTCCTACGATCAGCGCACTGATACCCCCGATCGTGACGGAGGCAGCCAGACGTGCGCTTCGAGCTGGATTGCGCCGTCGGCCGCGATGGCCGTCTCGAGGGCACACTGCGCTGGCAGCACAATGACCCCGTCCCCTTCTCCGGAACGCTGGAGCTGCTACGGCTCATCGAGGATCACATCCCTCGCCGGTCAGCCGAACAGAGCCACGCGATACCCGACACCGCCGAGGACCCATGACATGCGGCGCCGCTGCGCCCTGACCATTTGCTAGGAGGCACATATGACTGCCACTGAGGTGACGATTCCGAGTGACTCGCCTGTGCTGTACAAGGAACTCGTCAAGCAGAGGCTCGCCGGAAACGATCTGTGGAGCTATCTTTACTGCGGATATATCGCCGTTGACTGGCGCTCGCGGAACCCGGCCGCCACCGTCGCGATGATCACGGCCAGGCTGACCGCCTGCGGCGCCAGCGTGCAGCAGGGCCTCGCCGGAGACGATCTCGCCATGGCTTACCCGTCGGCTGAGACAGCTGGCCTGCGGGCCGCGGTCCTGGCCGTGCGCGGAGTCGGCGACGACGTCGGCAACTTCCTGGGCACCCTGGTCAGCGCTCCGGCGCAGGCAGTTCGCAAGCTGCTGCTTCCCGAGGCCGACAAGTTCCCTGACTGGCAGGCTGCCGCGTTCGGCAGTCAGGCGCCCGACTGGCTGCAGCTGGGCACCGACGCGATCCTCGGCGTGATCGCGGACGCTGCCGCCGCCGATCCCGACCTGCGATCCGCCCTCGACGCGTTCGCGCTGAGCAGCGGCAACAAGATCGGGCTCGCCTGGCCGGCGCCCGGCTCCGCAACTGCCAACCGCGACGTTCTGGCCATGGCCGGAGACTGGCCGGCCCTGTATAAGGAGGGGCTCCAGAGCGACGGATCCATCATCGTGTCAGTCCAGTCGCTCGCCGGCGAACTCGACGCGCAGGTTCTCGCGGCTACTGCGGTGGCATCGGGCATGTCCGGTCAGGTCCAGGCCGCTGACGCCAGTATCGCCAGCGCGGCGCCGGGCGCGAGCTTCGCCCTGGACGATCTCAGCCTCGACTTCAACACCGTCCTGGCCGGCCTGAGCGCCGCCGCCCGCCCGGCCGCTGCCTCCGCTTCCAACTCAGTATCGACCGCCGCCTCGAACAACGACGCTGCGCTGAAATACGCGCAGAACGGCATTTCCGGGATAGCTCAGGTCATCGCGATCATCGACCCGGAGGCCGCCAACCTGATCAACGCCACCGCTACCATCCTCGTCTCCGCCGCTACCGCGATCAGCGATTTCGCCAAGACGACCACGACGCTGAATCAACTGCTCGGCACGGCCAGCGTCATCGGAGAGGCCGTCGGCGGCGCGCTGCTCACCGGCGACATGGTCGGCGCCCTCATGAGCATCATCGGGCTGTTCGCCGGCCCGGCCCCGAACCCCCAGATGGTGCTCCTGCAGAGCGTTCAGAAGGCGATTAACCAGGTCGGCCAGCAGGTCACCGCCCTGAAAAAGGATGTTGACGCCCGCCTCGACCACATCGACGCGATACTCAGCACGGTGATCCAGCAGGTCCAGGCCGGGTTCACCGCGCTCAGCGACCTGGCCGCCATCAACCAGAGCACCCTGGTCAGCATCTCCAGCATGCTCGTGCAGCTGGCTGAGCAAGTCAACCGGGTCGACACCGACATGCAGGCGTGGCTGCAGCTGGTCGAGGTCCAGACCGGCCTGCTGGAACAGGGGGAGAACCCGGTTCTGGACTGGCGGTACACCCATATCGACCCGGCCGACATCCTGCCCAGCGGCGCGGACCCGAACTTCGTCGCCGCCGACAACACGTTCTACACCTGGGCGACAGGCATCGCCGTGACCGGACCGCAGATTACCGTCGCCGCCCCGCTCGACCCCGTCTCGATCGCCGCGCAGCTCGTCAAGCCCCTGAGCTGGAACATCAACGTTCTGGCCGGGGCACTGACCAACTTGAAGGCCGCGTCGTTCTACGACGCAAGTACCGGGGTGCCGCTGCCCAACCCCGTGGTATGGGCGAGAGCGGCGTCTGACTACGCCGAGCTGCAGCTCGAATGGCTCAGCTACTCCGAGAAGCTGAATCAGCAGCGCATCGCTGACGTCGCCGGTCCCGGGCTTGCCCTGCTCGGCGCGCTGGACACGCTCGCGACCCTCAGCCACCCGGACGGCGTGGCCCGCGGGCAGCCCGGTATTCGACGGAGTCCGCGACGGATACCTCGCAGCGCTGGACGGACAGCCGCTGCTGACCGGATCGCCGCCGAATCTGATCAGCGCGCTGCGGGCCGCGCTCACGGTCTGGCAAAAGACATATCTAGGCACAAATACGGCCACGCTTCCGGCCGGGACCCTGGCACCAGATCCCTTCGGCCCCCCTTGGCAGTTCCTGGCGATCGGCAGCGTTATCGGCTGGGGGCCGCCAATTCCCAAAATGCCACTGAGCGGCTCGCCGTCGGCAAGCGAGCAGAGCACGGTGACGACACCCAACCTGGTGACCATGCTCGACTACCTGCCGCCGGTGCTGCACAACTATTTCTATTTTAATGCCGCGCAACGCAGACAATTCGACCTGCGGGTGTCGGATGCCGGATTCCTCAATGCGGTCGAGCACGTTAAGTGGATTGACGGCCACACGGACGAGATCGACTGGGTTACCGGCACATACGGCGTTTTTGCTGAAATCCGCTTTAATGCGAATAACTCAGCCAATGTCAATTCATGGCCGGTGGTAGTCCGCCTGCAAGCGGATACCGGAATCCTGGGCGGCGGAACGAACCTCGCACCTGGTAACCAGGACACCTATGCCTGGCTCACCAGCCAGAACGCGTTCCAAAATGAGACAACAAACTGGGATTTGAAAGTGCTGCCGCTTTTGAACGGGAAAGCCGCGAATCTGCCTTTGGCCGCAACAGAACAGGCTGCCCTGGAGGCGATCATCACCAAGCTCACCCCGTCGGTGACCAGCGACCTGCTCGCCCTGCAGGCCCAGGCCTGCCAGTACCTGGCCAGCGACGTGGCCTCCGGCTCGAGCATGGCCTCCGGGCAGGCGCTGTCGGCCTGGCAGGAGCTGATGATCCAGCTGATCCGTCTGGCCCTGCCCGGCCGAATCCTGCGCGACGACCTGCTGCGCTGCCTCATGTACGGGCCGCAAGCGCCCCCCGACCAGTCCGGAATCGCGGCGCTCCTCGCCGCCCGGGCAGGCGCGCCGCAGCTGGGCGTGGACTTTCTCGCCCAGCTTGCCGCTGCGGCCAGCGCCCGCATCGGCGCCCTGCACGACGCCGTTATCAGCGCGCTGCTCGCCCTGGAAAGCGCCGGGGTCTACGACTGGCCCCCGGACGTGCTGGGCGCCCTGCAGCGGCTGCAGATCGTCGCGGCCGCGCGCCCCGGCGCCGCCGCCATCACGCTGCCGACCCGGCCGCCCGGAGTGGCGCCCGTCGACCCGGCCGCCTGGTACGTGATCGCAGTCGGCGGTACCGGGCATTTCCTGCAGGTCAGCGGCACCGCCGCAGTGGCGGCCGGGCCAGCGGACGGCACCACCGGGCAGCAGTGGCAGCTGCAGGCCCAGCCCGACGGCTCCTACCAGCTGATGTCCAGGGCGAGCAGCCACTGCGTCGGCCTGGATGCCACCGGCAACGTCGTGCAGCAGGCCTGGTCGAACACCAGCCAGCAGCGCTGGTACCTCACCTATGAGCGGCCGAGCTACGTCCGGCTAGTGAACGCCGCGACCGGGCAGACCATCGCGGCAACGCCGGCCGGCGCCGGTGCGCCCGACCTGGTCGCGATGCAGAACTACGACGGCGCCGCTGCTCAGCAGTTCGCGATCATGCCCGTCACGCCACCGCAGCTGCAAACATCGTCCAGCCTCGCGGTCGGCACCGGCCCGATCGCCGGATCGGTGACCGCGCCCCTGACCATCAGCAACCTTGGCACCCTGGCCCTGACGATCACCTCGATGGCCGCCAGCGGGCAGTTCAGCGTGTCGCCGGCGACGGCCCAGGTCCTGCCGGGCGCCCCGCTGATCGTGACCGTCACGTTCTCGCCCACCGGCCCTGGCCCGGCGGCCGGCAGCCTGACGATTGTCTCGAACGACGCCAGCAGCCCGGCGATCGTGGCGCTGACCGGCACCGGTGCGGGACTCGCCGCCCCGAAAATCGCCGTCGACGGCACCGATTCGGCGGGCAACGATCTGGTCGGAATCACCGGGGCGGCCGGTGCCGCCTTCTTCTACACCGTGACCGGCACCACTCCCACCACGGGCTCCACGCCCTTCGTCGCCGACTTCGCCGTTGCGCCAGCCCTTCGCGGCACGACGGTCAAGGCAATCGCCGTCCTCGCGGGCGAGGGGACGAGCCCGGTGAGCTCCCTGGTGCTCCGGGGCCGGATCATCGAGCCGGAATGATGTCCGCCGCGGTCCTGCCGGGGTGGAGTTCGCGGGGCGGCCCCCGCTGGGCAGGCACGGTACATCGCGCCTCCACGGTGACCGGCCTCGCACCCGCTAGCCTGCTGTCAGCCCGGCGAGGTGCAGGCGATGCCGCCGGGCCGTACTGGGCCCGGCGGCCGGCGGCGCCCGCAGACACTTCGAGAGGCAGTCATCATGCCCGACCTATCCCTGCTGCCCCCGTCAGCGGTTATCGACGGCGAGGACCTGCGGGTCGGAGGCTGCCTGCTCCGGGACCTCGCCAGCCAGTTCGGGACGCCGGCATACGTGATCGACGAGCAGGCGCTGCGCTCCCGTGCGCGGGAGTATCTTCATTCCTTCACCAGCCGCCACGCCGCAAGCCGTCTCTGCTTCGCCGCGAAGGCATATCCTTCCGCGTCGATCATCAGGGTTCTCGCCGAGGAGGGCGTGGGGTGCGACGTCGTCGGCGCCGGCGAGCTGCGCATCGCGCTCGCCGCCGGCGTCGATCCGGGGAAGATCGTCATGCACGGCAACGCCAAGACCGATGACGACATCCAGGCCGCCCTCGACGCGCGCATCGACTACATCGTCGTCGACGGGTTCGATGACATCGACCGGATCGAGAAACTGGCCCGCGACCGTACCCGCGTGCTGCTGCGGGTGAGTCCCGGAATCGACTCAGCCACGCACGCGGCACTGGCAACCGGCGGCGCAACGTCCAAGTTCGGCGTGCCAGTCGAGCAGGTGCCGGGGGCGATCGCCAGGATGCGGGCCGTGCCGACGATTGACCTGCAGGGACTGCACGCGCACATCGGCTCCCAGATCTTTGACATGGACCAGTTCGAGGCCGAGGTCGCGGCGCTGGCCAGCCTGGAGCGGTTCAGCGTCTACGACTTCGGCGGCGGCCTGGGCGTGCGCTATGTGCCGGCTGACCTCGCGCCGAGCATTGATCAGTACGCCGAGCGCCTGGTCGCGGCGGCGCACCGGCACCTGGGCAGCGACATCGAGATCCTGATGGAGCCCGGCCGGTCGCTCGTCGCGCCCGCCGGCCTGACCCTGTACCGGGTGGTCACGGTGAAGAGGGCCGGCCGGGTGCACGTCGCGGTCGACGGCGGGATGGGCGACAATCTCGAGCCATCGCTATACGGCCAGCGCTTTGCCCCGCTTGTCGTGGGCCGGTGGAACGCCGCCGGCGTGCTGGCTGACCTGGTCGGCCGGCACTGCGAATCGGGCGACATCATCTCGCCGGACGTCACGCTGGCCAGCCCGCAGATCGGGGACCTGGTCGTCGTGCCCGTCACCGGCGCATACTGCTTCACCATGTGCAACAACTACAACGCGGCCCTGCGGCCGCCCGTCATCTTCTGTGCCAGCGGAGCGGCACGGCTCGCGGTCCGGCGCGAGACCCACGCCGACCTGATCGCGCGCGAGATCGGACTCTAGGCAGACGGCCGCAGACATTTGCCATCCAGCCGCCAGCGCATACGGCTGCGGTGTTATCAGCTGCGGTGTTATCATTTCGCAACTCCGTGGCCGGTAATCTTTTCGCCAAGTTCGCGCGTCTCACCGATGGCAGGCTTGGGCGAAGCACGCTGCGGCGACCCAGCACATTCTCCAGTAAGGGCGATACATTGACCGATCAAGGATTTGGACAGAGCCAGCCCGACGATGCCAGTCGCGGCGCTTACGGGCCGCCTGGGCAGCCGCAGTATGGGCCGGGGCAGGGGCAGGGGGCCGGCTATCCGGCCCAGGGCGCGGGCTATCCGGCGCAGGGCGCAGGCTATCCGGGACCGAGCGGAGCAGGCTCCCCCCAGTCGTCGCAGCAATTCTCGGACGCGAAGGGGTTCATAGCCTCGCTGTTCGACTTCGGGTTCACGTCATTCGTCACGCCCAAGGTCGTCAAGGTACTGTATGTGCTGATCATGATCGTTCTGAGCCTGGCCGCGCTCGTCTACACGATCATCGCTTTCAGGCTGAACGCGATATTCGGCCTCTTTGTGCTGATCATCGGGGATCCCCTGTTCCTGATCATATCCCTGGCGCTGTACCGCATATCCCTGGAGCTTTTCGTCGTCATCTTCCGGATTGCTGACGACATCCGGGCTATTCGCGAGCGTGGCGGCGGCCTGCGATAGATCAGGAATTGCGAGACGTTACGCGCCCGGCAGGGACGCAGCGTCTCGCTCCTCCTGCCCTTGACCGGCGACGACAAGCACCCGACTGTGTCTGTGACAGCGCAACGAGCCGACGAGTTCGGGACGCGTTAGCCTCGGCACCACCCCGGGCTCTCCGTCATGCCACTCGCGTGATAGTGGATCGCTATGGCCTGGCGGGCTCGCTCGTAGCCCGCCCAGAGCTCGTCCCACATCTGCGCGCGGATCCGGTCTGGCTCGGCCATGAGCGGGGCGGCGCGAGGCGATGCGCCGGCCGGCCATTCCCCGTCGATGCCCCGGGCGGCCAGGAGTGCGGCACCGCGGGCGGAGTAGTCGGTGTCGAGGTCACCGGGCAGGCCGACCCGGCGCCGGGTGGCGTGCGCCAGGTCAGCCCGGAAAGCAGGGTCAGCGGCACTGCTGCCGGCCACCTCGAGCTCCCGGCCGAAGTGCCCGGTCTCGTCGAGCACGGCCAGGCAGCGGCGGCTCTCCAGTACGATGCCGTTGACCAGCCCGCGGGCGAGGTGGCGTCGTTCATGCCTCAGCTCGAGGCCGGCAACGGTGCCGTGCAGCAACGGGTCCCAGAGCGCGCCCTGCTCGCCCGGGCTCAGGTACGGCAGGATCAGAGGCGCGTCACGAGGATCCGTCCCGGCCGCGAGCGCGACGAGCGCCGCCTCATCTGGCCGGTCGAAGATCAGCCCGGCCAGCCAGCTGATCGCGCTGCCGGTGGCCAGCAGGTCCATCTCCAGGCCCCAGTACCCCGGTTCAGCCAGCGGGGTGACCAGGAACCGGTGCCGCGCGTCCAGCAGCAGCCGGTCGGTCACGCCGAGAATCACGTTGCTCGTGCCGGCGATATACGCGACCTGGCCCCGATGGCGGACGCCCAGTCCGAGCGCGCCGAGGACGGAGTCCGCAGCGCCCAGGCAGACCGGGACCTGGCTGCAGCCCAGCCGGGCAGCGGCCTGCGCCCGAAGCGGCCGGCACGTCGCGGCGGGAAGCACCGGCGGCAGGGACGGCAGCGGCGCGGACAGGGACGGCGGCCGCTGCAGCGACGGCCGGGCTCGGCCGGCCATGCTCGCAGCCGCGGCGAGAGCGTTGTCGTTCCAGCGTCCGGTCTCGAGCTCGTAGCAGCCGAAGCCGGACGCGGTGCTCGGGTCGGTCGCGATCTCGCCGGTCAGCCAGCCGAACAGGTAGTCCTTGGCGGCCAGCAGCCGGGTCGTGGCTGCGGCGCGCGCTGGTTCCTCGGCGGCGATACGCAGGAACATCGGCAGCAGGTAACGGCCGTCCACCCACTGGCCGGTGACCTGGTACAGGGCATCGGCGCCGCACTGCTCACGCAGCTCATCGCCCAGGGCGTCGCCCCGGCTGTCCTGCCAGGTGATGGCCGGCCCGGTCGGCTCGCCGTCAGCGCCCGCGGTCACGAGCGTGGGCAGCATCGCCGACAGGCCGATACCGCGCCAGCGCCTCGGCTCCACCACGTCGCGAAGTGTGCCGGCAACTGCCTGCACCGCCGTGATCCAGTCCTGCGGTGCCTGCTCGAAAGCGCCAGCCGCCGGCCGGCGCGTCGGGTAGGCGGCGCTGCCCCTGGCGATGACCGTGCCCGATGCGTCGAGCGCCACGCCCTTCAGCCCGGAGGTCCCCAGGTCAAGGCCGATGTAGATGTCCCGCGTGGCCTTCGTCAAGCGCTGTTCAGCCCCGTTTCGGCGAAGGGCGCTGCCGCGGTGCGCGAGGCTGGCCGGCGGGGTCGGCCGCGGCGGAGTTCGCCGTACCACTAGCTGGGCGCGCGGCCGATCACGGCGAATGCCTGCTCGGCGGCATCCAGCATGCAGCTCACGTCGTCGTCAGTGTGCACCAGTGACACGAACAGGTTCTCGTACTGGCTCGGGTGGAACAAGACGCCGCGCAGCAGCATCTCCTGCCACCATCGGGTGTACAGCGGCTCGTCAGCGTAGCGCGCCGCGTCTCGCCAGTTACGGATCGGGTGCTCGCTGAACCACAGCTGGAAGACAGTCCCCAGGCCCTCGACGATCACCGGCAGCCCGGCATCGGCCGCGAGCTTGCGCAGGCCGCTCATCAGCGTCTCGCCGAGCAGCCGCTGGCGCTCGAACAGGCCCGGCTCGGCCAGCACATCCATCGTCGCGCAGACCGCGGCGCAGGCGATGACGTTGGCGTTATAGGTGCCCGAATGCGAGTACCGGCCATCGGCGATCATGGACATGACCTGGCGGCTGCCGCCGATCGCGGCGACCGGGAACCCGCCGCCCAGCCCCTTGGCCAGCGTGGTCAGGTCCGGCGTCACGCCGAAGAATTCCTGCGCTCCGCCCCTGGCGAACCGGAAGCCGGTGATGACCTCGTCGAAGATCAGCAGCGCCCCGTGCCGGCGGGTCTGCTCGCGCAGCAGCTCCAGGTAGCCGGGCTCGGGCAGGATGCACCCGGTGTTGAACATGGCAGGCTCGGTGATCACCGCGGCGACCTCGTCGCCTCGCTCCGCCATCACGGCGGCGAAGCTGTCGGGGTCGTTCCAGCTGAGCACGATGAGAGTGCCGGCCAGCTCGGCGGGAACGCCGGGGCCGGACGCGACCGGCCGGGGGCTGCTGGCCGGGCCCGCCACCTCAGGATCGACGTGGTTACTCCAGTAGACCGTGTCCTGCCAGCCGTGATAGTGCCCCTCGAAGCGGATCACCAGGCGTCGGCCGGTGCAGGCGCGGGCCAGCCGGACCGCGGTGCCCACCACCTCGCTGCCGGAGTTGGAGAAGCGCACCATGTCCACCCCCGGTACCGCCTCGACGACCTTCCTGGCCGCCTCGATCTCCAGCTCATACGGCAGGCCGAAGCAGGTGCCGAGGCCGGCGATGGCGTCGGCGACGGCCTGGGTCACGGCCGGGTGCCGGTGGCCCAGGATCATCGGCCCGAGGCCGAGCAGGAAGTCGACGTACTCGTGCCCGTCGACGTCCCGCAGCCGCGAGCCGGTGCCCTCGGCCATGAACGGGGGATACGGCCGCCAGCCGAACGTAGCGGTCCTGGCACTGCTACCAGCTCCGCCGGGGATGTAGCAGGTGGCCTGGTCGAAGAGCTCGCGTGAGCGCGGTGCCCAGCTCTTGTACCGCTCGTCAAAGGACACTTGCGGCTACTCCTTCGTCCCGTCGGTGGCTGACCAGGCACGGTACCTTGCATGCTCTGCATGTTCAATGCCGCACTACTACTCTTAACGCAGCCATCGGTGATCAACGGGAGGGAAACTACTGTGGCGGCTGCGGTCGATCTATCCGCTGACCCCGCAGGGCCCGGGTCGGCTGACCTTCTGGCGATGCCCTTCTTCGACGGGCCCCGGCCGGGACCGGGCGTGCGGGACGCCGAGCGCGCGCTCGGCGTCCCGCTGACCGACATGCTCCGGCAGCAGGCCTTCCGGGGTCATTGCGGCGAATTCAGCACGTTCCTTATCCCTGGTGACACCGGGACGCGCGCGATCGCGGCCATCGGCGTCGGCGCGGCGGGCGATCAGAGCGCGGCGATCCGGGACGCCGCCCAGCGGCTCGCCACGCAGGCCGCCGGATGGACCAGCGTGGCCACGACTCTCGCCCTGCTCGGAACCGACCGCGCCGCGTCCGTGCGCGCGGCGGCAGAGGGGTTCCTGCTCGGCAGCTACCGGTTCAGCAAGGCCGGGAGCCGGCCCGTCGAAGGCGAGCGCCCGGCACCGCCGGGCCGCCTCACGCTGCTGGTCGAGGACGTCAGCAGCGCCAGCGCAGACGCGCTCGACCGAGGGGTTATTGTCGGCGAGTCGGCGAACTGGGTCCGCGATCTCGTGCATGCCCCGGCGGCGACGGCGACGCCCGCGGCCCTCGCCGAGCAGATCGCTGCCCGCGCGGTGCGGCACGGTCTGGAGGCGCGCATATGGACGGCCCGCGAGCTCGAGCGGCAGGGCTTCGGCGGAGTACTCGGCGTGGGGCAGGGGAGCCGGAACGAGCCGTCCCTGGTCGAGATCGTGCACGCAGGCGCGCCCGGCCGGCCGCTCGCCCTGACCGGCAAGGGCATCACGTTCGACTCGGGCGGACTGAACCTCAAGCGTGACCCGGACGAGATCGCCTGGATGCGCTCCGACATGGCCGGCGGAGCGGCCGCGGCCGCGGCCGTCATCGCCGCGGCCGCTCTCGCGCTGCCAGTGCACGCGGTGGGAGTGGTGCCGCTTGCGGAGAACATGCCCGGCGGCGGCTCGGTCCGGCCCGGCGACGTGCTGACCCATCGCGGCGGCCGGACCTGCGAGGTCATGGACACCGACGCCGAGGGGCGGCTGGTGGTGGCCGACGTCATCGCCTACCTTGCTGAGCGGAACCCCGCGGCGCTCATCGACGTCGCTACCCTCACCGACGCCGGCGGCATCGGTCATGCCCTGTGGGCGGCGATGGGCACCGACCAGGCGCTGCTGCGCGAGGTACTCGACGCGGGCGAGGTGGCCGGCGAGCCCGGCTGGCAGCTGCCGCTGCGCGAGGAATACCGCGTTCTGTTCACCTCGCTGTCGGCCGACCTGCGCAATACGCCCAGGCACGGAGCCGACACCGCGGTCATGGCGGCGACGTTCCTGCGGGAGTTCGCCGCCGACGCTCCGTGGGTCCATATCGACAACGGATCTACCGCCTGGCTGGAGTTCGACACGCAATTGTGGCCCGAGGGAGCGACGGGCTCGCCGGCCAGGGCGCTGATCCGCTTTCTCGAAGGGCGCGCCGCCGGCTCAGGAGGCTCGCCGCCGCCGCCGGCGGCGGCTCAGCCCGCTCGGTGAACCTGCAGCAGCGTCTGCATCGACAGCGAGTCCACCGAGCCCATGACCGGCGACGGCACGAAGCCTGCCCACTGACTGGTGTGCGCCTCGATGACGTCCGGGTACACCAGGATCAGGTACGGCCGGTCGTTGTAGACCGTCTGCTGCATCCGGGCGATGAGCGCCTCCCGCTGCCTGTTGTTCGTCAGCGTGCTCTGCAGGCCGTACATCTTGTCGTAGGCGGGGTTGCAGTAGCCGGAGTCGCTCCAGCCGCCGTACTGCGCGCAGGTCACTACCGACAGCATGAAGTCGGGATCGACCGGCGGCACCCAGTCCCACATGGCCATGTCGAAGTTGAGGTACTTGTTCGCCGGCCCGGTGATCGCGGCGGTGGCAGCGTCGTCGTCCATGTTCTGCTGGGTGATGGCGACGCCGATCTTCTTCCAGTCGGTCTGCAGGATCGCGAAGGTACGGTCGCCGGCGCCCCGCTCGTCGGGCGGGAAGATGACCTTGTAGGACATCGGGTGGCCGTTAGCGATCCGGATGCCGCCTGGCCCCATCTTGTACCCGGCCTGATCGAGCAGCTGGCTGGCCTTGGCCAGGTCAAAGGGCAGCGGCTTGATGGCTGTGTCGTGCCAGGCACCGTCGGCTGGCGCGACGATGGTGCTGCCGGGCTGGGCGAAGCCGAGCCATGCGGTCCTGATGATCTGGGCGCGGTCGGTGGCGTACTCCAGTGCCTCGCGCACGAGCGGGTTCAGTAGCTCGCGGTGCGCCGTTTTGTGCGGATTTGTATTGATAATGAAAGTCTTCATCGAGATGCTCGGCTGCGTCGTTACCGCGAAGCCCTTCTTACGGAGCACGGAGACAACGGTCGGCGGGGTGTACTCGCCGATGAAGTCGATCTGCCCCTGCTCGAAAGCGGAGATCATCGCGTCATCATTGGCGAAGAACTGCAGGCCGAAGCCCTGGATGTGCGGCTTGGTGCCCCACCAGTTCGGGTTCCGCGAGAACAGGGCGATCTGATTCGGCGTGTACTTCGTGAGCTCGAACGGCCCCCCTGACACGATCGGCGCGGGGTTCTGGAAGGTCTTCATGGCTGCCCCGTTGCCGGTCGCGTACTTCTTCCAGATGTGCTCGGGCAGTATGTAGAACGACTGGAACTGGGCGAGGACGTTGGCGACCGGCTTGGCGTAGTGCACGACCAGTGTGGTCGGGCTGGTGGCCACGGCGCTGTCCAGATGAGCCAGCCCGCCCGCCGCCGAGGCTGTGGCCCCATTCTCGAACTTCTTCTCCGTGTCAATGGTCCACGCCGCGTCGGCCGCCGTCAGCGGCTGGCCGTCCGACCACTTGGCGTGTGGCCTGGTCCGGAACGTCCAGGTCAGCCCGTTGGCCGACTCCTTCCAGCTGGAGGCGAAGCTCGGGACGATCCCCAGGCTCGCGTTGTACTGGGTCAGCGCCGGGTACATGTACTCGAATGCCGTATAGGTGTAGTCCGACTGTCCGACAAACGGGTTCAGCGAGTCGATCGGGTAGGAGGTACCGATGCGCAGGACCCCGCCGTCCTGGATTGCCGAGCCAGCTGACCCGCCATGCCCGGAGCTGGAGCACGCTGAGGCCAGCAGGGCGCAGGCCGCTATCGCTGCGGCCAGCCCGCGCCACCTGCGGTTGGATGCCATCGTCTGCTCCTTAACTCCGGCCGCGCGGCGGTCGCCGCCACGTTAGATCTCCACCATCTGGCCGAGCTTCTCCGCCACCATCCGCTCGGCCACCAGATTGGCCATCGCGGCGTCCTGCACGCCGAGGCCGGTCAGGTCGGCGATCGTGATCTCGGCATCCCGCTCGCGCCCCGGCCGCAGCCCCGCGGCAATGTCCCCGAGCTCCGCGTAGATCCCCCCGGGAGCAAGGTGTCCGCCCGCGATGGCGTGATGCGTATCTCCCGACCGGATGGCCTGGGACACGCTGTCGACCACCACCTTGTCGGCCCGCGCGAACAGCGCGGGATCGAGTTCCTGCTTGTCGGGCAGGTCAGCGCCCACCGCAGTGACATGCTGTCCCGGCTCGAACCACTCCGCGCGCACCAGCGGCTCGCGGGCCGGCGTGGTCGTGATGAGCACGTCGGCGCCCTCCATCGCTGCCCGCGCTGAGGGCTGCGGCGTGACGGGCACGCCGAGGCTCCGCGTCATCTCCCGCGCGTAGGCCTCGGCCTGCTCAGGGCGCCTGGCCCACACGCTCACCCGAGCCGGGGACCGCACCTGCAGGAGCATCTCCAGCTGCCGCCGGGCCTGGACGCCGGCGCCGAGGACCGCGACCTGCCGGACATCGGCGACGGCCAGCAGATCCGCTGCCACCGCCCCGGCCGCACCCGTCCGCAGATCGGTCAGGTAGCCGTTGTCGAACAAGATCGCACGCGGGAATCCGGTCTCGGCGTCGAAGACCAGCACAAGCCCGGCGTTGACCGGCAGCCCGCGCCGCGGATTGTCATAGAACCCCGATGCTGCCTTATAGGAGAAGAACGGAGCGCCCATGAGATAGGCGCCCTTGACGTGCATGTCGCCCCGCGCCTGCGCCAGGTCCATCTCGCTCGGCTCGGGCATGATCGCCTGTCCGCGGGCATGTTGCACCAGCGCGTCCCTGACCGCGGCCACGACGGCCCCTGGATCGACGATCTGTCGGATCGCCTGCTCGCTCAGAATGCCTACCTGCACGGCGCACCCCCTCGCCCGGCGGGCGCCTGGAAGCCCGGCCGCCCGTTGACCGTATCTTCTATGTTCGATAGAAGATGTCAGGAGGCTAGCGGGAGCGGGCCAGGAATGTAACCCGGCGGATGGGACGGCACCTCGGGCACGCCAGCGAGAGAGGCTAGGGATGACCGCAGGACGGCCAGCACAGATCACCGGCGCGGACGTGGACCGGGCGCGACGCCGGATCACCGGCCTGGTTGATCCCAGCCCCGTCGTGCGCTCGCCGGAGTTGTCCCGCCGGCTGGGCGGCGAGGTATGGCTGAAGCTGGAGAACTTGCAGCCGCCCGGTTCCTTCAAGGTGCGCGGAGCCGCCAGCAAGATGCTCGCCCTGTCCGAGAAGCAGCGGACGCGCGGCGTGATCACCAGTTCCGGCGGAAACCACGGCGCCGCCGTCGGTTACGTGGCCAGGCTCCTGCGCATTCCGGCGGTCATCTGCGTGCCGGAGACCGTCGACCCGGTGAAGCTGCGGGCGATCACCGAATCAGGTGCCGAGGCGATCGTCCGGGGCGCCACCTTCGATGAGGCCGCCGAGGTATCCAGGGACCTCGAGCAGGAGCGGGGGCTCTGCTACGTGCACGCATTCGACGATCCGGACGTCATCGCGGGCCAGGGAACGATCGGCCTGGAGTTGCTCGAGCAGATTCCCGGCCTCGCCGCGGTAGCCGCCGCCGTGTCGGGTGGCGGCCTGATCGGGGGCCTGGGGATTGCCCTGAAGGGGCAGCGGCCTTCCATTCGGGTAATCGGCGTGTCGGCGGAGAATGCCGCGACCATGGTGGCCAGCCTGCGCGCCGGGCACCCGGTCGACCTGCCTCATCAGGACACGCTGGCCGAGGTGCTGGCCGGTGGCATCGGCCTGCGCAACCACTGGTCATTCGAGGCCGTCAGGCAGTTCGTCGATGATCACGTGCTGGTGAGCGAGGACGAGATCTCGCGGGCGATGCGTTTCGCGCTCCGCACGCACCACGTGCTGGCCGAAGGCGGCGGCTCGGTGCCGATGGCCGCCGCACTCGCAGGCAAGCTCCAGCCGCCTGCCGGGTCGGCCGGTCCGCTCGCCATCGTCGTCAGCGGCGGCAACGTCGACCCGGCCGCGGTCGTCGGGTAGCGGCCAGAGTCGGCGTTCCCGGGGACGTTACGCTGCCGGAATGGAGCGCCGATTCGACAGCATCCGCACCGCTCGTCTGGTGATGCGGCGCTGGCGCGATACCGACCTGGACGCGTACGCCGCGATGAACGCGGACCCGGACGTGATGCGTTACTTCCCTGCCCCCCTCGACCGCGCCGCCAGCGATGGCAGCGTCGATCGCATCGAGGAGCTCTTTGAGAGCCAGGGTTTCGGGCTGTGGGCGCTGGAGGTCGCCGACACAGCGGAGTTCATCGGGTTCACGGGCCTGAACTCGATGCCCGCAGGCGTGCCCGGCGCCGGCGGCATGGAGGTGGGATGGCGGCTGACCCAGCGCGCGTGGCATCACGGGTATGCCACCGAGGCTGCCGCCGCCGCTGTCGATGTGGGCTTCAACGGTGTCGGCCTTGACCAGATCTGGTCGATGACGGCCGTACTCAACGAGCCGTCGCAGGCGGTCATGCGGCGGCTGGGGATGACGCCCTACACGCACTTTGACCATCCGAAGATCGCGATCGGCCATCCGCTGCGCCGTCATATCGTCTACCGGCTCCTGCGGCCTGCCGGCGACCAGCCAGCACTGGGCCCGCAGCGACGTAGCGCCCCGTTAGAGTTCCGGTAGAGATCTTCAGCCCGCTGGTGTGCGGCGCCCGCGCAGACGCCCGGCGGGCCAGCCATGACCAGCATCCAGGGAGCGCACATGGACGTGCCCAGCTACATCGGCGAGAACTCGGCCGACTTCTTCGACGCGCTGCGGCAGTGGCTGACTATCCCGTCGATCTCTGCCGACCCGTCGCATCACGGCGACGTGCGGCGGTCCGCGCAGTGGCTCGCCGGGCACCTGTCCGAGACCGGGTTTCCCGTCGCGGAGCTCTGGGAAACCGGCAGCCCGGACGCTCCGGGCCTGCCCGCGGTCTTCGCGCACTGGCCCGCGCAGGACCCGGCCGCGCCGGTCGTCCTCGTCTACGGGCATCACGATGTGCAGCCGGTCGAGCCACTGGCGGAATGGGACTCGCCGCCGTTCGAGCCTGCCGAGCAGGCGGGCCAGCTGCTGGCCCGCGGCGCGTCTGATGACAAGGGCCAGGTGCTGTTCCACGCCCTGGGCACGCGCGCCTGGCTCGCCGCCGCCGGCGCCGCGGCGCCGCCGGTCACGCTCAAGCTGCTGATCGAGGGCGAAGAGGAGTCAGGCTCCACCAACTTCGCCGACCTGCTGCGCAGCAGGCGGGACCGGCTGTCCTGCGACGTGATCGTTGTCTCTGACACCACGATGTGGGCAGCCGACGTGCCGTCGATGTGCGTGGGCATGCGCGGTGTCATCGACGCGCGGATCGACCTGACCGGGCCCGAGCGGGACCTGCACTCGGGCTCGTTCGGCGGTGCCGTGCCCAACCCGCTGCATGCCCTCGCTGACCTGCTGTCCGGCCTGCACGACCAGGACGGGCGGGTCGCGCTGCCCGGCTTCTACGACAACGTCCTGCCGTTGTCGGCCACCGAGCGGGAGCTTTTCGCCCGGCTGCCGTTCGAGGAGAAGGCGTGGCTGTCCGATGCGGGCAATAGCCGCGCGGCCTACGGGGAAGCGGGCTTCAGCACGCTGGAGCGAGTCTGGGCCAGGCCGACCGCCGAGATCAACGGCATGTGGGGCGGGCACACCGGCCCGGGCGGCAAGACCATCATCCCGCGCGAGGCGCACGCCAAGTTGTCGTTCCGCCTGGTGGCCAGCCAGCAGCCTGCCGACGTTGGCGCGGCCTTGCGTCGTTACGTGGCGGAGCACACCGCGCCGGGCATCGAGGCCGCGGTCACGATCAGGGGCCCGGGCGTGCGCCCGTGCTTCTCGCCGGTCGACTCGATCGCGGTAGCGGCTGGGAGACGGGCCATGGAGCGTGCGTTTGGCCGTGAGGTTCTTTTCACCAGGGAAGGCGGCAGCGGGCCGGAGGCCGATCTGGCCGACATCCTGCGCGCGCCGCTGGTCTTCATCGCCGTCGGGCTGGATTCCGACCGCATCCACGCTCCCAACGAGAAGGTCAGTATGGCGCTGCTGCTCAAGGGCGCGGAGACGGCCGCTTACCTCTGGGACGAGTTCGCGGCGGCCGCCGCCGAGCTGACGGCGTCGCGGTGAGCGCCGGGCCTGGCCGCCCGGCGGATGCTCGGCAGGCTGGCCCGAGTGCTGGTGAGCTGAGCGGCCTGGCGCTGTCGCGGGGCGAGGTAGACCGGGCGGCGATCCATCGCGGCGATGCCGACTGGCTGCGGGCAGCCTGGGCGGACCCGGGCACCAGAGTGCTTGTGGTGCAGGACGGGCAGGCGATGGTGCGTTCTGGGCCGGACGGCGCGGAACTTGCCTTCATGCCGCCCGCGCAGGCGCCCGACGGTGTCAGGTTCCTGCTCGGGGTGGACGCGGACGGGGTCGTGTACTTCGGAGTTGCGGGCCCGCTCCCGGCGGCAGCAGGGCCGGCGGGGGAGCCGGCCGTGGAGGCGGCAGCAGGGCCGGCGGGGGAGGGACGGGCGGCCGGAGCGCGGCCGACGAGCCTTCGGGTGGCGGGACCGCTGCTGTC
>Ga0209871_1000017_pt1 | contig 49408 bp, 46 predicted proteins | sample OrgsoiDNA2013045_FD_185795 | JGI IMG/M metagenome (GOLD analysis project Ga0209871, IMG submission 185795) | Permafrost soil microbial communities from the Arctic, to analyse light accelerated degradation of dissolved organic matter (DOM) -... | ecosystem: Environmental > Terrestrial > Soil >... | reverse complement strand
CCGCCGCGCGGCACCTGACATCCCCGGCACAGATAGTCTCAGCAGACAGCGGACCAAGCCCGCTACCAGCCAGGTTGCAACGACCCACTGAACCCGCCCTGAAAAACGTCCCCCATGAGTTCCTAGGTCCGCTTGCCGCCGGCCTTCGGGGTGTCGGCGTGAGTCCGGCGGGTGATCTTGCTGCCGAGCCAGACCAGCGGGTCGTACTTGCGGCCGGCCACGCGCTCCTTCATCGGGATCAGCGCGTTGTCGGTGATCTTGATGTTCTCCGGGCAGACCTCGGTGCAGCACTTGGTGATGTTGCAGTAGCCCAGGCCGAAGTCGTCCTGGGCGATGCTGCGCCGGTCGGCGGTGTCGGCCGGGTGCATCTCCAGCTCGGCGATCCGCATCAGGAAGCGCGGCCCGGCGAACGCGCGCTCGTTCTCGGGGTGGTCACGGATCACGTGACAGGTGTCCTGGCACAGGAAGCACTCAATGCACTTGCGAAACTCCTGCGAGCGCTGAACATCGACCTGCTGCATCCGGAACTCGCCGAGCTGCACCGACGGGTCCGGGGTGAACGACGGGATCTCGCGCGCCTTGGCGTAGTTGAACGACACGTCGGTGACCAGGTCCCTGATCACCGGGAAGGTGCGCATCGGGGTGAGCGTGATTGTCTCGGCCGGCTCGAAGATCGACATCCGGGTCATGCAGGCCAGCCGCGGCCGCCCGTTGATCTCCATCGAGCAGGAGCCGCACTTGCCCGCCTTGCAGTTCCAGCGCACGGCCAGGTCGCCGGCCTGGGTCGCCTGCAGCCGGTGCAGGACATCCAGGATGACCTCGCCCTCGTTGGCCTCGACCTGGTAGTCGGTCAGCGCTCCCTGCCCGGCGTCTCCCCGCCAGATTCTGAGCGTTACCTTCTCGCCCATCAGCTTGTCTCCTCGCTGGCCGGGGGGGCCTGATCGGCCGGGGCGGCCGGGGCGGCCGGGGGCAGTTCGTCGTCGGTGAGGTACTTGCTCAGCTCGGCCCGGTCGAACAGGCCGAGCAGGTCATCGCGCATCGGGATCATCGGCTGGCGCCGCAGCGACACCCGGTCACCGTCCAGCGAGCAGATCAGGTTGACGTTGCGCCATTCGGGCGACATGCCGGGGAAGTCGTCGCGGGTGTGGCCGCCGCGGCTTTCCTGGCGCTCCAGCGCCGCCTGCGCCACGCAGTCGGCTATCAGCACGATGTTGCGCAGGTCCAGGGCCAGGTGCCAGCCGGGGTTGTAGGCTGCGCCGCCCGCGGCGCTGACCTGGGCCGCCCGCTCGCGCAGCTTCTCCAGCTCGGCGAGCGCGCTCTTGATCTCGTCCTCGCGCCTGATGATGCCGACCAGGCTGCTCATCGTCTGCTGGACCTCGGAGTGGACCGCATAGGGGTTCTCGCCGCCGGAGCGCTCCAGCGGCGCGAGGGCCTCGGCCACGGCAACCGCGAGATCGGCGTCGCTGGCCGCCGGCCGCCGGCCGGCCCCCTCCAGTGAGTCCAGGTACTCCGCCGCGCCAATCCCGGCCCGGCGGCCGAACACCACCAGGTCGGACAGGGAGTTGCCGCCCAGCCGGTTGGAGCCGTGCATGCCGCCGGACACCTCGCCGGCCGCGAACAGGCCGGGCACGATAGCCGCCGCGGTGTCCGGGTCGACCTCCACGCCGCCCATCACGTAGTGCTGTGCCGGGCCGACCTCCATCGGCTCCTTGGTGATGTCCACGTCGGCCAGTTCCTTGAACTGGTGGTACATCGACGGCAGCTTGCGCAGGATCTCCTCGGCCGGCCGCCGCGAGGCGATGTCGAGGAACACTCCGCCGTGCGGCGAGCCGCGGCCGGCCTTGACCTCGGCGTTGATCGAGCGGGCCACCTCGTCGCGGGGGAGCAGCTCGGGCGGGCGACGGTTGTGGTCCGGGTCGGTATACCAGCGGTCGCCCTCTTCCTCGGTCTCCGCGTACTGGGCCCGGAACACATCAGGCACGTAGCCGAACATGAACCGCTTGCCCTCGGAATTGCGCAGCACTCCGCCGTCGCCGCGGACCGACTCGGTGACCAGCAGGCCGGCCACCGACAGCGGCCAGACCATGTGCGTGGGGTGGAACTGCACGAACTCCATGTTCAGCAGCGTCGCGCCGGCCAGCAGCGCCAGCGCGTGGCCGTCCCCGGTGTACTCCCAGGAGTTGGAGGTGATCTTGAAGGTCTTGCCGATCCCGCCCGTCGCCAGGATGACCGCTGGTGCCTCGAACAGCACGAACCGGCCGTTCTCCCTGATGTAGCCGAACGCCCCCGCGATCCGCCCGCCCGCGTCCTTGACCAGCCGGGTGATCGTGGTCTCGGCGAAGACCTTGATCATTGCCTCGGGATCGCCATGCTCGCGCGCGTCTTCCTGCTGCAGCGCGACGACCTTCTGCTGCAGGGTCCTGATCATCTCCAGCCCGGTCCGGTCGCCCACATGCGCCAGCCGGGGATACTCGTGGCCGCCGAAGTTGCGCTGGCTGATCTTGCCATCGGGCGTGCGGTCGAAAAGGGCGCCCCAGGCCTCCAGCTCCCAGACCCGGTCAGGGGCCTCCCTAGCGTGCAGCTCGGCCATCCGCCAGTTATTCATGAACTTGCCGCCGCGCATGGTGTCGCGGAAGTGGACCTGCCAGTTGTCATTCGGGTTGACGTTGCCCATCGCGGCGGCGGCGCCGCCCTCGGCCATGACGGTGTGCGCCTTGCCGAACAGGGACTTGGAGATGACGGCGGTCTTCTTGCCGGCCAGCCGTGCCTCGATCGCCGCCCGCAGCCCTGAACCGCCGGCGCCGATCACCACGACGTCGTATCCGAGCCGCTCGATGTCAGTCATTTCCTCTGCCTGCCTCAGTTGAAGCTGCTCAGTTGAAGCTGCTCAGTTGAAGAACCGGAAGTCGCTGATGGTCCCGCTGGCCACGAGCAGGATGTACAGGTCGGTCAGCATCAGGGTGCCCAGCGTGGTCCACGCCAGCTGCATGTGCCGCGCATTGAGCTTGGAGACCCGAGTCCATATCCAGTAGCGGACCGGGTGCTTGGAGAAATGCTTGAGCCGGCCGCCGGTGATGTGCCTGCAGGAATGGCAGCCAAGGGTGTACCCCCACAGCAGCAGCACGTTGATCAGCATGATCAGGGTGCCGAGGCCGAACCCGAAACTGCCGTTCGGGCCGCGGAATGCCTGCACCACGTCGTAGGTGTTGAGCAGCGAGATGACCACCGTCATGCCGAAGAAGTACCGATGCAGGTTCTGCATGATCAGCGGGAGCCGGGTCTCGCCGCTGTACCTGGCGTGCGGCTCGCGGACGGCGCACGCGGCCGGCGCTCGCCAGAACGCCCGGTAGTACGCCTTCCTGTAGTAATAGCAGCTCAGCCGGAAGCCCAGAATGAACGGCAGTGACACCGCCGCATAGGGAATGATCGGCGGCACCCTGCCGAACCACTGGCCCAGGCTGCTCGACCCCGCGGCGCACTCGCCGCTGATGCACGGCGAGTAGAACGGCGTCAGGTAGTGGTATCGCGGCACCCAGTACCACCGGCCGAGGAACACGTGCACGGTCGCGTAGGCGACCCAGACGGTCAGCAACGTGGCCGTGATCGCCGGTTCCCGCCACCAGGGATCCTGGCGCAGCGTTTTTTCCGAGATCTGCGCCCGGGTCTTGGCCGGCGCATCCGATATCTGCGTCATGTATCGACGTCTCCGCCCTGGAACTGACTGGGGTCGCTCCGTGCGCTTCCGAACGTCCGGCCCGGCGCGCAGTCGCGCCAGCGAAGGCTAACGCCAGCGAAGGCTAACGCGCGGGCGTGCTCACGTTGCGGTCAGAACCCTATTCCACTGAATATCATCTCGGAGCCGCGGGGCGGGCATCCTGGCGTGTGACTCTCGCTACACTGCGGGCGGACCTGACCCGCCCGCAGCCCGAGATTCGGCATGCGGCGCCCCCACGCCCAGGGCCTTGCGCAGGAAGTCCACCTGGAGCAGCAGCAGGTTCTCAGCGACCTCCTCCTGCGCCGCCATGTGCGTCACCCCGGACAGCGGCAGCAGGCTGTGCGGCCGGCCCGCGGCCAGCAGCGCCGATGACAGCCGCAGTGAGTGCGCGACGACGACGTTGTCGTCGGCCAGGCCATGGATGATGAGCAGCGGCCGGCGCAGCTTGTGCGCGTCGGGCAGCAGCGAGCAACGGTCGTAGGCTTCCGGGTCCTCGCCCGGATGCCCGAGATAGCGCTCGGTGTAGTGGGTGTCGTACAGCCGCATCTCGGTGACCGGCGCCCCGGCGACGGCCGCGTGGAAGACGTCCGGCCGGCGCAGGACCGCAAGCGCCGAGAGGTACCCGCCGAACGACCAGCCCCGGATCGCCACCTTGTCCAGGTCCAGGTCGCCGCAGCGGGCTGCCGCGGCCTGCAGCGCGGTCACCTGATCCGCCAGCGGCGGGCCGGCCAGATCGCCGGCGACAGTGTGCTCCCAGTCGGGCCCGCGGCCCGGCGTGCCGCGCCCGTCCGCGACTACCACGGCGAAGCCCTGCTCGGCGAACCACTGCGAGGTGAGGAACGTCGAGCGGCTGGCCAGCACCATCTGCGCATGCGGCCCGCCGTAGGGGTCCATCAGGACGGGCAGCGCACCGGAGCCGCTCTCGTACCAGGACGGCAGCAGCAGGGCAGCGCGGATCTCGTGCTTCCCGGCGCAGAAGAAGACGGGAGCCGGCCTGGGCAGCAGGGGCTGCTGCGCATGCGAGGCGATCCGCGCGACCTGCGCGCCTTCGCGCAGCACCCGGACGGTGAGCCCGTCGGTGTCCAGCGACCGGCTTGCCGCCACGGTCGTGCCCCCCGCCCGGCGACCGCCCTGCACCTGCGGCCCGCCAGTGCCCGCCGTCGCGGCGAGGCCCTCCGGGCCGTAGGTCCACAGCCCGATCTCGGTCGGCTCGCCCTCGGAGGCGGTAAACAGCACGGTGTCGCCGTCGACGCCGACGATCTCCCTGACCTGCAGCCCTTCTGGGGTAACCGGCTCTGCCGTGCCCGCCGCGAGCTCCGTGGCGGTGGCGACAAGCAGCCGCCGGGTGCTGCCCGCAGCCACTGTCCACGCGATCTTCCCGGCGGCGGTCCTGGCCGGAACGCCGGGGATGATCTCCAGCCAGTGCTGGCTGGAGTCGGACCGCACGACGGCCGTGTGGCCGGTGCCCGCGTCTACCGCCAGAACGCGCATCTCGCGCTGGTCCCGGCTCTGCACCACGATCAGCGGCGGCGCGGAGTCGCCGGACCTTTCCGACCGGCTGGAGCCCGCCCAGCGGCCGGAGCCCGCCCCGCGGCCGGAGTACGCCCAGCAGACCGTCACCAGGTACGGGAACGCCGCCTGGTCCCACTCGACCTGCGTCAGCGCGCCGCCGGTATCGGCGAGGAAGAGGCACACCTCCGCGTTGGGCGTGCCCGCGGCCGGGTAGCGGACTTCTTTGGCAGGCTGCTCCGGATTCGACGGATCGGCGATGTGCCAGCGCTGCACCGGCCCGTCGTCGACCCGCGCGACGAGCAGCGCCTCCCCGTCCGGCGACCACCAGTAGCCGCGCATGCGGTCCATCTCTTCGGCGGCGACAAACTCAGCCAGGCCAAACGACATGGCGCTGGCCGCCGTCGGCTCAGCGACAGCGTGATCATCGCCGGTCCGCAGGTCCACTACCCGCAGGGCGCCAGCGCAGACGTAGGCCACGAGCCTGCCGGACGGGTCAGGCCGGGGGTCGGCGGCCGGGGTGCGGGTCGGCACCTCGCGGACGCTGCCGCCGGCGGCCAGATCAGCCACGTACACCTTCCCCGACAACCCGAACGCGGCGATCCGGAACTCGCCGTCGACGGCAAAACCGACAATGCCCGATGCGCGCTCGCGAGAGCGCTCCCGCCGGGCCCGCTCCTCCGGATCCACGCTGCTGTCGGCGGCGACCTGCGCCGGGTCCGCGATGAGATGCTCCTGGCCCGTGCCGACATCCAGTACCCACAGGCAGGTGACCGGGTCGGCGCCGTCCTTGGAGCGCAGGAAGGCCACCGTCTGGCCGTCGGGCGAGATCTGGAAGGAGCGGGGGACGCCGAGGGTGAACCCCTGGGTCCGGGCATGCTGGCGCGGGAAGGTGTCGGTCATGTCTGCTGATCCTGCCAGCCTGGCGGCCGTCCCCGGTGACGAGGCTCGCCGCTATAAGCTCGCGGCTATGGCTACACCGGACGGCAACAGGCTCCTGCTCGTGCACGCCCATCCCGACGACGAGTCGATCGGAACCGGCGCGACGATGGCGAAATATGCGGCCGAAGGTGCCCAGGTAACGCTGGTCACCTGCACCCTGGGTGAGCTCGGCGAGGTCATCCTGCCCGAGCTTGCGCACCTGGCCGCCGATGCCGACGGCGGCCTCGGGGAGTACCGGATCGGCGAGCTGGCCGGTGCCTGCACGGCGCTGGGCGTAACCGACCACCGCTTCCTCGGCGGCCCTGGCCGGTGGCGGGACTCCGGGATGATGGGCCTGCCCACCAACGACTGGGATGGCTGCTTCTGGCGGGCTGACGTGGATGAGGCGGCGGGTTTGCTGCTGGAGATAATCCGCGAGGTCCGGCCGCAGGTCATGGTCAGCTATGACGATCGCGGCTTCTACGGTCATCCCGATCACATCCAGGCTCACCGGGTGGCCTGGCGCGCGTTCGAGTTCGCGGACGGCCTGGTCAGCAAGTTCTACGCGACGACGGTGCCCAAGTCGGTCCTGGCCCAGAGCATCAAGCTGATGCGCGCCAGCGACTCGGGCTCAGATGGCGGCAGCGCAGGCCCCGACTTCAGCCGGGTCGAGTCCGTCGACGACCTCCCGTTCGGGGTTCCTGACCAGGACGTGACCACGATGATCGATGCGAGCGCCTACCTGGAAGCCAAGATTGCCGCTATGCGCGCCCATGCCACTCAGATCGCCGTGGACAGCCCGTTCTTCGCGCTCTCCGACAACGTGGGCCAGCGCGCCTTCGGCAAGGAGTACTACACGCTGCTGGCCGGCCCGCGCGGAGCGGGCGGCGGCCAGCACGGCTGGGAGACCGACCTCTTCGCCGCGGCTGGCTAGCCTTCACATCGTGGACAGCGTGCCAGGGCAGCCATCAGACCAGCTCGCCGCCGAGGGGCGCCTTGTCACCGGCGGCGCCTACCTCATGCTGTTCCTGCTGGGCGTGCTTCAGGGCGTCATCGGCTGCTTCTTCTACAGCGTCGGACCGGCCCCGCTGGCCGCCCTCGGGTTTGCCGCGCTCCTTCTCGTTACCTCCCTGCTCGCGGCGTCGGGAATGCGCAGGCCGACGGGCGGGCTTATGCCCGCTGTGGGCTGGTTCTTGACGTCATTCGTGCTGGCCATGGGCACCCAGGGAGGCAGTGTTGTGATCGCCAACACCACCGCGGGCAAGTGGTTTCTCTTCGGCGGCTCGGCCAGCGCGGCGGCAGGTGCCGTGGCCGCCTTTGCCCGGTGGTCGCGGCCCGCGCCGGCCGGGGGCAGCCGGCTGGCGAGGCGGAAGACTCGGGGGTGACGCCGGTGGATGCCGGAGCGTTCCGGCGGGCCGCTGGCCGGTTCCCCACGGGCATCGTCGTGGTAGCCACCAGCCTGGACGGCAATGGCCACGCCATGACCGTGAGCGCTTTCAGCTCTGTGTCGCTGGAGCCGGTTCTCGTCCTGTTCTGCGCGGAGAAGATCGCCCGCTTTCATGATGCGGTGCTCGCGGCCGGGATCTGGTCGGTGTCCGTGCTCGACGAGGATTCCGAGAAGACCGCGCGCTGGCTGGCCACCAGGGGGCGCCCCCTGGAGGGCCAGCTTGACCTGACCCCGCATCATCCCGGCCCGCTGACCGGCGCCCCGATCCTGGATGCGGCGCTCGCCTCGATGGAGTGCCGGACGACAGCCGTGCATGATGGCGGTGACCACAGCATCGTGGTCGGCGAGGTCCTCGCAGTGAGCGAGTCCGGCGACGGCGCCGGGCCGCTGATCTATCACGGCGGCCAGTACCGCCGGCTCGCTGGACAGTAGCCCGCAGGCACCGCCAGCCAGGCCCGCTGCCCCCGAGCCGCCTCGGCACGTACCCGCGGCCGCGGCCCGATCGCGGCCCTTGACATGCGGCGAATCGGATGCCGGGTGTACGAGGCACTGACAAAGCGATGGCGAACTCCGCTCGCCGCGGGCCACCACCACCACCACCACCACCACCAACGCCGCCGCGCAGTGGTCCGCCACTGACCCCGACGGACACGCCGTTACGACTCACGACACCGTGCTGCAGGCCTGGCACCGCATATAGCGGCCGCCGGGCGGTGACGGGCGTCACTCACGGGTCTGCCCGTCGCGGGGCGTCGGCTCGAAGTACCTCGGGTTGGCGACGGCGAGTTTCGCGGCGGCACTGCGGGCGAGCTCGGCCTCGGCCGGAAGCGGGCCGAGTTCGATCTCGCGGGCAACGATGCCCAGGACATTGGCGGCGACTCGGGCGTGGAAGGCGAGGAGTCCGGTTGTCGCGGGCATGACGTCGTCGGTGAGGAATCCCCGGACGGCGTCGAGGAGTTCGCTGACCGTGGGGCGGCCATGCGGTGCCGGGGATGGCCGTGGCTGGCCGGCCGGGCGCGGGCGCTGCCGGGCAGCTCGGGAGGCGGCCTCGGGCGCGAGGAGCAGCAGCAGGTCCCATTCCTGCTCGCAGACACGGCGCCCGATGGCTGCGAGCTCGACGGATCGCTGCGCGCCGGACAGGTGCGCCTGGGCCTGCGTCATGCATATGACGCCCCAGCGCAACGTGCCGAGCGTCTCCCACCAGCGCAGCTCCTCCAGGCTGATGTCGGCGCCGCCCGCGGCCCGGTAGGCGGCCAGCAGCTCCTCGCGAGTGCCGAGACCGGCGACAGGCGCCTCGACTCCGAAGCGCCATGCCTTGACGCACAGCCAGCCAAGGTCCTCGGCCGGGTTGCCGACGTGCACCATCTCCCAGTCGATGACGGCACGCAGGCCGTCGGGGCCGACGATGAGGTTGCCCAGGCGCAGGTCGCCGTGCACGAGCACCGGCCCGCGGGGCGGCGGCGGGTCAGCCTCGAGCGTGCGCAGGGCCAGCTCGAAGGTGGGGCTGGCCTGCTCGAACGTGCCGAGCAGGGCACGTAGGTCACCGAGCGGATCGGGCGCCGGCGCCGGAAAGTCGTCGGTGACCTCCAGCGCGTGCAGGCCGGCGGCGAAGTGCCCGAGCTGGCCGACGAGCGCTTTTCGCGCCGGGCGGTAGGTGTCATCGCGCAGGATACGGCGGGCAATCGTCTCGCCGGCCACGCGCCGCATGACCAGGCCCGCCGAGCCCCACAGCTCCGGGCCGTCGGTCCAGAGCAGCACCTCGGGCACGGCAAGCCCGGCCACCCCGGCCGCAGTGATGGTCAGGGCTTCCCGGCCCATTGCCCCTGGCTCGCTGGGGCGGCCCAGCGGGTCACGGCGCAGCACGAGCTCCGCTGGTGATCCGTCCGCGCGGACGGCATCGAACGCCCAGGTCTCGCGGGATGCCCCGCCCGACAGCCGGGTCAGTCCGTCGATGGTCACCGGGCCGAGGCGGTCATGCAGCGCGCCGGCCAGCATGGCTGCGTCCATCAGTTCTCCTCCACGCCCGCGTCCATCAGTTTCTCCGCCCGCGTCCATCAGTTCTCCTCCACGCCCTTGGGGGCGCGCTGGTGCATGTAGCCGAACATGTACCCCGCGACGCGGCGCATCTGGATCTCCTCGGTGCCCTCGGTGATGCGGTAGCGGCGGTGGTGGCGGTAAATGTGCTCGAACGGCTTGTGCCGCGAATAGCCGAGCCCGCCGTGGACCTGCATGGCCCGGTCGGCAGCCTCGCAGCACAGGCGGTTGGCCCAGTAGTTGCACATGGAGACCTTGTCGGACGCCGAGAACGGGCCATAGGTGTCCATCTGCCACGCGGTCTTGTGGATCAGCGCGCGCAGCATCTCGCACTGGGTCTGCAATTCGACCAGCGGGAACTGGATCGCCTGGTTGGCCGCCAGCGGCTTTCCGAACGGCTTGCGCTGCCGGGCATAGGCGACGGATTCGCTGACGCAGTACTGGGCGGCGCCGAGACTGGAGGCAGCCTGCCGGATGCGGTTCTCGTTGAAGAAGTGCTGTACCACCTGCAGGCCGCGCCCCTGTCCGCCGAAGACAGCGCTGTCCGGCACGCGGACGTTGCTGAAGCTGACGTGCGCGTGGTCGGTGGGCATGTTGAATGTCCACAGGTACTCCTGCACCGTGAAGCCGGGCGAGTCAATGAGCGTCAGGAATGCCGTGATCCCGTCGGAGTCGCCGGGCTTTCCGCTCGTACGGGCAAAGATCAGGTCATGGGAGGCGACGTCCACGCCGGTGTTCCACGTCTTCTCCCCGTTGATCACCCACTCGTCGCCGTCGCGTACCGCCGTGGTCTCCATGAACGTGGCGTCTGAGCCGTGCTCGGGTTCGGTGATCCCGAACGCGAAGAATTTCTGGCCGGCCGCCAGGCCTTCGGTCCACTCCGCCTGCTGCAGCGCCGTCCCGTAGTTGATCATGAGCAGCAGGCCGACGTTGTTGCCGACGACCATGTGCTCGTTCTGCAGGTCGCAATGCAGCCCGAGACCTTTGCCCGCCAGGTGCTCGCGGATGATCGCCATGCCGAGATTCGTGCCGCCACGGCCGCCGCAGGAGGCCGGAAAGGCGTAACGGAAATGCCCGGCGGCGTCGGCCCGGCGCACGACCTCGCGCAGCAGCGCCTGCCACTGCGCGTCGGGCAGCCCGCCGCGGGCCCAGTCGGTGCGGGCATCCTCGCGGCGGTGGTCGAAGAACCGGGCATTGTCGTCCTGCTGCTCCAGCGGGCGGATCTCCCGCTCGATGAACTCATCCAGCTCGCCCAGGTAGTCGGCCAGGCCCGCCGGGATCTCGAAGTCCACGTTCTCTCCTCTAACGTCCCGCCTTTGCTGTCACCGGCATCGCCGTCAGTAGCGTAGAAGACCCGGAGCACTGCCTGTCCCGACGATGGGACCAGGTTCATCAGCCACCAGGCGGGCCGGCCGGTGTCGTGCCGTCGGTCAGCTGGCCTGTGGAGAGGAACGAATCGAGGGCGCCCTCGTAGGGTTCCAGGTCGATGCCCTGAGCCCGCAGCCAGCCGTCGTCGTAGTACGTGCGGCTGTACCGTTCGCCGCCGTCGCACAGGAGCGTGACCACCGATCCCGGGGCACCGGACGCGCGCAGCTCGGCGACGATCCGGAACGCGCCCCACAGATTCGTCCCGGTGGAACCGCCGGCCTGGTGCCCGGTGCGCCGCGCCAGCAGGCGCATCGCGGCGATCGAGGCGGCATCGGGCACCTGGATCATCCGGTCGACGATGTCGGGCAGGAACGAGAGCTCGACTCTGGGCCGGCCGATTCCCTCGATCCGGGAGCCGCGCCCAGTGGTGTAGCCGGGGTCGCGGTTCGCCCAGCCGGGGAAGAACGCGGAGTTCTCCGGGTCCACGACGCAGAGCCGGGTCTGCAGCCGCCGGTAGCGCACGTACCGGCCGATGGTGGCACTGGTACCGCCGGTACCCGCGCCGACGACGATCCAGCTAGGCACCGGGTGGCGTTCCCTGGCGAGCTGGCCGAGGATCGATTCGGCGATGTTGTTGTTGCCTCGCCAGTCGGTCGCCCGCTCGGCGTAGGTGAACTGGTCCATAAAGTGGCCGCCGATGTCCGCGGCGAGCCGCCGGGACTGCGCGACCACCTGCGTCGGGTCGCCGACCAGGTGGCAGCTCCCGCCGTAGAACTCGATCAGCGCGATCTTCTCCTGGCTGGTCGAGGCGGGCATCAAGGCGATGAACGGCAGGCCGAGCATCCGGGCGAAGTAGGCCTCAGATACCGCTGTCGAGCCGGACGAGGCTTCGATCACGGGGCGGCCTTCTCGGACCCAGCCGTTGCACAGCGCGTACAGGAACAGCGAGCGGGCGAGCCGGTGCTTGAGTGAGCCGGTCGGGTGGGTCGACTCGTCCTTCAGATAGAGGTCGATCCCCCAGTCGGCGGGCAAGGGGAAGACCAGCAGGTGGGTGTCCGCGGACCGGTTGGCGTCCGCCTCGACCTTCGCGATCGCCGCGTGCACCCAGTCCCGGTCGGCCTCGCGGGCCGCGTCGGTCAGGCCGCCGTGTTCGGGCATGCCGATCGCTCCCTTGCCCTTCCGCCGTGCTGCTGTGCTGCTGTGCTTCCGCTGTGCTGCTGTGCTTCCGCCGTGCTGCCGCGAGGCCCGACCGCCCTGCCCCGCGCCGCGTTTTCGCGGCTCGGCTGACTTAAGTTACCTCCTGCGTCATGGCAGCCTTCGGCTGAAGTGCAGGTTCCTGCCGCTGACGCGCCCTTGGCTGACGCGCAGGATGCCGGCGGCGGGGATCTGCAGCAGGTCCTCGGCGCGCCGCAGCAGGGCCCCGAAGTTGGCTTGCAGCCGCGAGAGCGACGTCAGGTTCTGGCTGATGAGCGCCTGCTGATAGGCGGCCTCGACGGCCAGCCAGGTGTTCACGAGATTGGTCTGCGTCTTGCACCGCACATCGGCCACGGCCACGGCGATCTCGGCCGGCGTCGGCGTGGACGGCCAGTTGCTCTGCTCTGCCTGCGCGGGGGACTTGTAGGCGCGGCCGCTGCGCGCCATGCAGGCCGACCACGCCCGCTGTACCGCGAGGATGCGGGGGTCGGACTGCGTCCATTGCACCGCCTGCACGGCGATCCCTGGCACTGGATCGGGGTTGGGGTTCCCGCTGAGCTTGCCGTACAGCTCGGAATCTGCTGCCTGGAGGCAGCCCTGGCGCTGCGGCGCGTCCGCCCTGGCGCCGGGGACGAAGCCGAGCAGCGCGCTGGTCCAGGCTTGCCCGTGCTTGTTCTGCTCCCCGACGAAGCCCGGAAGGACGATGCCGGCAGGCGTCTGGGGTCCCGATCCCCCGTTCTGGCCTGGCTGCTTGTAACCGTAGGTCTCGGCCTGGGCCAGGCTCGCGATGCCGTAGCCGCCGTCCTCGACGGACTGCACGTTCAGCTCGCCGGCACCGGGCTCGGCGGCGACCGGATAGCTGAAGCCCGCAGCCGTCATGCACTGCTGGGTCAGCAGATCGTCTGCGGCCGCGAGCGTGTCCTGCTCCTGGACCGATACCTCCTCGTAGCTGTCCAGCGGCAGCGTGACGGTCTCGGCAGAGCCGGCCGGCGGAATCGGTGGCACGAAGATGTGCGGGCGCCCGCTGTCGCCCGCCGGGCCACCCGCGGGCAGCGCGATGATGGCCACGCCGGGGCCGCCGGGGCCGCCGGGCCCGACGAAGAAGAAGCTGCCGGGTCCGTGCGCCCTGATCGCGACTCTGTTCACGGGTCCGGGTTTGCCCGGCCCGACACCCGGCCCGGCACCGGGCTGGCCCGCCCTGGCACCATGCCGGCCTGCGCTCGGGGACCTGGCCGCCCCGGTCGGCTTGCTCGACGTGCAGGCGGTGAGCAGCAACGCGGCCAGGACGATGGCCAGGACGGGGGCGGTGCGGTGCAGCGCGGTGACGGCCTGGCGCGCACGTCTCATGCGGTCCTGCTTCCCGGCCGCGTCCGGCCGCGGTCAGCGGCGCAGGGCATCGGCGGGCTCGACGGTGCCGGCTCGCAGCGCCGGGTAGAGGCCGGCCAGCAGCCCGATCACCGCGCCGGCCGCGGGGGCGGCCAGCACGATCCTCGGGTCGAGCAGCGCGGTCCAGTTGTGGTAGATCGTGACCGCGAGGACGGCCACGACGCCCAGGCTGGCCCCGATCAGGCCGCCGAACAGGCCCAGGGCTGTTGACTCGGCCAGGAACTGGGCCGCGATGTGCACGGGCCGCGCGCCGAGCGCGCGGCGCAGGCCGATCTCGCCGACGCGCTCGAGCACCGCTACCAGGGTGGTGCTGGCGATCCCGATCATGCCCACCAGGAGCGCGATCCCGGCCAGCGCGAGGAACAGGGTGTTGAGGCTTTTGGTCACCGAGTGCTGGAGCTGCGTCGGGCTGACCGGCGCGGTCGCCGTCAGCAGCCCGGGGTTGTCGGGCCGGAGCGCGATCGGGGCCTGGCGGGCGACGACCCGGGCCGCGCCGAGCCGGGTATGGATGATCATCTGCGCGGTTGCCCCCTGCTGCGGCGGGCCCCACAGGCGCAGCGCGGTGCTCTCGGGCACGCTCACGCCCAGGTTCAGCTGGGGTATCCGCTGGTCGCCGGAAATGATGCCGACCACGGTGAACGGCTGGCCCTGGATGAAGATGGCCGGCTGGTCGGCCAGGTCGAAGATCCCGAGCTGGGTGGCCGCGTCCGCGCCGATGACGGCGACGTTCTGGTCGCGGGACTCATGGAACTGGTTAAAAAGGACGCCGGACTGCAGGACCGCGCCGCTGGCCGTGAGCGCGCCAGGGGTCGCGGCGATCACCGGCATGCCCAGCTGGCCGGACTGGCCGGTCTGACCGGTCTGGTCGGCTGGTGGCCTGGAACTCACCGCTGCCTGCGTGAACGGCACGTTCCACCACACCCCCGCTGCGATCACGCCGTTGATCTGGTCGGCCAGTGCGTCGGCGTCGGGCGGGAAATCCAGCGTCGGCGTGCTGGCCTTGCCCGCCGCGGTGTCGGCCACCGTGACCTGGGTGGCGTCGAGACGGTTGAAGGTGCTGCCGATCTGGCCGCTGGCCGTCTGCGACAGCCCCACGATCGCGACGAAGCCGCCGATGCCCAGGACCGTGCCGAGCATGGTCAGCACCGAGCGGCCGGGACGCTGCAGCAGCCCGGCCAGCGCCTCGCCGGCCAGGTCGCGCGAGTGCAGCCGGGACGACGTGCCCGTATGCCGGCGGCTAGCAGATTCCGCCCGCACTGCGAGCTCCGTCCTGCTCCGCGAGCGCTGCGCCTGCCTGCTCGACAAGATGCCCGTCGCGGATCGTGATCCGCCGCTGCGCGCGCTCGGCGACCGCGGGGTTGTGGGTGATGACCAGGAGGGTTGCCCCCTCCTGCTGCAAGCCGGCGAGCAGGTCGGAGAGCTCGTTTGTCGTGGCCGTGTCCAGGTTGCCGGTGGGCTCGTCGCAGAGCAGCAGCGACGGGTGGTTGACCAGCGCGCGGGCGATCGCGACGCGCTGCCGCTCGCCGCCCGACAGCGCCGTGGGCAGCGCGTGCGCCCGCTGGTCCAGGCCCACCTGCGCGAGTGCGGCGAGTGCCGCGCCGCGCCGGCTGCGCCGCGGGACATCGGCGTAGATCTGCGCGAGCATCACGTTCTCGACGGCGGTCCGGTGCGGCAGCAGGTGGAAGGACTGGAAGACGAACCCGATCCGCCGGGCCCGCACGGCGGCCCGGCGGCGTTCCGGGGCCGCGCCCACGTCCAGGCCGTCGATCTCGATCGTGCCCTCGGTCGGCCGGTCCAGCAGGCCGACCAGGTTGAGCAGGGTCGACTTTCCCGAGCCGGACGGGCCGGTGATGGCCACGTGCTCGCCGCGCTGGATGACCAGGTCCATGGTCTTCAGGGCGCGGACCGGCGGCGGCCCGGGGTAGGTATAGGCGAGACCGGAGAGCCGGATGACGGGCGGCTCTGCGCTGGCGGCGGTCATGCGCTGCTCACGGAACTGCCTTCAGGGTCCGGACATAATTCGTGCCGATCACCACCCGGTCCCCGGCGGCCAGCGTCCCGCCGTCGATCGGCGTGATCCCGACCATGCCATTGCCGGTCACCCCGACGCGCACCGGCACTTGCACGTCGGACCGGGACCCGGTCATCTTGGTCACATAGAGGCGGCCGTCGGCGCGGGCAAAGACGGCGGCCGCGGGCACCGCGAGCACCGGCCCGGCGCTGTGCGCGGAGGTGATGGTCAGCGAGACGTCCTGCCCGATCATGGACATCGGCAGCGGCCGGCTCGGGCGGATCTTCACGGGCAGGTAGACGCCGCCGGAAATGCTGCCCGTGGTCTGCGTCCGCAGGCCGACCGATCTGATGTGACCGTGGCGGGTGGAGTCAGTCGCCGGATCCGTGATCGTAACGGCCATGCCCGCGCGGACAAGCGCGGCGTCGCTCGGGCTGAGCTGGCCAGCGACGGTCGGGTTGCCCATGGACAGCGTCACCAGCGAGCCGTTGGCCTCGGTCCCGACCGGCCCGGCGACCTTGACCACCCGTGCCGGGAACCGGGGGACGAACATGATCTCGGCCAGCGGGACCATCGCCTTGCTGGCAGCCTTCGGCTTGCTGGCGGCCGCCGGGTCGGCGGGCACCTTCGGCACGGAATACCCGAGCGCGCTGTAGTAGGCGGCGACCGCGCTGCCGGTGCCCGGGCCGAACACGCCGCTCGTGTCGCTGCCGGTCGAGTAGCCGAGGGACTCCAGGCCCGCCTGGAGCTGGGCGACGTCGGTGCCGGACTCGCCGGGCACGAGGTTTCGGTAGGCGGGACCGCTGCCCTGGAAGGCGAACAGCGGCCGCCCGGCGACCTCCACGATGACGCTGCCGGGCTCGACCGTGTCGCCGGGCTGGAGGATGGCCTTCGTCACGATCGACAGCTCGCCGTTCCCCCCGCCGCCGCTGGCCCCCGACAGCTGCGCGACCTCAGGAGGGGGCTCGACGACTCCCTGGGCCTGCACCGTGCTGGTGATCACCTGGCGGGTCAGCGGCGTGGTCAGCTGAGTCAGGGCCGGTGGCGCGGACTCAGCTGCCTGCTCGGCGGGCGACTTGATGGACGTCGCGATGAGCAGACCGCCCACCGCGGCGACGACCGCCAGGGCGGCGACGCCGATCAGCAAGATCCTGCGGCGGCGCAGCCGCAGTGACCCGGCCTGCCCGGACTCCTCTAGCACGGTGGCCCTCATTCGGAAGTGTCGACATGAATGCGATTGCGGCGGTTGGGGATAAGCGCCTCGGCCTCGAGCGGCGGCGCCCCGCGCCGCCGGGCTCCATCTTCGGCGGCGTACCTCAGGGCACTGCGGGGATTGCATGTGAGCTTGGCGTGAATGTGGGCGGCGGGCCGTCCTGGGGGGCTGGCCTGGGGGGCTGGTCTGGGGGCGGGTGTTCACATGGAACTCGCATGTAAGTCACACCTGGTCCTGGGGCTGGCGTGGTCGGATGAGGGCGAGGCGAGGGCGAGGGAGGGTGCGTGATGGGTGTCCCGGCGGCTGGCCTGCCCGCTGATCACGGGGGGCTGCTGGTGGTCGATGATGAGGGGTTCCTGCGTGATGCGGTGGCTGCGTCGCTGCGGTTCCTGGGGTTTGAGGTGACCACGGCCGGTACCGGTACCGGGGCGCTGCGGCTGGCGCGGGACCGGCGGTTTGACCTGGTGGTGCTGGATGTGATGCTGCCGGACACCGATGGCTTTGAGGTGGTGCGGCGGCTGCGCCGGGACGGCTGCCGGGTTCCGGTGATTTTCCTGACTGCCCGTGATACCCGCGCGGATGCGGTGACCGGGCTGACGCTGGGCGGTGACGATTACCTGACCAAGCCGTTCGGGCTGGAGGAGCTGGCGGCCAGGATCCGCACGGTGCTGCGCCGGGCCCGGCCGGGCGGCGGCGCGGGGCCGGTGCTGGAGTTCGCGGGGATCGAGCTGGACCAGGACAGTTATGAGGTCCGCCGGGGCGGTCAGCTGATCGAGCTGTCGCCGACGGAGTTCCGGCTGCTGCGCTACCTGATGCTGCATCCGGGCCGGGTGCTGACCCGGGCGCAGCTGCTGGATCATGTGTGGGACTACGACTTCGGCGGGTCCAGCACCGTGGTGGCGACCTATATCGCCTACCTGCGGCGCAAGCTGGCCCGGCACGGGCCCGAGGTGATCCACACCCAGCGCGGCATCGGCTACAGCCTGCGGCTGTCCCGCCCCGGCGACCCGGCCACCCCCGATCACCTGGCGGGCCCCGATCACCTGGCGGGCCCCGATCACCTGGCGGGCCCCGATCACCTGGCCAGCCCCGATCATCTGGCGGGCCCCGATCACCTGGCGGGCCCCCGATGAGGCCTGGCGGACCTAGCCGGCCGCGCCGGGCCCAGCTGCGCACCCGGGTCCTGGCCGGCGTCCTGCTGATCACGCTGGTCGCGCTGGTCGCCTTCGACATCGCCGCGGTCACCGCGCTGCGCGGGTACCTGCTCGGCCAGACCGACTCGCAGCTGCAGAACGTCCTGAGCCTCTACCGGCCGCTGAATGTGTCACTGCCCGTATCACCGCCCGGCCAGGCGCTGCACTCGCCGCCCGGCAGGCCGCCCCCCAAGTTGAGCGGGCCGTTCCAGCAGCGACTCGCGATCGTCGGGCCGCGGCTGCGGCTGCCATCGATCCTGGGCGAGTACAACGTCGTGTTCGTGTCCGGTCACGGGCCGAGGAAGTTCGTGGAAGCCGGTCCCGATCTGGTGCCCCGGCTCCCGGTCGGCCTGCCCGATAAGGCCGTCGGCCTGCCCGATAAGGCCGTCGGCCTGCCCGATAAGGCCGTCGGCCTGCGCGCCCAGACCGTGCCCAGCCGCAACGGGTACGCTCAGCTCCGCCTGCAGGCCGTACGCGAGGCTGGCGGCGCCCTCGTGGTCACCACCAGCCTCGCCGGCGTCAACCGGACCGTCGGCCGGCTCGAGCTCATCCTTACCGTCGGCTCTCTGGCCGCCGGCCTGCTGGTGGCCCTGGGCGTCGCCTGGGTCGCGCGCCGCGGCCTGCGCCCGATCGAGACGATGGCCGCCCAGGCCGACCGCATCACCGCCGGTGACCTTACTGACCGGGTCAGCCCCCATGATGCCGCAACGGAGGTGGGCCGTCTTGGGACGGCCCTCAACGGGATGCTCGCCCGGATCGAGGCCGCCGTCCACGAGCGCGAGGCCAGCCAGGAGCTCACCCGGCGGTTCTTCGCTGACGCCAGCCACGAGCTGCGCAACCCCCTGGCCTCCCTGCGCGCCAACGCCGAGCTGTATCAGCAGGGCGCCCTCCCGGACCGCCCGCACGTCGATGAGGCGATGCGCCGCATCGCTCTGGAAGCCCAGCGCATGAGCGGGCTGGTCGACGACATGCTCGGCCTGGCCCGGCTCGACCAGCACCCCGGCCGGCAGCACGACCCCGTCGACCTCGGAGCCCTGGCCAGGGAATGCGCCGAGCGGGCCCATATTGCCGACCCCGTGCGGACATGGCAGGCACACATCGCCGCTGACCTGATGATCACCGGCGATGAGGAACTCCTGCGGCGCGCCATCGACAACCTTCTCGCCAACGTTCGCGCCCACACCCCCGCCGGCACCCGTGCCACTATTACCGCTGCCGGCCATGGCAGCACGGTCACAGTCGAGGTCAGCGACGACGGCCCCGGCGTCCCGGCCAGCCAGCTCCCCTGCATCTTCGACCGCTTCTACCGGGCCGCCGCCCCCTCGCACCGCCCCGGGTCCGGCCTGGGACTGTCGATCGTCACCGCTATCGCCGCCGCTCATGACGGCACCGCCCTGGCCACTCTCAACCAGCCCCGCGGACTGCGCATGACCCTCACCCTGCCCGCCTGCAGCCAGATCCTCAATCCGCCTGGACAGGATCAGCTGTCCGGGTCCGGTGAGTGACCAGCGCTTCGGGGATGTCGGCTGGCGCTGCCCGCAGCTCCTCGCCGAGCGCCTTCGCCTGAGCGTCGAGCCGCGCGCTCGCCGCCACGCCGCGGCCGAGCAGCCCGACGACCACGAAATTGAGCGCCAGCAGGTTCGGCAGCCGGTACCGGTCGATCCTGAGCCCGGCAGCCGACGGGACAAGCTCGGCCAGCCGATCGGCGGTGAGGTAGCTGTCCAGCCACGTGAATGCCTCAGGGCTGCGGACCCATACGCCGACATTGGCGTTGCCGCCCTTGTCGCCTGACCGGGCGCCGGCGACGGCGCCCAGCGGCAGCCGGACCGTGCCGCCGGCGGAACCGATGGCCGGGGTCTCGCCCGCCGTTCTGGTGTCGAGCGGGACGCCAGCGCCGGGGGGAGCAGGTTGCGCCTGCATCGGCTCGCCGGTCACGGGCTCGGCCCTGGGCGGGCCGGCCCAGGCCTGGATTCCGTCCACGTAGACGCGGGACTCGATCAGCGAGGCCGGGATCGCGGCGGGCCAGAACACGCCATACGACGACGCCTCGCCCGGCGGGGTGAGCGAGTACAGGCCGGGATAGCTGGCCAGCGCCGTCTCGATCACGGCAGCGGAGAACGCCCGCCCGGTCGCAGCGCGATCGGCGTCCATCACGGTGATCCGCAGCAGCGCGGGATCCGAGCCGGCCAGGTCGACCGACACGCTCTCGAAGGCGCCGCTGCCGCCCGGAATCCGCGCCCAGATCGCGCGCTGGGCGAGCTCGGCCTTGGCCGCTACATCCAGCCCTTCCAGCACCAGGATCATCGTGTTGCGGTAACCCCCGGCGTAGTTCAGCGAGACCTTCAGGTCGGCGGGCGGCGGCTCTCCCCGAGTGCCGGCGACCCTGACCCGGTCCGGCCCCAGCTGCTCGAGCCTGATGGTGTCGAACCGCGCGGTGACGTCGGGATTGAGGTAGCACGGGGCGGCGATCTCGTACAGCAGCTGCGCGGTCACCGTTCCCACCGATACCAGGCCGCCGGTACCGGGATGCTTGGTGATCACCGCTGACCCGTCGGCGGCCAGCTCGGCCAGCGGGAATCCGGCATGGGCGAGATCAGGCACCTGTTCGAAGAACGAGTAGTTGCCGCCGGTGGCCTGGCAGCCGCACTCGATGATGTGCCCGGCGGCGACCGCGCCGGCCAGCGCGTCCAGGTCGTCACCGGTCCAGCCGAAGCGCCAGATTCCGGGTCCCACCACCAGCGCGGCGTCGGTCACCCGCCCGGTGATGACAACGTCCGCCCCCAGCCGCAGCGCCTGCGCGATGGGCTGCCCGCCGAGGTAGGCATTGGCGGTGACCGGGACGACATGCGCGTCGGCCAGCCGTTCCCCGGTATCGGTGTTGGCCAGGTCGTGCCCAGCGCCGGTGAGCTCGGCCAGGCGGCCGAGAATGTCGTCGCCTTCGACGTGGGCGACCACCGGCCGCAGCCCGGCTCGCGCGGCAAGCTCCCGGACCGCGGCCGCGCAGCCGCCGGGATCGAGCCCGCCCGCGTTCGAAACGATCCGGATCCCGCGCTCCAGGCAGGTGGCGAGGACCTGCTCCAGCTGGGACAGGAAGGTCCGGGCGTATCCCGGCCCGCCCCGGTCCCGGCTCTTGGCCAGCAGCAGCATGGTGAGCTCGGCCAGCCAGTCGCCGGTCAGCACGTCGATCGGGCCGCCCTCGACCATCTCGCGCGCCGCGGACAGCCGGTCGCCGTAGAAGCCGCTGCAGTTGGCGATCCGCAGCACCGGCCCGCCCGGGGTCACCGCCGGGCCACCCAGCTCGGCTCGCGTTTCTCCGCGAAGGCCGCCATCCCTTCCCTGGCCTCCGCCGACGCGAAACGGCGGGCAGAAAGCTCCGCCATGCTCGCCAGCCCGTCGGCCAGCGAGAGGCCAGGGACGTCGCGCAGGATGGCCTTGGTGGCGGCCAGCGCGCCCGGCGCCCCGCGCAGCAGCATTCGCATACCGCCCGGTCTGCGCATCGAGGTCCGCCTCAGGCACGGCCAGGGTCAGCAGGCCGATCTCCCGTGCGCGCTCGGCGCTGAAGGTCTCCCCGGTCAGGAAGTACTCCGCCGCCGCCCGCGATGGCATCCGGCGCAGGCACGGGACCGCGATGATGGCGGGCACCGCCCCGATCCGCACCTCGGTGAAGGCGAAGGTCGCCGGGAGCGGCGCGATGGCGATGTCGCAGGCGGCGATCAGGCCGATGCCGCCCGCCCTGGCGCTGCCGTTCACCCGGCAGATAACCGGCTTCGGGCTGGCGAAGATGAGCTCGACGATCCGGGGGAACAAAGCGGGCGCCGCCGCGGGCCGGCCGGCCGCCTCCTTCAGGTCTGCTCCCGCGCAGAACGCGGGCCCCGCGCCGGTCAGCACGATGACCCTGGTCCCGGTGTCCGCGAGCGTCGCGGCGAGCGCAGCGTGCAGCTCGGTCAGCAGCGCGCTGGACAGGGCGTTCCGGTTGGCCGGAGAGTTCAGCGTGATGACCGCGATCTCGTCGTCGGTCGTGATCGCGACCTTCTCGTTCATGCTTCCTCCGCTGGCTGGCTCGCGGTGACGACGGCGAGCACGTCTCCGGCATCGACCTGATCACCAGGAGTAACGCAAAGCTCCGCGAGCATGCCGTCCCCCGGCGCGACGACCAGGTGCTCCATCTTCATCGCCTCCAGGACCAGTAGCGGCTGGCCAGCGGTGACCGTATCGCCCAGCGCTGCCTCGAGCCGGATCACGCTGCCGGGCATCGGCGCGATCAGCGAGCCCGCCTCTCGCGCCCGGGCTGGCTCGGGCAGGCGCGGGACCGGCGTCAGCTTGACCATGCCGAAGGCCGAGTCGACCCAGACCGCGCCACCGGCGCGGGCCACGTCGAACCGGTACCGCACGCCGCCCACCTCCAGGGTGACCTGCTCGGGCGCGAACGCGATGACCGCCGGTCTCGGGTTCCTCGATGCGCTCGTGGCCGGCCCGCCCGCGTCCGGCTGACCGGCCGGCCCGCCCGCTGCCTCGATCCCGGTCCGCGTCCACCGGTAGGCGATGTCGATCCTGCCGCCGGGGGCGTCGTACGACGTGCGCTGCGGCTGGGAGAGCACATTGCGCCAGCCGCCGAGCCCGGCGCTCACCGTCCGCGCCGCCGACCGGTTCCCGGCCGCGTCAGCCAGTGCCGCAGCCAGTGCCGACAGCCCGCGGGCCTGCTCGCCGGGCGCCAGGCCGGCCGCCGCACGGCCCTCCAGGAAGGACGTGTCGGCCTGGCCGGCCAGGAACACGGGGTCGCGCAGCACGCTGACCAGCAGGTCCCTGTTGGTCACGGGGCCGTGGATCCTGGCCCCGGCCAGCGCCGCGGCCAGCCGGCGGGCCGCGGCGTCCCGGCTCGGTGCCCAGACGATCAGCTTGGCCAGCATCGCGTCGTAATAGGGGCTGACCTCGTAGCCTGCCTCGACGCCCGAGTCGAGCCGCAGGCCCGGCGCGCGGCGCCCGGCGGGCACGGCGAACCGCGCGTCCACGTCCGGGATGCCCAGTGCGTGGATCGTGCCGCTGGCGGGCCGGTAGCCATCGGCCGGATCCTCCGCGTACAGCCTGGCCTCGATCGCGTGCCCGATGGCCGCGGGCGGCTCCGGCAGCGCCCCGCCGCAGGCAATATCCAGCTGAAGCGCGACCAGGTCAATGTCATGAACGCACTCGGTGACCGGATGCTCCACCTGGAGCCTGGTGTTGAACTCCAGGAAGAAGAACCGGCCGTCGCCGGCCACCAGGAACTCGGCGGTTCCCGCGCCCAGGTAGCCGACCGTCCTGGTGATCGCCTGCGCGGCGGCCAGCAACTGCTCCCGCAGCCGCGGGCTGACCGCGGGGGAGGGCGTCTCCTCGATGACCTTCTGGTAGCGGCGCTGCACCGAGCAGTCCCGCTCGGTCAGTGCCCAGACCCGGCCGCGGGAATCGGCCAGGACCTGTACCTCCACATGGCGGGCGCCGGTCAGCAGCGGCTCGCAGAACACCGTGCCGTCGCCGAACGCGGACCGGGCCTCCCGGCGCGCCGCCTCCAGGGCCGGCGGCAGCTCGGCCGCGGTGCGGACCACCCGCATGCCGCGGCCGCCGCCGCCCGCCGACGCCTTGACCAGGACGGGGAAGCCGGTCAGGGCGCCCGGATCGAGTTAGGGCAGGACCGGGATGCCAGCCCCTTGCGCCAGTTTCTTAGAAATGACCTTTGAGCCCATCGCCTCGATGGCCTCGGGCGGCGGGCCGACCCAGGTCAGGCCGGCGGAGCGGACCGAACGGGCGAAGCCGGCGTCCTCGGACAGGAATCCGTAGCCGGGGTGGATCGCGTCGGCGCCCGCCGCCAGCGCCGCGGCCACGATCGCGTCGCCGTTCAGGTAGGTCTGCGCCGGGCTGGCGCCGGGCAGCCGAACGGAAAGGTCGGCCTCGGCGGCATGCGGGGCGGCGCTGTCCGGGTCGGAGAACACCGCGACGCATCCGATCCCGGCCGCGCGGCAGGTGCGGAAGACCCGGCGGGCGATCTCGCCCCGGTTGGCGACGAGCAGTCTGCTGATCAACACCCGTGGCCTCACATCCGGAAGACGCCGTAGCGGCCGGCGCCGGGCTGCGCCAGCCCGCCGGCGGCCGTCCCGCCGGGCTGCAGCGCGCCGGGCTGGGGCCAGCCCGGCGGAGCGCTGTCGATGGCCGACAGGCACAGGCCGAGGACGGTGCGGGTATCCCGCGGGTCGATCACGCCGTCGTCATAGATCCGGCCGGACAGGAAGAACGCCTGCGATTCGGCCTCGATCTGCTCCTGCACGGCCGCGCGCATGGCGGCATCGGCGGCCTCGTCGAACGGCTCGCCGCGGGCCGCTGCGGCCTGGCGGCTGACGATCGACAGCACCCCGGCGAGCTGCGCGGGCCCCATCACCGCCGACTTAGCACTGGGCCAGCTGAACAGGAACCGCGGGTCATAGGCGCGCCCGCACATCCCGTAGTTGCCCGCGCCGTAGGAGGCGCCCATCACCACGGTCAGATGCGGGACCCGGCTGTTGGACACCGCATTGATCATCAGGGCGCCGTGCTTGATGATCCCGGCCTGCTCGTAGCTGCTGCCGACCATGTAGCCGGTGGTGTTCTGGAGGAACAGCAGTGCCGTGCCGCTGGAGTTGGCCAGCTGGATGAACTGCGCTGCCTTCTGCGCCTCCTCGCTGAACAGGACGCCGCGGGCATTGGCCAGCACGCCGACCGGATACCCGTGCAGGGCGGCCCAGCCCGTCACCAGGCTGCTCCCGTACAGCGGCTTGAACTCGTCGAAATCCGAGCCGTCGGCGATCCGGGCGATGACCTCGCGCGGGTCGAACGGGACCTTCAGGTCCTGCGGCACGATCCCGGGCAGTTCCTCGCTGTCGTGCACCGGTGCGGCGGCCCGGCGCGCGGGGCCGCCGCCGAGCTTGTGCCAGTTCAGCCGGGCCACGATCGCGCGCCCGATCCGCAGCGCGTCATGCTCGTCGGCGGCCAGGTAATCCGCCAGCCCGGAGCGGCGCGCGTGCATCGCTGCCCCGCCCAGCGACTCATCGTCGGCCTGTTCGCCGGTGGCCATCTTCACCAGCGGCGGCCCGCCGAGGAACACCTTGGCCCGGCCCTGCACCATCACCACGTAGTCGCTCATCCCCGGCAGGTAGGCACCGCCGGCCGTGGAGCTGCCGAACACCAGGGCGATGGTGGGGATCCCGGCCGCGGACATCCGGGTCAGATCGCGGAAGATCTGGCCGCCTGGGATGAAGATCTCCTTCTGGGTGGGCAGGTCGGCGCCGCCCGACTCGACCAGGTTGATCAGGGGCAGCCGGTTGGCCAGCGCGATCTGCGCTGCCCGCAGCGACTTGCGCAGCGTCCACGGGTTGCTGGAGCCGCCGCGGACCGTCGGGTCGCTCGCGGTCAGCACGCACTCGGTGCCGCTGACCACGCCGACCCCGGTCACCACGCTGCCCCCGACCGGGAAGCCGGTGCCCCAGCCGGCCAGCGGCGATAGCTCCAGGAACGGCGAGTCGGGGTCGACCAGCAGCTCGATCCGCTCCCGCGCGGTCAGCTTGCCCCGCTTGCGGTGCCGCTCGGTGTACGCGGGGCCGCCTCCGGCCAGTGCCGTGGCATGCTCAGCGTCCAGCTCGGCCAGCCGGGCGAGCATCGCCGCGCGCCGCGACGCGTACGGGGCACCGCGGATGTCGAGTGCACTGCCAAGGATGCTCACATGCCGAACGATATTCGCCCCGCTGCTCCCGCCACCAGGTGCCCGTCGCCCGCGCCGATGTCGGGCTCCGAAATATCTGCCGGCCGGCGATGAGAGCGGTGACGAGAAGTCGTCCTGCTGCCCTCGTGGCGCGAGAAACCTATTCCTCGCATCTGTCGTCCGATACCGGGAATGACCGCTACGATCTCGCAGTGGCGCCAGCGCAGTCATTCCCCGCATTAAACGCGGCCTTTCTGGCTGCCCGCTCCCGGGGTCCCGCGCGAACAGCTGAAGCCCGCGGCTCGCCGCGGTAGACGATAGGAGAACAGATGACGGAGCAATCCGCAGCTGTCGCAGGTGGAAGCGCGCCGATCCCCGGGGCCCGGCTTGAGCCCAACGCGATCGGGGTCGCGCAAGACACCGTCATCGGCATGGCCTCCTCTGCCCCGGCCGCAACGGTCGGGCTGTCGCTGGCCGCGCTCGCCGCGGCGGCCGCGTACGGCAGCGGGCCGATCCTCATCCTCACCGCGATTCCGATGCTGATCATCGCCAACGCCTATCGTCGGCTGAACATGTGGAACGCCAACTGCGGTGCCTCCTTCGAGTGGGTGGGCCGGGCGATTAGCCCGTACCTCGGCTTTCTGACCGGATGGCTGATGATCGCCGCCTATATCATCGGGACGGTCGCCGAGGTCCTTTTGCTCGGGCCATCGGTTCTTGCCGTTTTTGGCTCTAGTTCCACCAACACCGGGGCGTATGTCGGCATTGCCTGTGCTGTCGGCCTCGTCATGCTGGTGATCGCGGTCGTCGGCATCCGCATCACCGCGCGCGCTCAGGTCAGCATGGCGCTGGTTGAGTACCTGATCATCATCGGCCTGGCGATCGCTGGCCTGGTGTGGGTGCTCGGCCACCACGCCGGCACCGTCCCTATCAGCAAGGGCTGGCTGAGCCCCAGCGGAATCGGCGGGCACGGCAGCGCCGTGGCGGGATTCCTCGTTGCGGTGTTCGTCTACGGCGGCTGGGACGGCACCCTGTACGTCAACGAGGAGGTGAAGCACCGGCGGACCAACCCTGGCAAGGCAGCCATCCTGGCGGTCGGCCTGCTCGCCATCATCTACACGCTCTCGCAGGTGGGCCTGCAGGGAGTAGTCTCACCGGCCAAGCTCAAGGCCGCCTCGGCCAGCGGCACCGCGCTCGTCTACGTTGCCCATGTGCTGGGCGGCGGCTTCTGGGCTAAGGCGATGGCCCTGTCCATCGCGCTGTCGGTGATCGCCACCACCGGTACCGGCATCGTGCTCAGCGCCCGGATCGTCTATGGCATGGCCAGCTACCGGGTGCTGCCGGAGTTCCTCAGCAACGTGTCCCCCCGGTTCCGCACGCCCGTCGCCGCCAGCGTCATCGTCGGCGTGCTCATCGTCGGGCTCAGCACCATCTACTTCCTCGCTACCTCCGTGCAGAACGCGTTCTTCGACGTGATCGACGTGACCGGCCTGCTGTTCTCCGTCTTCTACATCCTCACCGCGCTCGCCACCGTGGTCTACTACCGGCGCCGCGCCTTCAGCAGCGTCAGGGACGCGCTGACCCTCGGCATACTTCCCCTCGCCGCGGCCGTATTCCTCGGCTGGATCCTGGAGAAGTCGCTGCGAACCGCGCCCGCGTCGCAGGTCTGGTCGCTGGTCGGGATCGTCGTCGCCGGCCTGATCCTGATGCTCTCAGCGCGCTTCGTGCTGCGATCGCCGTTCTTCCAGATCCAGCGGGAGAGCGACACCATGGACCGCTAGCTGGCTGTCCTCCTCCGGCAATGGTCTCCGCGCGCCCCCGCCCCGGCAGGCCCCCGCGTCACCTCAGCGGACGATCTCCTCCACCCGGTCCAGCGCCCAGTCGAGATCCTCCTCGCTGATCACCAGCGGCGGCGCGAGCCGGATCGTGGCGCCATGGGTGTCCTTGGCCAGCACGCCGCGCTCGGCGAGCCGCTCGCACGCGTCCCGCCCGGACAGCGCGGCGAAGTCGATGCCCGCCCACAGCCCGCGGCCGCGGACCTCGCGCACGGCGCTGCGCGGCAGGGCCATCAGCCGGTCGTGCATATGCGCGCCCAGCTTGGCCGAGCGCTCCTGGAACTCGCCGGTGGACAGCATCGCGATGACCTCGCGCGCGACCGCGCACGCCAGCGGATTGCCGCCGAACGTGGAGCCATGCTGGCCCGGCTTGAACACGCCGAGAATCTCGCCGGAGGACACCACGGCGGACACCGGGACGATGCCGCCGCCGAGCGCCTTGCCCAGCAGGTAGGCGTCCGGGACGACGTCGTCGTGCTCGCACGCGAACGTGGTTCCCGTCCGGCCGAGCCCGGACTGGATCTCATCGGCGATCATCAGCGCGCCATGGGACGTGCAGATATCCCGCACGCCCGCCAGGTAGCCGGACGGCGGCACGAGCACGCCCGCCTCGCCCTGGATCGGCTCGATCAGGACGGCGACCACCCGCTCGTCCATGGCGCCGGCCAGGGCCGCGAGGTCACCGTAGGGCACGATCCGGAATCCGGGCGTGAACGGGCCGTAGGAGTCACGGGCGTCCGGATCGGTAGAGAAGCTGATGATGGTGGTGGTGCGCCCGTGGAAGTTGCCGTCGAAGACCACGATGACCGCCTCGTCGGCGGGCACTCCCTTGACCTCGTACCCCCACTTGCGGGCCGTCTTGATCGCCGTCTCCACCGCTTCCGCGCCGGTATTCATCGGCAGGACCATGTCCATTCCCGCCAGCGCCGCAAGTTCCGCGCAGAACGGGCCGAACTGGTCGTGCTCGAAGGCGCGGCTGACCAGTGTCACCTGCTCTAGTTGCCGCTGCGCGGCGGCGACCAGGCGCGGATGACGATGCCCGAAGTTGATCGCCGAGTACGCGGCCAGCATGTCCAGGTAGCGCCGCCCGTCGACGTCGGTGACCCACGCTCCCTGCGCTGACGAGATCATTACCGGCAGCGGGTGATAGTTATGCGCGCCGTGGGCCGCTGCCTGCGCGCGCAGCGTGCGTGCGGTCTGAGCGCCGCGGGGGTCCGACCTGGCGCGGGTATCTGACATGGACTGCCTCCGGCCTATCTCAGCTCGAGGGTGCAGCACTTGGGGCCGCCCCCGGCCTTGAGGAATTCTGATAGATCCACCGGGACGGGCTCGAAGCCCGCCGCGGCGATCTGGGCGGCGAGCCCGCGCGCCTGCGCCGGCAGCACGACGTTGCGGCCATCGCTGATCGCGTTCAGCCCGAGGACTTCAGCGTCCTCGTCCTTGGCCTCGATGAGCTCGGCGAAGTGAGATGCCAGGGCTGCCTTGCCGGCCTCATCGAAGGCCGCGGGATAGTACGCCGCGGTGTCAGCGTCCAGGACGCACAGTGCCGTGTCGAGGTGATAAAAGCGCGGGTCGACCAGGCCAACGCTGACGACCGGCAACCCGAAGACCTCCTCGACCTGCACCCTGACTGCCGCATCGCTGCGGAATCCGTGGCCAGCGATGACTGCGCGGACGGCGAAGACGATGTCGCCCTCGCCCTCATTGACCGTGCGAGGCTCAGCGACGCCGCTGTATCCGTTTCGCCTGAGCCAGTTGAGGTAGGCGGCGGCTTCCGCGGCCCGCTGCGGGTGCCGGAAGCGGGCGCCAAGGACCTTGCCGCCGATGACCGTGGCGCCGTTCGCGGCGAAGACCATGTCGGGCAGGCCGGGCTCGGGATCGATGGTGCGCACGGTATGGCCGAGCCCGGTGAAGGCGGCGCGCAGTTGCTGCCACTGGCGCATCGCGCGGGCGGCGTCGACCGGCTGGCCCGGGTGCATCCAGGGGTTGATCGCGTACTCCACCGCGAAATATTCCGGCGGGCACATCAGGTACGTTCGGGAATGCCCTGATTTGCGGGAGATCATGCCATCGCTCAGCGTCATGTGCTCCCTCAAATCAATGATCTTTGATCCTCCAGCGTAGGAGTAACGGGAAGCAATGACGATGCTCGCATGATGCGCATTCGCGAAGATCCGTTGCGTAATCCGAGCACTGATGAACGAATTGTTGCGTCATCGGGCGCCGCTCAGGCTGCGCGACCTCCCGGGCCTGGCCGCGGCGGGCGGCCGACATCGCGGGCCAGGTCGAGGCCGAGCAGAGCGTCAGCGCCCGCGAACGTCTCGAACTTGGACCCCGGCGGGATCTGGTCGTCCTCCTCCAGGCCGCGCAGCGCCAGCAGGGCCGCCGGCGTGTCCAGGTCATCGTCGAACGCGCCGGTGATGTCCGCGGTGTACTGCGCGCACATCGGCTTGCTCGGCGAGTTGGCCCACTCCGCCACCCGTTCCCGCCAGCGGCGGAGGGTACGGCCCGCCGCCGCCAGGGTTTCCCAGGTCAGGTTCATCGGCTGCCGGTAGCTGTGTTCGAGCAGCGCCAGTCGCAGCGCCAGCGGATCCAGCCCGCGCGCGGCCACGTCGGCCACCAGCACGACATTTCCCGTGGACCCGGCCATCGCGCGGCCATCGAACAGCAGGTGCTCGCCGTGCACCCAGTGCCTGACCACCTCGTGCCCGGTGACCGAGTCGGACTGGGCCCGCTCGTTCTCGTGGTGCGGGAAGCGCAGGTCGATGCTCCCGGTGTGAATGTCGATGACCTCGCCCAGCTCGTGCAGCGACATCGCCGAGCACTGGGTGTCGCAGCCGGGAAACCCGGTCCCCCACGGGGCAGGCCAGGTCAGCTCGCCGCCAGCCGCCGCGCCCTGCCACAGCGCCCAGTCGGCGTGGAACCGCTTCCTGGGATCCACCGCGGCGCCGGGCCCGGGCTCCGGCGGCAGCTCTTCCCGCCGGCTGCCGGAGATCTCGCCGTAGCCGGGAAACGACCGGGCGTCGAAGAAGACCGAGCCGTCCGGGCTCGGATAGGCGTGCCCGGCTTCGATCAGCCTGCCGATCAGGCCGGTCATCTGCGCGGTCGACTCGGAGGCGCGGGGCGTGGAGTCGGCCGGGTAAATATTCAGGGCGGCGCAGTCGGCGCGCAAGGCGCCCTCGTAGTGCCGGGCGATCTCCGGATGCCGCAGGTCGGTGATGTTCTGGCAGCTGATGACGGTCAGCCGGTGCCGCTGCGCGGTCCGCCTGATCAGGTCGGCGAGCAGGTAGGACCGCAGGTTCCCGGCATGGGCGTACCGGTCGACGGCCGGGCCGCAGCTATACATGCGCAGCTCGCCCCGCCGTGCGGGCTCGATCGAGACGACCTTCCGGTGCCTGGTGTCGTAGAGCCGGAACATGCTCCCAGCCTAGGAGGCTCTAGATAGGGCGCTGGCACCGCGCGGCTCTCCCCGGCGTCCCGTGCTGGTGCTGGCGCGCTAGGCACCAGCAGTCGGGGCGACGCGGCGGCGCGCTAGCTCCTGGACCCTGGCCGTGAGCACGATGGCGCCCTATCAGGTCATGCTAATATGGCATGGCGTAAGCGGCAGTCTCCTTCTAGGAATTAGAAAATCCTATTACACCATAAGGAACAGGAAATGGGTGACGCGCCGGTCGGTCCTCTCGCGATTCAAGGTGCCGGCAATCTCGTGCTGCCAATATCCGAGACCGTGGGTTATGTAACGGTCATGCTCATGGCAATAGCATTTGGAATGGCGATCCTGATAGGCGCATGCTACCTAGTCCGCAAATTCGCTGGCTTCCTCTGGGAAGAAGACTCGTCTAAGCACGGCGAATTCGTCCTCGCTTGCGCCATGCTCCTGGGGGCGATTGGGTACGCGATTCATGACGCAGTTATCTTCAGCATTGGCATAAGTGCGGCAACAGCGACTATACTGCTAATTTTTGTCTCTTTCAGCCAGCCAAAGAGATCCGAGTAGCATCCGGCGATGACAGGCGGTCAGGCCAGGCCGCCCAGCCGTGCCGCCGCGACGGCGATCCGCTCGTCGGTCGCGGTCAGCGCCACGCGGATGTGCCGCGTACCGGCCCGACCGTAGAACTCGCCGGGGGCGACCAGGATGCCGGCCTCGGCCAGCACCCGGACCGACTCCCAGCAGTCCCGCTCCGGATGCGATGCCCACAGGTAGAGGCCGGCGGCCGAATGCGAGATCGCCCATCCGGCGCCTTCCAGCGCCGGCCGCAGCAGGGTCCGCCGTGTCGCGTACCTGGCGCGCTGCTGATCGGCGTGAGCGTCATCACCCAGGGCGGCGGTCATCGCCGCCTGAACGGGGGCAGGCACCATCATCCCGGCATGCTTGCGGATCTCCAGCAGCGCGGCGATGAGCTCCGGATCCCCGGCCACCAGGCCGGCGCGGTAGCCCGCCATCGTGGACCGCTTGGACAGCGAGTGCACCGAGAGCAGGCCGGCATGCGAGCCGTCGCACACCCGGGGGTGCAGCAGCGAGACGGGCAGTGCCTCGAAGCCGAGCTCGATATAGCACTCGTCGGAGGCCACGACGGTGCCGCGCTCGCGCGCCCAGCGCACCACCTTGGCCAGGTGCTCGGCGGGCAGCACCTGCCCGGTCGGGTTGGACGGCGAGTTGACCCACGCCAGGGCGACCGGCTCAGGGCCGAGCGACACCAGCGAGTCGGTAGCGAACGCTCTGGCCCCGGCCAGGCGGGCGCCCGCGTCATAGGTCGGGTAGGCGAGCGCCGGAAGCACGATCAGGTCGCCGGGCCCGCAGCCAAGGACGGTCGGCAGCGAACAGATCAGCTCCTTGGTACCGATTACCGGCAGCACGGCGTCGGGCTGGACCGTCACGCCGTGCCTGCGAGCTAGCCAGCCGGCGGCCGCTTCACGCAGGGCAGGCGTCCCGGCGGTGGCCGGGTAGCCCGGGGCGTTGGCGGCGGCGGCGAGCGCGTCCTGCACCAGAGCGGGCACGGGGTCCACCGGAGTTCCGACGGACAGGTCCACGATGCCGTCGGGATGGGCCTGCGCCCGCTGCCTGGCCGGCCGGAGCGCGTCCCAGGGGAACCGGGGCAGGCGCGCTGCCAGCGTCGGCGCGCGCGGCGCTGTCCCGGTCGCGGGTGATCCCGCCCCGGTCAGTGCTCCGCCACTGCCTGCGGCGGGAGCGCCGCCACGACGGCGTGGTCCTTGTGGATCTTGCCAGTCTTGGATGCGCCGCCCGGCGAGCCGAGGTCCTCGAAGAACTCGACGTTGGCCTTGTAGTAGTCCTTCCACTGGTCGGGGACGTCATCCTCGTAGAAGATCGCCTCGACCGGGCAGACCGGCTCGCAAGCGCCGCAGTCCACGCACTCATCCGGGTGGATATAGAGCATGCGCTCGCCCTCGTAGATGCAGTCGACTGGGCATTCCTCGATGCATGCCCGGTCGAGCAAATCGACGCAAGGCTGCGCGATGATGTACGTCACGTCGGAACTCCTCTTCCGTGCGCCTGGGCGCGTCTGCGGGGGCGCAGGCTCCAGTATCGCGGATCAGGGCCACTTCTCGCGCTCCCCGGCGTGCTCGAAGCCGCGAGCGGCCGAACTTGCGGGATTGCACGCTATCAGCCGAGCAGGACGCTGCCCGGCGGTGCCGGGGTCCTGCCTCGGGCCCGCTCGCGGGTCCAGCCCTTGTTTCCGCTGGTGGTAGTCCACTGATAGCCGTCGTAGCGGACGTCGCGGATCGCGTACGCGCTGGCATGCGACACCAGCCAGGCCGCCAGCGCCCAGCCGTCCCTGGCGCTGGTCACGTGCACGGCGAGCACCGGATCTCCGGATCGGTGCTCCGCCAGCGGCCCGAAGGTCTTGGTGAGTTCCCTGGCGACCGCGGTCAGCCTGGCCGCCCTGATGGACGGCACGCCGGGATACCAGCACCAGACCGCGCGCGGGGAGCTCCCGGTGAAGGCCCTGGCCAGGTCGGCGGCCGTCTGCTGGTACTGGCTGTACGCGGCACCGTCGGCGCTGTGCTGCACATCCTGCGCGGCTCGGTAGACGGGTATGTGCAGGTACCCGGGCACCGTGACGAGGGCGGCGAAGAACCTCGTCGTCGCGTAGACGGGGTCCTCCAGCCGCCGGGCAGGTCCCCAGCCCTGCGAGGGCCGCTGCTGGAAAATCCCGACCGAGTCCCTGTCTCCGTAATGGAGATTCTGCAGCTTGGATTCCTGCAGGGCGGCTGCGTAGGCCACGGTGACCGCGCGCCGGGGCATCGCATCGTGGCGGGCGACGCCCGCGATAGTCGACGCGATACCCGCCTGCCCCGGGGCCAGCGGGATGGCCTGGCCGTTGCCTTCCGCGGTGCAGCCACTGCTGACCAGCAGCAGCGTCGGCGCCACGTGCTTGAGGGTTGTCAGGACACCCACCGTCACGACAAGCGCGGCGGCCACGACGGCGGCCACGCCTGCGCTGCGCTTACGGGATGTCGGCACACATCTGAAGTTACCCGCTCGGCCGCAGCCACTAGGCTCGCTCGCCATGAACCCATCTCAGCCCGCTCCCGCCCGCGCCCCGGCGTCTGCGCTGCCCGCCCGGATCGACGAGCTATGGGAGCGCCGCGCCGATCTGAGCCCGGACGACGCGGCGGAACGCGCGCTGGTCGTCGCGGCGGTGGACCGGATAGACGCAGGTGAGGCGCGCGCCGCCCAGATCGACCCGGTGACCGGCGAGGTGGTCGTGGACGAGCGCGCCAAGCGCGCGATCCTGCTGGCCTTCCGGCTGCTGCCGATGGTCGGTTCACAGGTGGGTGATTTCCGCTATCACGACAGGGTTCCCCTGACCAGGCACCTCGACGGGGTGCGCGCGGTGCCGGGCGCGATCGTCCGCTGGGGCGCCTACGTCGCTCCGGGCGCGGTGCTGATGCCCTCGTTTGTCAACATTGGCGCTTACGTCGACTCGGGCACGATGGTGGACACCTGGGCCACGGTCGGGTCGGGCGCGCAGATCGGCAAGAACGTCCACCTGGCCGGGGGAGCGGGGATCGGCGGCGTGCTCGAGCCGCCGAACGCGGTCCCCGTGGTCATCGAGGACGACGCCTTCATCGGCTCCCGGTGCATGGTCCTAGGGGGCGCTCGGGTGCGGGCCGGGGCGGTGCTCGGCGCGGGCGCGATCCTGACCAGCACGACCCACGTGATCGACGTGGAGACTGGCGAGGAACTGCCCCTCGGCCAGGTGCCCGCCTGGTCGGTCTGCGTTGGCGGCACCCGCCCGCGCGCATTCACCGGCGGTGCGTTCGGCATGCCGTGCGTCCTCGTGCTCAAGCGGCTGCCCGAGGGCAGCGCCCGCGACAAGGAAGCGCTGAACGACATACTCCGTGATCACGGAGTCAACGGCTGACACAGCCGCCGGCCCGGTCAGGCGAGCCCGCGGACGGTCAGGGCGGGCGGCCGGGCGCCCAGGATGGACGCTGCCATATCCAGCGCGCGCCGGACCTGCAACGGATAGCGCGTCCGGACGGCGGCAGCGCCCAGCCATGAGCTGATCGCGGCGATCGCGACGATCCCGGCCACCTCGTCCGGCTGGTCACCCGCCGGCTGGTCACTCGCCGGCTGGTCACTTGCCGGCCTGTCCCCCGCGGGCCTGTCCCCCGCCGGCCCGGCTGCCAGCCATGCCGCTCGATCGACGTCGACCAGCGCCGCCCAGCCTGCCTCGGCCGCTCCCTTCACTCCGTCCGGCATCACCTCGACGATCACCTGGCTGGCCGGCAGGCCGCTGGCACGAGCGGCGCCGGGATCACCGCAGATCATCATCGCGCCGGTGGCCAGTGCCACGTCCCGGCGCCGCACGAGGTCGGCCGCCCCGCCAGCCGCGCAGACCTGGACGCCGGGGTGCCGGGCGCGAAACGCCGCGATCGCCCGCCGCTCGGCGTCGCCCGGACCAGCGCCGCCAGCATCGATGCCGGTGAGCTCAACGAGATCTGCGCCCGCGCTCACGGCCGCCGACGCCTCGCTGAGGCTGGCCGCGACGGCTATCAATGCTGTAGGAGCTGGCATTTGCCGGCCTGGCGCGGGCGTCAGCATGGGCCTGAGCATGGCACGATTCGTACTGTGCCTGTCGTGCTACTCATTGCCGCCGCCGCGATCCTCGGTGGAGTCATCATCGTTGCCATCGGCCGCGGCGGAGAGCTGGCCAGGTTCCCTGCGGATGTCTCCCCGTTCGACACCGAGATCGTAACCGCCGCCGACGTCGTCCTGCTTCGGCCGCCGTCGGCTCTCTTCGGCTACAACCGCCAGATCGCTGACGATGCGCTGAGCGCGATCGCGCGGACCATTACCGAGCGGGATGTCGAGATCGCCACGCTGCGGCGGCAACTCGCGGACCTGCAAGCGCCATCCGGGCCGGGCGCCGCCGTAGACCCGCAGGCGGCGGCGGGCAGGCGGCTAGCGCCCGGCCCGCGGCCGCCGGTGATCCGGCGCGGCCCGGCGGTGCCGCCGGGCCCGCCGCCGCAGGCCTGGTCGGCATGGGACCCGCCCGCTGCTAGCTCGCCCGCTGCTAGCTCGCCCGCGGCTAGCTCGCCCGCGCCGGGCGATACGTGGGCCCCCGATCCGGACGCATCGGGGGACGCCAGGTGAGTCCGGAACCGAGCGGCGCCGCAGCCGGGCCGGACGGGCGCATGCGGTGCCCATGGTGCCTGGGCAGCGCCGAGAACCTTGCCTACCACGACCAGGAGTGGGGACGCCCCGTCCGCGATGACACGGGAATGTTCGAGCGACTCTGCCTGGAGGCGTTCCAGTCGGGCCTGTCGTGGCTCACGATCCTGCGGAAGCGGCAGAATTTCCGCGCGGCGTTCCGCGGTTTCGACATCGAGGCGGTCGCGGGATTCGGCCCCAGCGACGTCGCGAGACTGCTCGCCGATCCCGGCATCGTGCGGAACCGCGCGAAGATCGAGGCCGCGATCCGCAACGCCCGCGCGGCGCTCGAGCTGCCAGGCGGGCTTGCCGCGCTGGTATGGCAGTACTCCAGCGTCCAGGTGCAGGCACCGGTGGTTCAGGGCGACGTGCCGTCCTGGACACCGGAGTCGAAGGCGCTGGCCAAGGAGCTGAAGCGGCACGGGTTCGTGTTCACCGGCCCCGTCACGGCCTACGCGACCCTGCAGGCATGCGGCGTTGTCGACGATCATCTGTCCGGCTGTTACCGCAGGGGCCGCTGGGCTGACTGACGATCCCCTTTCGCCCGGTCGTCCAAGATCACGGTACTGTGCATAGTGGCGCGCGCATTCGCGCCAGGCGTGCCGGACCGTCAGCCAGCTGCCCCTATGTCCAAGCAGGTCGCAGGAGGGTAAGGATGTCCGAGGAGGCCGAGGAGGCGCCGGCTGGCGTGGACCCGACAACGCCAAGCTCGGCGCGGATCTACGACTTCATGCTGGGCGGCACGAACAACTTCCAGGCCGACCGTGACGCGCTCGGGAATGCCCAGCTGTCAGCTTCTGAGCTGCGCGACATCGCGTGGGCCAACCGCGGCTTCCATCAGCGATCGGTCAAGTGGATCGCGGAACGCGGCATCCGCCAGTTCATCGACATCGGCTCCGGGCTGCCGACAGTCGGTAACACGCACGAGGTGGTGCGGAAGGTGATCCCGGACGCGCGAGTCGTCTACGTGGATATCGATCCGATGGTGGCCGCGCACTCCAGCGCGCTGCTGGCCGACGACGGCGGCACGAAGGTGGTCACCGCGGATATTCGTGATCCCGATGCGGTGCTGGCCGCTGCCGCCCTGCGCGAGCTGATCGACTTCAGCGAGCCCGCCGCCCTGGTGCTGACCGCCGTGCTGCACTTCGTCGCCGATAGCTCAGATCCGTGGGGCCTGGTCGCGCGCTACGTGGCCGAGCTGGCTCCGGGCAGCTACCTGGCGCTGTCGCATGCCACCAGCGACAACATGCCGCCGATCGCGGTCCAGGGAGCCTCCCAGGTCTACTCGAACGCTTTCTACATGCGCCCGAAGGCCAAGGTGGAGCAGTTCTTCGACGGGCTGGAACTGGTCGCGCCCTATGCCGGCGCCGAGCCCGCTGTCGTCTACATGGGCCTGTGGGGTTGCGAGGATCCTGAGCTAGCCGACAGCGACGGGTCGCGCTGGGGCTACAGCGGGGTAGCCAGGCGCCCGTGAAGCCCACTGTCGAGAGCCTGGGCATGGACGTCGGCGCGCAGTCGTGGCAGCGGTCCGGTGAGGGGGACGGGGCGATTGAGATCGCGTTCGCCGGCGGAGCCGCTGCGAGCGGGGCGCAATGGGTGCTGATGCGGGTCGCCGGAGATCCGGCCGGCCGGGTTCTTGTCTACGACCGGTACGAATGGCAGTGCTTCATCGAGGGAGCCCGTGCGGGCGAGTTCGATGACACTGCCAGCGAGCAGCAGCCTGCGGGTCAGTTAGCGGCGGCGGCCGAGAAACCCGGCCGATCCGCCGTTCAGGCCGCCGCCGCGGCCTGAACGGCGGGGCCGGTGACAGGACGGGTGTCATCCGCGGGGAAGGACCGGTTACAGGGGAGCCGGAACTGCGGCTCCGTCGACCCGGAACGGGGCGCTGGAGCGCACTGGCGTTCCGGGGGCGTCCCCGCACCTCATGCGTAACAATTAGGGCCATCTTTGTGATTCACAACTTAAGTGCCGCTATGCTGGCAACGGTGTCTTGTCAATGAGGAGGCGAATGCGAATGAGCGACGATGGTTACGGCGCCACCGTCGCCAAGTCCCGGCTGTCCCGCCGTCTGACGGAGCTCAGGCGGGAGGCCCACTACACAGCCAACCACGTCTGCGACATGCTGAACTGGGGCCGCGGCAAGGTCGGGCGCTTCGAGGCCAACCAGTGGAAGCGTCCCGAGATGAGCGACATCAGGGACCTGCTGCGGATCTACGGCGTAGACGATGCGGAGCGGGCGGAGCTGGAGGAGCTGGCCATCCGGGCCAGGGTCCGGCCCTGGTGGCGGGATTACCCCGACATCTTCGAGAACGAGTTTCCCGGTTTCGAGAACGATGCCGCCCGGATCCGGGTCTTCATGCCGCTGGTCCTGCCCGGGCTGCTGCAGACCGCGGACTACACCGAGGCGGTCATCCGCAGCGGCCCCCGGCCGCCTGCCTGGCGGCGGCGGGCGCTGGAGGCCAGGCTGCGGCGGCAGGAGATACTCCACAGCAGCGACGGCAACCCGCGCGAACTGGTGGCGGTGATCACCGAGGCGTCGCTCATGTACCGGTGGGGAACGCGGGTCGACCGGCGGGACCAGATCGCTCATCTGGTCGAAGTCGGCGGCCGCCCCGGAGTGCGGCTGCACCTGCAGCGTTTCGCTGACGGCCCGCCGCAGGGCATGTTCTCGCCGCTCAACATCTTCGATCTCCCCGACGGCGAGCCCAGTCTCGTCTACACGGAGACCGACTACGCCATCCAGGAGGTGATCAACGCGGAACAGGTCAGCACCTACATTGCGGCCTTCGACCGTGCGGTGGATGCCGCACTCGAGCCCGCGGAGACCACCACCCACCTCAGGCAACTCGCCGAGCAACTGGAGTGAGCAATGACTGATCTGTCTCGGGCCGCCTGGCGCAAGGCCAGCGGCAGCCAGAACAACGGCGGATGCGTTGAAGTGGCCGCCAATCTCGGCCCGGTGATCGCTGTCAGGGACAGCAAGCGGCCCGAGGGCGGCGCGCACGTCGTCGGCCGTGCGGCGTTCGCGGCGTTCCTCGCGGACGCCAAGGCGGGCCGCTACGACCTCAGGCAGCGCCGGAACTGAACCACGCACCGCTCGCGGCGCAGTCCCCCCGGCCGCCGGCCGGGGGGACCCCTGCGATCTGCGCCGGTCCAGGGCCGCACGCGCCGCGGGAGTCGCTCATCATTCGACCGGCGTCCGGTATGCGTACTTCCTCCCGTCATGCCAGTCTCATCGCCAGTGGTCAGCCTGCATCCATTCATTCCGACTTTTTCGGCGGATGCCATTGCAATCGGGTGCACACGACTCATAATCTGTGTTTCACAGATGTCTGAGTCGGGAAGGCGGCCGAACATGCTACCGTCGCCCGCCGAAAGCGGGCCGGACCGCGGCAGCGTACCCGGCCATTCTGTTGCCGATGGAGGCCTAATGGCGGCGCCGCTGGCCGAGGCTCTGGCCACCATTCCCGCCCCGCCAGCGAGTCTTGCCCGGGCCTGCGTGCAGGCTGGCGGCTGCTTCGCCCGGCCGCTTCCGCTTGACCGCACCTGTGCCAGCGCGGCCCGGAGCTTCTTCCGCGAGGCGGTCGCCGGGATGGGCCTTCCCGGTGACCTGATCCATGACGGGATCACCATGGCCAGCGAACTGGCTGCCAACACGCTGAATGCCCAGGGGAACGTCGAGTTCAGCGGCAGCAGCCACCGGCCGGTGAGCGGTATCCCCGAGTTCTGGCTGTACCTGCGCGGCTGGGGCGCCCGGTGCGAGCTGATCTGCAAGATCTTCGACTCGGAACCCGGCTGGAACGCCGGGGGAGAGCCGAGTCCGAGCACGGGCACGGAGAAGGCGGCGCCCCAGGCGGTGAGCGGCCGGGGGCTGCAGGTGGTCGCCGGGCTGTCCGCGGGGCAGTGGGGACACCACCTCACCCGGTGCCGCCTCGGCAGCTGGAAAGTGCCCGGCAAGGCAGTCTGGTTTGCCCTGCGCGTGCCGCCCGCCAGTACTCTGGCGCGCAACCGCCCCCAGCTCGGCCCGTATCAGGCGGTGAACGAGCTGGAGGCCATGCTGGCTGACCGCGGGCTCGGCAGCAGCATGGTTCGTAACAACGAGCCCGGCGGCGGCATGTCGGTCCTGTCCATCAGCCGTCACCTGACAGTGTGGCGCTACGGGAGCATCGCGTCCTGGCGGCGGCCGGACGGCAGCTACACGCGGCAGCAGCTGGCCGACCTGGTCGACGTGACCGAGCAGATCGTGTGCGCGCACGAGGAGCTGGTCATGGCCAGCTCCGCTGTCGGCGGCTAGCGGTCAACGGCTAGCGGTCAACGGCTAGCGGTCAACGGCTAGCGGTCAACGTCTAGCGGTCAACGGCCCTGGAAGGCCGGCTGCTCCTTGCGCAGGAACGCCCGGGTAGCGCCCTGGTGATCCTGCGTCTGGCCCAGCCTGGACTGCAGTTCCGCCTCCTTCTCCAGCGACTCGCCAAGTCCGTGCGCGGCCGCGAACAGCAGGCTCTCCTTGATGGCGGCGTAGGCCGCGGTCGGACCGGCAGCCAGCCTGGCGGCCAGCTCGCGAGCCGCGGTCGCCAGCTGCTCGTCGTCGACGACCGCGGTGAGCAGCCCCATCCGCAGCGCCTGGTCCGCGGTCACCGGCTCGGCCAGCATCAGCAGCTCGGCCGCCCTGGCCGCGCCGACCAGCCGCTGCAGCGTCCAGGAGGCGCCGGAATCCGCGCCGAGCCCGACCCGCGCGAATGCCATCAGCAGGCTTGCCCGCCGGGCAGCGATGCGGAAGTCGCAGGCCAAGGCCAGCGACGCGCCGGCTCCGGCGGCGACGCCCGGCAGTGCCGCGATCACCGGCTTGGGCATGCCGGTGATCGCCTCGATGATCGGGTTGTAGTGCCGCCGCACCGTATCGAGCGGCGAGGACCCCGAGTCCAGCAGATCGGCGTGCTCGCGCAGATCCTGCCCGGCGCAGAAGGCCTGCCCGGCCCCGGTGAGGATCACGGCACGCACCCGGGCGTCTGAGCCGCATTCTCGCAGGGTGTCCAGGAGGCCGGTTTTCGTTTCGGCGGTCAGGGCATTTCTGGCTGCCGGGCGGTTCAGGGTGATGGTGGCTACCGCGGCATCCAGGTCGCAGAGCACGCTGTCGGTCACTGGCGTCTCCTTTGCGTCGTGGCGGCGGAGCGGCCCGCACCACCTGCCTGCAGACAACAGTCCACGAAGCGGGATGCGCCAGGCAAGAGCCGCGCCGACTCGGAGTCAAACAGCTGCGCCGCGGCCGTGCCCGGCCAGCTGCCCGGCAGCAGCTCAGCCGGAAGGCCGGGATCGCGGAAGAGGAACTTGCGCCACTCATGCACGAGCATGCTGCGGGCGGCGAAGATGGCCTCATCTGGCGCGTCGGGGCCCACGGGGGTCATCAGGTCCGCGGCCGCCGCCATCCATCGCTGGTAGGCATGCGCGAGTCCGTCCAGATCCCACGCCCTGGCGGCCAGCCCGCGCGGGTCGCCGTCATAGCTGGCGGCGAAGCGCTCGGCCCTGACATGCTCGACCTCGAGCAGCGCCTCGAGTTCCACGGACGGGCGCGGGCTGATCCAGGTGGTCTCGTCAATGGGCGCATAGCCCAGATACGCCAGGGCCGCCCGCAGGCGGTCCCTGCGCGTCCGCTCGCGGACTCGCTCGACGACGACGACATGCCAGCGGCCATCCCACTCCAGCCGGCCGTGCCGGTAAATCCGCGTCGCCGCCTCGTCCAGGCGGCGGACCGCTCGCGGCGTCAGCTCATAACCAGCTCCGCCGGGCAGCCGCACCGCGGCCAGCCAGCCCTGCCGGGCCATCCGCGAGACCGCCGTGCGGACCGCCGGCGCCGTAATGCCCAGCGGGGCGAGCATCCGGACGAGGGCAGCGACGGGCGCGCGGGCACCGCGGGAAGGCAGGTGATCACCATAGAGGTCGAAGAGTGCGGATCTCGCGTCCACGTTCCCCAAGTCTCGCCTGGCGCCTGCCGGGACCGTGATGGAACACTGATCATTACCATCAGGCGGCCGAACTGAAGGATAATAGAGGGACAGATCGAGATGGTTGTGGCTGGCCGGTCCCGTCAGGCACCGGTGCACCGGTGCCAGAGACCTCTGCGAGGTCCCGTGCGGCCTCCGAAGCAGGGAAGGGGATGCAGGATGGCGGCGATGAAGCCGCGGACAGGCGACGGTCCGCTGGAGGTCACCAAGGAGGGTCGCGGCATAGTGATGCGCGTCCCGCTTGAGGGCGGTGGACGGCTGGTGGTTGAGCTGTCTCCGGACGAGGCGGCTGCTCTCAGCGAAGCGCTGAAATCCGCTACTGGCTGACCCATGCCTCTCGCCAGCCACGTCACCCTGCTACGTGGTGCCGGCCTGCGCCCGGCCGGTGATTACTTCGCTGCCGCGGCCGACGGCGCAGGCGGGCCAGCGGAAATCGTCGCGGTGGCCGTTGATCATGGCGGCCGGCTGGCGGCCGATGCGAGCCTGGACGCGGTCCTGCCAGCCAGGGCCGCCGAGGTCATCGCCGCCTATCGGCTGACCGGCAAGGCCGGCGAGATCGCAGAGACGATGGCCCTCCTTGGCCCCGCCGCGGTCCGGGTGGTGTTCCTGGGCGTCGGCGACCGGTCGGCGCGCTCGCTGCGCCGGGCCGGAGCCGAGCTCGGCCGCCGGGTCGCCGACGGCAAGACGGCGGCGGCCACGGTGGTCGCCGACGAGAGCGACGAGCAGGTGCAGGCTTTCGCCGAGGGAATCCTGCTCGGCTCGTACGAGTACTCGCTGAAGTCGGGCGCCAGCGACCCGGCCGCTGCCGCGGGCCAGGTCCGCCTGCTGGTGGCCGGGCCGCGTGATCGCTCAGATGCGCTCAGCCGGGCGCGGGCCATCGCCGATGCGGTAGCGCTGGCCCGCGATCTGGCCAACACGCCGTCGGCGGCCAAGAGCCCGCAGTGGCTTGCCGACCAGGCGGTCAGCGCGACCGCGGAGCACGGTATCGGCGCGCACATCTGGACCGGCGCAGAGCTGTCTGCGGGCGGTTTCGGCGGAATCCTGGCCGTGGGCTCCGGATCGGCACGGCCGCCCGCCCTGATTGAGCTGACGTACACGCCGGCTGACGCTGATTCCCATGTCGTTCTGGTTGGCAAGGGAATCACGTTCGACAGCGGCGGGCTGTCGCTGAAGCGCGAAGGCGCGATGCGGTTCATGAAGATGGACATGGCCGGCGGCGCGGCGGTGATCGCCGTCATGTCCGCGCTGTCGCGCCTCGGCGTGACAAAGCGCGTCACTGGCCTGATATCGGCGGCCGAGAACATGCCGTCAGGCTCGGCATACCGGCCGGGAGACGTGATCACCCAGTACGGGGGCCGCACGGTCGAGGTACTCAATACCGACGCCGAGGGCCGTCTGGTGCTGGCCGATGCCCTCGCCTACGCCGACGCCGTGCTGAAGCCGGACCAGATGGTGGACATCGCCACGCTGACCGGTGCGGCGCGCACCGCTCTCGGCTCCTCGCACGCCGCTCTCTACTCCACGAGCGACGCGCTGGCCAAGTCGCTGCTGGCCGCCGGGGATGCCAGCGGCGACCGGTTGTGGCGGATGCCGCTCGCGCAGCAGTATCTGACAATGCTCGACTCGCCGGTCGCTGACCTGTCCCAGGTGTCCCGCGCTGGCGGCCACGCGGGCTCGATCTTCGCCGCGCTCTTCCTGCGCGAGTTCGCGGGCCAGCGCGCCTGGGCGCATCTGGACATCGCAGGGACGGGGCGGGTCACATCCAGCGACGGCGACCTCACTTACGGAGCTACCGGCTTCGGCACCCGGCTGCTGCTGCGCTGGCTGAGCGCTGGCTGAGCGCTGGCTGAGCGCTGGCTGAGCGCTGCGAGGGCTGAGCCGCGGCGGCCGCCTAAGCGGCGCGCTTGACCGCGACGAGCAGGCCATCGCCGACCGGCAGCAGCAGCGGCACCAGGCGCTCGTCCGCCCGCACCTGCTCGCGAACCTGGCTGATGGCGGCAGTTTCCGGGTCGCCGTGCGCCGGCCCGCCGTGCGCCGGCCCGGCGGGAGCCGGGTCGCCATCGCCGTCGGCCCGCAGCGCGCCGTCGAAGGCCACGATCCCGCCCGGCCGCAGCAGCCGCAGCGCAGCGTCCAGGTACTCGGGATACTCCTGCATGTCGGCATCGCAGAACAACATGTCGTAGGCGCCGTCGGCCAGGCGCGGCAGCACCTCGAGCGCGCGCCCGCTGATCAGCCGGTAGCGGCTGGACCCGAAGCCCGCGTCGACAAACGCCGCGCGCGCCAGCCGCTGATGCTCCGGCTCGACATCGACGCTGGTCAGAACCGATCCTGTGCGCATGCCCCGCAGCAGCCAGAGGCCCGAGGTCCCGCAGCCCGTGCCGATCTCGACAACCGACTTCGCGCCGATGGCGGCGGCCAGGAAGCGCAGCGCCGCGCCGGTCACGGGATCGACCGGGATCGCGCCGCCCACCTCATAGGCGTTACTCCGGGCCGCCAGCAGGGACTCATCCTCCGGCACGAACTCGTCGATGTAGGCGCGGGTGCCCTCTGCGCTCGCGATGGCTGCCTCCCGGTGCGGCAATGAAGCTCTTCGGGCCGCAGCCTAGCGTTAGGCGTGATGACGTGGGAACCAGCCAGGTAATCCCGGTCGTTGAGGTGACAGGCCGCGGGACTGCAGGCGGGAGCGAGTTGCGGCGCAGTGACGCGGGCGGCGGGAGCGGCGCGGCGCGCGTCACGCAGCGGCGCTCAGCAACCCGGGCAGGTGTCTGAGGAAGTCTGAGCACGATGCTGGTGTTGGAAGGCTAAGAGAGCCGATGAGAGGGGCACGTGGTGGACCAGGCCGGGCCTGTCAAGGCCGCAGTCACTGACTGGACGCCGCCCAGCTGGGAGGATGTCGTCCGGGATCACTCGGCCCGGGTGTATCGGCTTGCCTACCGGCTCACCGGCAACACCTATGACGCCGAGGATCTGACGCAAGAGGTGTTCGTCCGCGTTTTCCGGTCACTGCCCAGCTATACGCCGGGGACTTTCGAGGGCTGGCTGCACCGCATTACCACCAATCTGTTTCTCGACATGGCGCGCCGGCGGCAGCGCATCCGCTTTGAGGGACTCGGCGATGAAAGCGAGTCCCGGCTGGGCGGTGCCGAGCCCACGCCAGCCCAGGCATTCGATGACAGGCACCTGGACAGCGATATCCAGGCTGCGCTGAAGGCCCTCGCACCCGAGTACCGGGCGGCGGTCATCCTGTGTGATATCGAGGGTCTGTCCTATGAGGAAATAGCTGTCACGCTGGGAATCAAGCTAGGAACCGTCCGGAGCAGGATCCACCGCGGACGGGCTCAGCTGCGGGCGGCCCTGGAGCACCGGCGCCCGCGGCACCCGGGCGCGCCAGCCGTCCCGCGCGCGCGTCCGCGGCCGGACACTCGGCTGCCCCGGGGAGGGCCGTTGCCGCAGGGAGGCCAGCCATGACCCACCTCGGGCAGCGCCTGTCCGCCCTGATTGACGGCGAGCTCGACGGCGCGGAACGCGACCGGGTCCTCGTGCACCTGGCCAGGTGCGAGCAGTGCCGGGGCGATGCGATCGCGCTGCGGATGCTGAAGCGGCGGATGAACGCCCTGGGCGAGACCGCCGCCGACTCCACGCTGACCGGCCGCCTGATGGGGCTGGCCCAGCCGCACGACCCTTCCCTGTGGCCGCACGGCCAGGGCCAGGGCACGCCCTGGTCGAGCCTGGCATTCGCGCCGCAGGCGCCCGGCCGGGTCGGCTATGAGGTGCGGCCCAGCTGGTACCTCGCGGCCGGTTCCTTCGGTGTGCTGGTCGCCGGGCTCGCGGCAGCGGCCTTCATGGCAGGCGGGCCGCAGGAGCCGCCGGCCCCGAAGGTCACGCCCGCGGTGTACCTGTACCAGGTGCAGCACGCCATCGACACCGGTGTTGTGCCCGCCACCATGTCCGGGTCCAGCCAGCCCGTCGGCAAGAGCGCCGCGCCGCACGCGCCGTGATTCTCCCGGTCTCCTCCCCGCGGCGCATCGCCAGCGTGGCCGTCGTGCTCGGCCTGCTGGGATCATGCGCCGCGGTCCTGGCCCTCGCTGACTCGTCGGCCGGTTCCAGCCCGGTACGGCGGGCCGGCTCCGCCGCGGCGCGGCGGGCCGGCTCCGCCGCGGCGCGGCGGGCCGGACACAGCCTGCGGGCGCAGCGGCCCGCGTCGGTCGCCAATCCCGCCCGCGCGCGGGCCGGCTTGCAGCTGATGAGCGAGGCTGCTGCCGCATGCGAGGCGGTGCCCTACCGCGGCGTCCAGATCGTGGCGTGGTGGGGGCACGGCGGCGCAAGCGCTTCGGTTGTGCAGGTCTGGCACCGGCCGGGCAGCGGGACCCTGGCCCAGGCATCCGGCACCGCAGCGCTGTCGGCCGCGGTCCAGCAGTCCAGGGCTGGCCAGGCGCAAGACCAGGACGGGATCCTGGCCGTGTCGAGCCGCCTGGTGACGCTGATGCAGGTCAACTACCAGATCGTCTACATCGGCGCGGGATCGGCGGACAACCGGCCCGCGCAGGTCGTCGAGCTGTGGCGCCCGGACGGGCGCGTGGCGGCCAGATTCTGGCTCGATACCGCCACGAAACTGCCGCTTCGTCGCGAGACTTTCGACACCCGTGCACGCATGATCAGCGAAGATGCCTTTATCGACCTTGATGTGGGCGAGACCAGCGGCAGCGATACGCCGACCGCGAACGCCGAGCCCTGGACCGGGCAGCTCGGCTCGGCAGGGCTCACCGCGCTGCGAGCACGGGGCTGGCCGCTGCCAGCCAGGTTGTCGGGCAGGCTGGCGCTTTTCGATGCCAGCAAGACCTCGACCCGGTCCGGCGAGGTCATTGATCTCTCCTATTCCGACGGCCTGTCGGAAGTCTCACTTTTCCTGCAGCGGGGGGAGCTGCCGCGATCAATGCCCGGATGGCAGCGCGTCGCCGTGCGGGGCACGATTGTCTTCTCCAATGATCAGGACAAGCGATGCCTCGCCTGGTCAACAGCCGGCTTCGTCTACACGATGATCGCCGATGCCCCCGCGACCACAGTCAGCCAGATCGTGGCCGCCCTGCCGCACGATGACCAGCTCGGATTCTTGCAGCGGATGGCACGCGGCTTCCGGCGGCTTGGCTCATGGGCTAACCCGTTTCGCTGAGCAGGCCTAGTCACGCCCGCCTGGGGCATGAATGCAGGCAACAGCGGCCACTGTCGTGCATTACGGCTGTCTCGGGGAGGCGCGATGTCCCAAGAGCCCGGACAGTGGAGCGCGCCCGATGGAGCCGCCCATCCGCCGGACCCGTCCGCCCCGCCGGACCCGTCCGCCCCGCCGGACCCGTCCGCCCCGCCGGACCCGCCGGACCCGCCGGACCCGCCGGACCCGCCGGCTGCAGGAACTGATCAGCTCGACTGCGCCTATCCCGCTGACCTGGTTGCCGGTCCGGGGCCGCCGGCGGACGCCGGACCGCCCGCCGAGCCCGGATCCGGCCACCCGGCCGGCGGTCGGCTGCGCGGCCGGTGGCTGGTGGCCGTCGCAATTGCCGTTGCGCTAGCTGCCGCGCTGGTCGGCGGGCTAACGGGCGGGTTCATCGTGTCCAGATCAGCCGACCGGGGTACCCAGCCGGCCTTCAGCCTGGGCACGGTGGCGCCGGCGATGACCAACCGTCCGCCAGCGTCGGTCGCGGGCATCGTGGCGCGGGTTCTGCCGAGCGTGGTCATGATCAAGGTCAACGGCGATGAGGGCACCGGCTCCGGCTTCATCATCCGCGGCGGCTACATCGTGACTGACAACCATGTGGTGACGCTGGACGGCCAGGTGGGCCGCGCAACGCTGCAGGTGGTCTTCAACGGGGGCAGGCAGGTGAGCGCCAAGCTCGTCGGCAGGGATCCCTTCTCAGATATCGCGGTGATCAAGCCGGATCGCGGCGCCGGCCTTCCCGCGGTGGCGCTCGGCAACTCCGACAGCGTTGACGTCGGGGATCCCGTCATCGCCATCGGCTCGCCGCTGGGCCTGGCCGGAACGGTGACCAGCGGCATCGTCAGCGCCCTTGACCGGCCGGTGCAGCCGGGCGCCGGGCAGGGGACTGCCCCGCAGGTGTTCTACGACGCGATTCAGACGGACGCGTCGATCAACCCGGGCAACTCGGGCGGCCCCCTCGTCAACGGCCAGGGGCAGGTCATCGGCGTCGACGCCGCCATTGACACGCTGGGCTCTAATCCGGCGACGGGCACCCAGGGCGGCAGTATCGGCCTGGGGTTCGCGATCCCGATCAATCAGGTCCGGATCGTGGCTGGTGAGCTCATCCGGACCGGCCACGCGGCGCACGCGGTCATCGGCGCGCTGATCAACGTTGACTACGCCGGAATGGGTGCGCAGATCATCCGGTCAGGCGCTCACAATTCGCGCGTGATCACCCCCCGGGGGCCTGCGGCCAGGGCGGGCCTGCGGCCGGGTGACGTCATCACCAGATTCGGCGGCCAGCAGGTCAGCAGTGCCGATGCCCTGCTGGACGCGATCCGGTCCCGGCAGCCCGGCACGCGCGTCTCCGTCACGTTCACCAGGCGCAGGACTGCTCACACGGTCATGCTGACCCTCGGCTCGGCCACCTCTTAGGCCGCGGCCCGGCGTCCTGTCCGGCGCTGATCAGCACAAGGGCGGATGAGGGTGCGCCACACGGGCATTCACCCGCGGGTCGCTTCGACAGCTACCCTGGAGCCAGCGGACCTCGCCGCTACGGGTATTGACGGATGCTGGAGCGCGCCTCGTGTTCGACCTTTCGTTCCTGAAGCTCGTGGTGCTCGGCGTGCTCGCGCTGATTATCTTCGGCCCCGACCAGCTGCCGAAGATAGCCTCCCAGGCCGGGCGGGCACTGCGCGACCTGCGTCGGCTAGCCGACTCAGCCAGGGCTGACCTGCAGGACGGCCTCGGCCCTGAGTTCCGCGATTTCGACCTCAATGACCTGAATCCGCGCAACTTCGTGCGCAAGCACCTCTGGGACGACCTCGACGATGCCGATGACGCCGGGAGCGGCACCCGGCTGCGTGAAGCGCCCGAGACGTTGCTGCTGGCGCCGGGCGAGAGCCCTCCCTACGATGTGGAAGCCACCTGAGGCTCCCGGCCACCTGAGGGCTCCCGGCCACCTGAGGGCTCCCGGCCACCTGAGGGCTCCGGCCACCTGAGGGCTCCGGC
>Ga0209871_1000016_pt1 | contig 49849 bp, 47 predicted proteins | sample OrgsoiDNA2013045_FD_185795 | JGI IMG/M metagenome (GOLD analysis project Ga0209871, IMG submission 185795) | Permafrost soil microbial communities from the Arctic, to analyse light accelerated degradation of dissolved organic matter (DOM) -... | ecosystem: Environmental > Terrestrial > Soil >... | reverse complement strand
ACCCGCCCGCCAACCACCCACCACCACCACCAGGAAAGGAGCACCCCGTGAAGACCACCGGCTGGGGCGGCGGCTGACCCGCCCGCCAACCACCCACCACCACCCGCACCACCACCAGGAAAGGAGCACCCCGTGAAGACCACCGGCTGGGGCGGCGGCTGACCCCCGCACCCCCGCACTCCGCACCCGGCGCCGCAACCACGAGCATTCGCCGTTTCCGGCGACTGACGAAACGCTTGACTGGCGATCAAGCCACCCGGCTAATCTCTGGCGGCCCGGCTGGCCGGGATCAGGGTTGCGGCAACAGCGCCAATGACGCCGCTCGCAGCTATCACGGTGGCAGGAGCATGCGATAGAACCGCCGCGCCGGCCAGCACCATGGCTGCGCCTTGCCCCAGACTCATGCCCGCCTGGGCGATGCCGAAGACCTGGCTTCGGTGCTCTGGCGGCGCCGTGCCGACGAATGCCGTGCTGGCAGCAACCTGGAAGCAGTCGAATACCCCCGACGTGAACAGGACCGCCAGGGCAAGCGGAAGCTTCGGGCCGAGCGCGAAAAGCGCGAGGACCGCGCAAGACGCGATCGCCAGCGGCCGCATCCATCTGAGCCGCGCGCTCGGAGTGACCAGCCGGGTGAACGCCACGCCGCCCACCGCCGCGCCAAGCGCGCCAGCGGCCAGGATGAGGCCCACGGTGGCTGTCCCGCCGCGGAGCGACCCGGCCAGCGGCGCGGCGATGCCTTCCGGCGCGTTGTAGAACGCCGCGAGCCAGCCGAGCAGCATCGGGGTGCGCAGGCCAGGCACGCGGAACACGAGCCGCACGCCTGTGACTATGTCGGCGAAATGCGTCGTGGCTCCGTCAGGTGCGCCGCGTGCGGCCGGCCGGGCGCTGACCCAGATCCGCGTGATCAGCGCCGAGCAGGCGAAGGTAGCTGCGTCAGCCAGCAGCGCATTCGGGACGTGAACGATCGCCACGAGCGCGCCGCCCGCAGCAAAGCCCACCACCTGGGCGAGCTGGTAGGTAGTGAGGGTGATGGCCTGCCCCAGGGCGTACCTGTCACCGGGCAGGACATCGGCGTAGATCCCGGTGCGCGCCGAGGTGAAGGGCGCCCCGAGCATGGTGACGGTGAACAGCAGGACCACAAGCACCGCGACCGGCAGCCTGGGCACGACCATCGCGACGACCAGCATGAGGCGGGCCAGATCGCAGGTGATCATCACCCGGCGGCGGGGGAACCGGTCCGCGAGGCCGGCCAGGACGATCCCGCCTAAAAAGAGGGGTACCACGCTGGCGGCAAAGGTGATCGCGGCCAGCAGAGCCGACCGGGTCCTGTCGTACACCAGCAGTGTTAGCGCGACGCGAGCCAGCTGGTCGCCGACGATGGACAGCATCTGAGCGGTCCAGAGCGCCCTGAACTCGGCGATGCCGAAGACATCTCTGAACGTCTCGCCCCCGCCGACGTCATGCACAGCCGCCATAATGCCCTTTTGGGTGCGGATCAGCCAGGGCGCCTGGCGCCCTGGCTGATCCGCACCGCGGCTGGCCTGGTTGTAGGAGCGGACGCTCGGGCGCCGGTAGCCAAAAGCTCGTCCTGGCGGGCATGTGCCCCGCCAGGACGAGCCCGATGAGCCGGTCCCCCGTATCATCTTTTCGGGTCCCCCAGGCACAGCATCTCACACAGAGTAGTTATTGCCTACAGTGAGTGAGTTTTTGTTGTGCGTGTCGCCGGGCGCACATAGGCGAGGCTGATCCAATGGGAGGCATGCGGCGACTGGACGAGCAGGTGCGCTTCGTGGCTGAAGCGGGCTTGCTGAAGCGCGTGCTCCGGCAGACCACGCTGACCGACCCGGCCCGCCGGGAGAACTCGGCTGAGCACTCCTGGCACCTGGCCGTGATGGCACTGGCGCTGGCCGAGCACGCGCCGCCCGGCACCGATATCGGCCGCGTGATCGCCATGCTTCTGGTGCACGACCTGGTGGAGATCGACGCCGGGGATCTTTTCGTGTATGCCGACCAGGAACAGCAGGAGCGGCAGGAGGTGGCGGAGCGAACCGCCGCCGACCGGATATTCGCGCTACTGCCTCCTGATCAGGCAGCCACTGTCCGTGGCCTGTGGGACGAGTTTGAGGAGCGCCGCACGAGCGAGGCGAGGTTCGCCAGGGGCCTGGACCGGCTGCAGCCGATGCTCGCGAACGTGCAGGCGGGGGGCGGGACCTGGCAGCGGCACGGCATTACCGCCGACCAGGTCCTCGCCAAGGTGCGGCTGATCGAGGACGGCTCGGCGGCGCTTGGCCGTTACGCCAGGGATCTGGTGGCCGATGCCGTGCGAGCGGGGATCCTCGCCCCGGCTCCGGCGGCCAGCTCAGGCTGACTCAGAACCATCCGCCGATCTCGGCTGACGGCCGTGGCGCAGAACCAGGCTGGCGGCGCAGATCACGAGAAGAAGATCAGCTTGACGGAGGAGATCACGCCGATCAGCACGACGATGATCCGCAGGGCCGCCGGCGGCAGCCTGCGGCCGTACCGCGCGCCCGCTACCCCGCCGATCGTCGACCCGATGGCGATGAGCAGCACCACCAGCCATGAGATGTGCGCGAACAGGATGAAGACCACCGCTGCCGTGGCATTGACGATCGTGACCAGGACGTTCTTGGCGGCGTTGACGCGCTGCAGGCTCTCGGTCAGAAATATGCCGAGCAGGCCGATGACCAGCACGCCCTGCGCGGCGCCGAAGTAGCCGCCGTAGGCGCCGGACAGGAACACCCCGACGGCCAGCACGGGCCCGCCGCGCTCACCCCGGCTACCGCTGTCTTCCCGGCGGGCGGCCACCCAGCCGCTGAGCCGGGGCTGGACGAGGACCAGTATGCACGCGATCAGGATGAGAACGGGCACGATGAGCGTGAAGGCACTCGGGGACAGGGTCAGCAGCAGGATGGCGCCCGCCAGGGAGCCCGCCGCGGCCGCCAGGCCCAGCCAGGTCAGCCGGCCCCGCTGCCCGTCCAGCTCCTGCCGGTAGCCGAAGGCGCCGCTGATGTTGCCGGGTACCAGGCCCACGTTGTTCGACACGTTGGCCACGACCGGCGCGAAACCGAAGGCGAGCAGCGTCGGGAAGGTGATCAGCGATCCGGAGCCGACGACGGCGTTGATGGCCCCCGCCCCGATGCCCGCGGCGAGGATCGCGAGCGCTTCAGCCAGGCCCACGCGTTCCCCGCATGATCCTGATCGTAGGGCAGCGGGCTCAGGGAAGCTGAACCGCGCGTGCCATCCAGCGTGCCGACCGACGCTCGATCAGCAGCGGCACCCCGAAGCACTTCGACAGATTCCGCTCGGTGAAGACATCCTGGACTGGCCCGGCGGCCAGGACCGCGCCCTTGCGGAGCAGCATCGCATGCGTGAAGCCCTCCGGCACCTCCTCGACGTGGTGCGTGACCAGCACCATCATCGGCGACCTGGGGTCGCGGACCAGCGCGGCCACCCGCCTGAGCAGATCCTCGCGGCCGCCCAGGTCCAGCCCCGCGGCCGGCTCGTCGAGCAGCAGCAACTCGGGGTCGGCCATCAGCGAGCGGGCGATCTGGACACGCTTGCGCTCCCCCTCCGACAGGGTGGAGAATCGCCGCCTGATCAGGTGGGCGCAGCCCAGCGCGTCCAGTAGCTCGACCGCGCGGGTGAGGTCGAACGAGTCATAGTCCTCGTTATTGCGGCCGAGGATCCCGTACGCGGCAGTCAGCACGAGGTCGATGACCTTCTCGGCCGGCGGAACCCGGTCGGCGACAGCGGTGCTGGCGAAGCCGATCCTCGTCCGCAGATCGGTGAGGTCAGACTCCTCGATCCGCTCGCCGAGAATCTCGACGGTTCCCGCGGTAGGAACCAGCATCGCGGCCGCGACCTGGAGCAGAGTCGTCTTTCCTGCCCCGTTCGGGCCGATGACCACCCAGCTCTCGTCGCTGCGGGCAGTCCAGCTGATGTCTCTGAGCAGCATCGACCTCCCGTGGCGGACGCCCACCCCGCGCAGTCGCAGCACCTCAGCCGACATTGCGGTTCCTTCCCAGCGCGCCACGATGGTCAGCACGAACCTACGGCATCGGGCCGGCCAAGGCGCCGGCGGCCACGCATGTCGCCGTCGCGGCCGGCCGGCGGCTGAGAATCTCGGCGGCCCGAGCCTGCTGATCAACAATGCGGGAACACTCGGCGCGGGCCTGCGGTACGCCGGGGCTGACCCGCCGCGGGGGGCTGCGGCGTGCCGGGGCTGACCCGGCGCGCGGCTGCGGGGGCCGCAGTCGGTAGCGTGGACCGCGTCATGTCCGATCCTCAGATCACGCTGCTGGTGACCCTGACCGGTCGTGACCGGCCGGGTGTCACGTCCCGCCTGTTCTCCGTCCTCTCGGCGCACGAGCTCAGCGTCATTGACGTCGAGCAGGTCGTGATCCGCGGCCGCCTGGTGCTCGGCGTGCTGCTGTCCTGCGACAGCGCCCCCGACCTGACCGCGATCCACCGCGACGTGACGGCGGTGGCCGCCGACCTCGGCCTCGACGCGGAGATCACGATGGGCTCGGGGGAACCGTCACGGCGCCGCGGCAGCCTGCACATCACGGTGCTCGGCAGCCCGCTGGTGCCAGCCGTCATCGCGGCCATCGCCGGGCGCATCGCGGCCGCCGGGGCGAACATCGACCGGATCGGGCGGCTGGCGCACCGGCCCGTGACATGCATCGAGTTCGACGTGTCGGGGGCCGACCCGGTAGGCCTGCGCGCGGCACTGGCCAGGGAATCCGCTGAGCTCGGGGTGGACATAGCGGTGCAGCGCGGCGGTCTGCACCGCCGCGCGATGCGCCTGGTGGTGATGGACGTGGACTCAACGCTGCTCCAGGACGAGGCGATCGACCTGCTGGCCGCGCGGGCCGGATGCGCCGATGAAGTAGCGGGCCTGACCGCGACGGCCATGCGCGGCGAGATGGATTTCGCGGCCTCGCTGCACCAGCGTGTCGCGCTGCTCGCCGGGCTCGATGCTGCTGTCATCGACGAGGTGCTCGCGGGACTACGGCTGGCCCCCGGCGCCCGCACCCTGATCCGGACCCTGCGGCGGCTCGGCTACCGGTGCGGGGCAGTGAGCGGCGGTTTTACGTACTTCACCGACTGGCTCTCCGCTGAGCTGGGCCTCGACTACACGGCCGCGAACACGCTGGAGATTGCCGGCGGCAGGCTCACCGGGCGGGTCACCGGCCCGGTCATTGACCGCGCGGGCAAGGAACGCGCGCTGCGCGAGTTTGCCGTCCAGGCCGGGGTACCGCTCAGCCAGACCGTGGCGGTCGGCGACGGCGCCAACGACCTGGACATGATCGCGACCGCGGGGCTGGGGATCGCCTTCAATGCCAAGCCGGCGGTCAGGGATGCCGCCGACACCTCGGTCAGCGTCCCGGACCTGGACGCCATCCTGTACCTGCTGGGCATATCCCGCGACGACGTCGAGACCGCCGACGCGGAGGACAGGGCACTGGCGGGCTAAGCCCCCCGAGCTGTCCCGCGCGCAGACCCCGGTAGCCGGGTTACGATCGGTAACATGCTGCCTGCGGCCTATCCGGCCAAGCCGCTGCCAGGAGACCGGGTCGCCGTGCTGTCCCCGTCGGCCGGCCTGCCCGGCATCCTGCCGCTGCCGTACGAGCTCGGTATCAGGCGACTCCGCAAGGATTTCGGCCTGGTCACTGTCGAGTACCCGACCACCCGCACGATGGGCGCCAGCGCGGCTGAGCGCGCGGCGGACATTCACGCCGCCTTCGCCGACCCTCAGATCGCGGCGGTCATCGCCAGCATCGGCGGTTATGACCAGATCACCGTGCTGCCGCACCTGGACGCCGAGCTTCTGCGTGCCCATCCAAAGCCGTTCTTCGGTCACAGCGACAACACCTGCCTGCTCGCCTATCTTGCCGGGCTGGGCATCGTCGGCTACCACGGCGGCTCGGTGATGGTCGAGTTCGGCAGGCCGCAGTCGATGCACCCGATGACCGCCGACTCGCTGCAGGCCGCTCTGTTCAGCTCGGGCGACTATGAGCTGCGCCCGGTCAGGCAGTACTGCGACGAGGACAGGGACTGGGCGGACCCGACGACCTTCGAGGCCGCTCCGGCCATGCGGTCCTGTGGCGCCTGGATCTGGCACAACGCGGACCAGGTGGTACATGGTCCCGGCTGGGGCGGGTGCCTGGAGGTGGTGGCCGAGCTGCTGATGGCGGATCGGTGCATCGGCCCAGCGGGGGCCTACGAGGGCGGCGTGCTGTTCCTGGAGACCTCGCAGGAGATGCCCTCGGCCGACGAGGTATACCGGGTCCTGCGGTGCATGGGCGAGCGCGGCCTGCTTCGCCAGTTTCCCGCAGTGCTCCTGGGCCGGGCCAAGGCGTGCTCACTGGCGCATCCGACCTCGCCGCACCAGCGGGATACCTACCAGTGCCGCCAGCGCGAGGCGGTGCTCAGGGCGCTGCGAGAATACGCCCCCGGGGCCATGGCCGTCTTCGACGTCGACTTCGGCCATACCGATCCGCAGATTGTGCTGCCGTACGGCGGCCTGATCCGGGTGGACGGACAGGCCCGGCGGATCACAGTCCGGTACTGAATTTCGTTCAGGCCCGTAAATGCGCGAGCTGATGGCGAGAACTGCCCATCGAACCGCGCATGCGCCGGCGGCGGCCGGTCCTCAGCTCAGGCGGTCGCGGTCCCGGCAGACGCCTTCCCGCCGTCGTCTGCCGTCGCCGGGGCCGCCGGAGCGGATCCGTCCGGGCCGCCCGAAGCGATGCTGGTCGAGCGCCGCTTGGAGATGATGACCGCGCCCACGATGATGGCCGTCGCGGCGACCGCCACGCCCGCCCGCAGCCCGAGGTTGTGGCTGTACTTGACCACGCTGGTCGCGATCAGCAGCGAGACCAGGTTCATCACCTTGATCAGCGGGTTGATCGCCGGGCCGGCTGTGTCCTTGAACGGGTCACCGACCGTGTCGCCGATGATCGTGGCCTCGTGCGCCTCCGAGCCCTTGCCGCCGTAGTTGCCGTCCTCGACCAGCTTCTTGGCGTTGTCCCAGGCACCGCCGGAGTTGGCCAGGAACACGGCCATCAGCGCTCCCGCGGCGATGGCACCCGCCAGCATGGAGCCGAGCGGCGCGTAGCCGAACCCGAAGCCGACGGCGATCGGGGTCAGGACGGCTAGCAGGCCGGGCGTCGCGAGCTCCCGCAGCGAGTCCCTGGTGCAGATGTCCACCACCCGCGCGTACTCCGGCTTCTCGGTGAAGTCCATGATCCCCGGATGAGTGCGGAACTGCTCGCGGACCTCGTAGACCACGCGGCCGGCCGCCCGGCCCACCGCCATGATCGCCAGGCCGGAGAAGAAGAACACCACCGCCGCGCCGATCATCAGGCCGACGAGGTCGTTGGGCTTGTCAATGGACAGGCTGAACGTGCCGGCGGCCCTGCCGAGCTGCGTCTCCACCTGGGTGCGGAACGCGCCGAACAGCGCTGTCGCCGCGAGCACGGCCGTCGCGATCGCGATGCCCTTGGTGATGGCCTTGGTCGTGTTGCCGACCGCGTCCAGCCGGGTGAGCACGCGGGCGGCCTCGCCCTCGATCTCGCCCGACATCTCGGCGATCCCCTGCGCGTTGTCCGACACCGGGCCGAAGGTGTCCATCGACACGATCACCCCGACCGTGGTCAGCAGGCCGGTCCCGGCGAGCGCGACGGCGAACAGGGCGATGGTGGCGTTGCCGGTGCCGAGCAGGAACGCGCCGTAGACGGCCGCGCCGATCAGCAGGACCGAGTAGACCGCTGACTCCAGCCCGACCGAGATGCCGGACAGGATGACCGTGGCGGGCCCGGTCAGAGAGCTCTCGCCGATATCCCGGACCGGCCGGCGCGTGGTCTCGGTGAAGTAGCCCGTCAGCAGCTGGATCGCGCTGGCCAGCAGCAGGCCGATGAGCACCGCGCCGATGGCCAGCAGCCGCGGGCTGCCGCCGTGATGCAGGATGGCCGGGTCGCTGATGCCCTTGAGCTCGCTGAAGTGGGCCGGCAGGTAGAGGAACGAGGCGCCGATGACCAGCACGAGCGAGATGACCGCGGAGATGAAGAAGCCCCGGTTGATGGCCGTCATGCCGCTGCGGTCGCTCTTGCGCGGCGCGACGACGAAGATGCCGGCCACGGCGGTGATCACGCCGATCATCGGGACGATCAGCGGGAACACCAGGCCCTGCGAGCCGAATGCCTTGACCCCCAGGATCAGGGACGCGACCAGCATGACCGAGTACGACTCGAACAGGTCGGCGGCCATGCCCGCGCAGTCGCCCACGTTGTCACCCACGTTGTCGGCGATCGTGGCGGCGTTGCGCGGGTCGTCCTCGGGGATTCCCTTCTCCACCTTGCCGACCAGGTCAGCGCCGACGTCGGCCGCCTTGGTGAAGATGCCGCCGCCGACGCGCATGAACATCGCCAGCAGGGCGGCGCCGAAGCCGAAGCCCTCGAGCACGCTGGAGGCATTCGCGCGGTACAGGATGACCACGAGCGCCGCGCCGAACAGGCCAAGCCCGACGGTGAACATGCCGGCCACGCCGCCGGTGCGGAAGGCGATCCGCATGGCGGACCGCTCATCGCCGGTCTCCTTGGCCGCGGCGGCTACGCGGACGTTGCCCCGCACCGCGAGCGACATCCCGGTGAAGCCGGTCACAGCGGAGAAGAGCGCGCCCACCAGGAAGAAGCCGGAACGCCCCCAGCGGATCGACTGATCAGCGGCCGGGAGCAGCAGCAGCACGAAGAAGATCAGGACCACGAAGACGGCGAGGGTCCGGAACTGGCGCCTGAGGTAGGCCGCCGCGCCCTCCTGGATCGCCAGCGCGATCTCCTGCATCTTCGCCGTGCCCTGACTGGCGGCGAGCACTTCCCGCACGAGCCAGGCGGCGACAGCAAGAGCGAGCAGGGCGACCACGGCGACGATGATGACCCACCTGAGGTTGGCGCCGGTTACGCTGGCCGCTCCACCCGCCGCGGCGAGGTTGAGCCTAGACATCTGTCCTCCTTGACAGGGGCGAACAAGCTTCGCGCCGAGGCTGCTGCCCAGTGCAGTGGCACGGCACTCAGGCGGATGCTTCGAACACTCGTCGAGGAATGCCGCCACGGCAGTGCGGGGAGTCTACGCATCCGGGTCACGCAACGGTAATGCGGGTCCGGTTGTCACGTTGCCGGTACGCGATCGTGATCGTACGGTAACCGGCGGTCGGCTCCGGCAGCAGGGTCCCGCAGAGCGGCAGCACCGCGGCTGGCCGCGGCGGCGTCCGTTGCGGGCCCCTAGCTCTCGGTGCCCGAGGAGGGCCAGCTCATCCGGATGCTGGTGCCGGCCGCGGTCTCGCTGACCTCGACGTCATCGGCGAGCCCGGCGATGACCGCGATGCCAAATCCTGGCGGGAGGCTCGGGCCGTCGCCGGCGCCGCCGGGCCCGGCGGCGCCGGACCCGCTGCCGCCGGCCGAGGCCCTGGCGGCCGGCCCGGTGTCGGTGACCTCCACCTCGAATCGCCCGGCCAGGCTGGTCAGGGCGATCCGGACCGGCTCAGCCGGGCAGTGCAGCCGGTGCGCCTCGACCGCGCGCGAGCATGCCTCGCCGACCGCGAGCCTGACCTCGTCCAGGAGCGCCTCGGCAACGCCGCTGCGCCTGGCTACCGCAGTCGCGACCAGCCGGGCGGTGCGGACGTGCGCCGGCAGGGGCGTGAAACTGACTTCAACTGTCGCCATCTCGGGACATCAGCCAGCGTTATTTCTCGGATTTTCTTGCCGTGATGGCTTCGTCCACGGTGTCGTGGATGCCGAATACCTTCGTCAGTCCGGTGATCCGGAAAATCTTCAGTATCCGCTCCTGCGTGCACACGAGGTTGAGCGAGCCGTCGTGCGCCCGGACCCGCTTGAGGCCGCCGACCAGGACCCCGAGCCCGGTGGAGTCAAGGAACTCGACCTTCTCCATGTTCACTACGAGCTGGTAGAAGCCGTTGTTCACCAGTTCGATCAGCAGCTCGCGCAGACGCGGCGCTGTATATACGTCGATCTCGCCTTCGACATCAACGATCTCGATCCCGTCCTTGGTGTGGTGATCCAACTTCAGATCCACAAATTCCTCCAGCGCCGTACGGCCGTCGTTTGAGGGGGCGTGCCGCGGCCGATCTGTGAACGCCCCGGGCGGGCGTACTCCCGTCGCGCATTCAACCACGCTCTCACGTCATGTCAATACCAGATCACACTTCGAGGCGCATTGCCTGAAGATGACACACTGAAGCCTGATGCCCGCGGTCACCCCGCTCGTCCCCGACGAGCCACCGGTTCCCTCCGAGCGCGCGAGCCTGCCGGACGGCTTGGCGCCCGGCGCTGCCGCCCGGACGCCGGCGCATGCGTGGCCGCTGGCCGGGGACTTCGGCGTGCAGGCCGCCGCGGGCGCCCTCCGGATGCTGGGGCAGGGCGCAGACTCGGGCCGGCTCACCCATATCGAGCATCTTCCGGCCAGGCACGGCCTGCGCGTCGCCTGGCCGGGCTGGGTTCCCGCGCAGGTATCGGAGCCGTTCCGGCGAGCCGGGGTGCACGGGCCGTGGGCACACCAGGCGGCCGCGGCCGATCATGCCCGGTCCGGGCGCAGCGTGATCATCGCGACGGGCACGGCTTCGGGCAAGTCCCTTGGCTACCTGCTGCCGGCGCTCACCGGAGTGCTGGAGGGCGGCACGGCACTGTACCTCGCGCCGACCAGGGCGCTGGCCGCCGACCAGCTGCGGCTGGTGCAGTCGCTCGGCATCCCCGGAGTGCGCGCGGCGGTCATCGACGGGGACACGCCGGCGGCGCAGCGGTCGTGGGCGCGCGCACACGCTACCTACCTGCTCACCACTCCGGACATGCTGCACCACACGCTGCTGCCGCGGCATGCCCGGTGGAATGGCTTCTTGCGGCGGCTCAGATACGTGATCGTGGATGAGTGCCACGGGTACCGCGGCGTGTTCGGGTCGCATGTGGCCCATGTGCTGCGCAGGCTGCGGCGGGTCGCGGCACATCACGCCGGCGGCGCCGGCGGCCCGGTGTTCGTGCTTGCCTCCGCCACGATCAGCGAGCCGGCGCGATGCGCCCGCCTGCTCACCGGGCTGGCGGCCGAGGCGGTCACGACAGACTCCGCGCCGAGGGGGCCGCTGACCTTCGGCCTCTGGGAGCCGCCGTTCACGGCACTGCGCGGCGAGGCGGGCGCTCCGGTCCGGCGGACCGCGACCGCCGAGGCCGCCGAACTGCTGGCCGGCCTGGTGATCGATGAGGTCCCCGCTCTGGCGTTCGTGCGGTCACGGCGCGGCGCCGAGGCGGTGGCTCTGGCGGCCAGGCGGTGCCTGACCGAAGCCGGTGCCGCAGGCCTGGTCTCGCGGGTGGCCGCCTACCGGTCGGGATACCTGGCGCAGGACAGGCGCGCCCTGGAGGACGCGCTGCGGGCCGGCGAGATTACCGGGCTGGCCACCACTACCGCGCTCGAGCTGGGCGTCAACATCGCCGGGCTGGATGCCGTGCTGATCGCCGGGTGGCCGGGAACCAGGGCCGCGCTGTGGCAGCAGGCCGGGCGGGCAGGACGCGAGGGCCGGGCCGCCGTGGCCGTCCTGATCGCGCGAGACGACCCGCTCGACACCTATCTCGTGCACCACCCCGAGACCCTGCTGCACCGCCCGGTCGAGGCAACTGTCCTCGACCCCCAGAACCCCTACGTGCTGGCACCGCATCTGTGCGCCGCCGCCGCCGAGCTTCCGCTGACCGAGCCGGACCTGGAGATGTTCGGCCCGGGTGCGGCATCGGTAGCGGCTGGGCTCGGCCGGCGCGGCATGCTGCGGCCCAGGGGGAACACCTGGTGCTGGACTCGCAAGGGACGCGCGCAGCTGACCGGGCTGCGGGGGTCCAGCGGGCCCGCGATCCGGATCGTGGAGGCATCGACAGGAAGGCTCGTCGGAACGGTGGACGAGCCGTCAGCGCATGTCCTGGCGCATACTGGCGCGGTATATCCGCATCAGGGCGAAATGTACCTGGTGACCAGACTCGATCTTGCCGACTGCGTGGCGCTGGTCGAGCCCGGCGATCCCGGCTACGGCACCTCGGCGCGGGAGCTGGCCGGGATCGAGGTGAGCACCGAGCAGCGCCGCGTCACCTGGGGCGAGTCGCAGGTGCACTTCGGCGATGTGCTGGTCACTCGGCAGGTGGTCTCGTTCGTCCGCCGCCGGCTGGAGACAGGCCGGCCGCTGGCGGAGGTGCCCCTCGACCTTCCCGCCCGCACCCTGCGCACCCGGGCGGTGTGGTGGACGATCTCCGGCGGCCAGCGCGCGGAACTCGCGAGCCTCGGAGTCGACCTGCCCGGCGCCGCGCACGCCGCCGAGCATGCGGCCATCGGGCTGCTTCCCCTGGTTGCCGCCTGTGATCGCTGGGATGTCGGCGGAGTGTCGGCAGACGTGCACCCGGCCACGGGCCGGCTCACGGTCTTCGTCTATGACGGGCATGACGGCGGGGCAGGCTTTGCCGAGCGGGGCTTCGGCGCGGCCCGCGAATGGCTGCAGGCGACAGCTCACGCAATTGCGTGCTGCGAGTGCGCCGCGGGCTGCCCGTCCTGCATCCAGTCGCCCAAATGCGGGAACGGGAACGAGCCGCTGTCCAAGCCCGGAGCCGTCCTGCTGCTCCAGAGCCTGCTGGCCGCCAGCGGCGGCTAGGCAGAAATGAGGCGACCCCCGCCGGGGGGGAGAGCGGGGGTCGCCGAACGGTCCGGCTCCGGGGGGGCAGAGCCGGTTCCGTTACCCATGAAAGCCTACGTGCAGTGGGGCCAAGTTACCAGCCAGTCATCTAGAATTGGATTCGGCCAATCTGCTTCCCCTATGCTGCCGGACCTTGGGCCCTCCCGTCGAGGGCAAAAGCGGTACTGTAGCGGCTTTCTTCGATCTCGACAAGACCATCATCTCGCGCTCGAGCACGCTGGCATTCGCGCCGTCCTTCTACCGGCACGGCCTGATCAGCCGGTCCGAGGTAATGCGTAGCGCATATGCGCAGCTCATCTTCAGGCCCGGCGGGGCCGATCACCAGCGGATGGAGCGGCTCGGTCACTGACCTGCCGATGCTGGAGGCAGTCGGCCACCCGCGCGCCGTGAACCCTGACCGGGCCCTGGCGAAGATCGCCCGCGCGGCGCTGGCCGGTGCTCGCCTTCGGCGGGCGGCTGAAGACGACCCGGCAGCTCAGGACATGTGAACACCGCAATCGATCGAGATAACGAATTGATCTCGCCAGGGTCTTCCCAAGGCCGCCGATCCGTCGTAGAAAGGTGTCACGGACCAGAAAGCGTCCGGACACGGCAACCAGGTACCCACGCGCGACCAGCCGCGGGAGGCGTGCCGAGCCAGGCGAGACCAGCACGACGGAGCACCGATTACCAGTGCGACGGCTGGGCAGCCTGTCCGGCAGAGAAGGTGCACGCTTGGTAACCCGGACCTGACGTGGCAGGCGACGGCGCCCCTGCAGGGGGCGCCGTTTGCTGTGCCGCCGGCCGCCGGCCGCCCGCAGAGCCACCCGCCCGGCCGGCGTCGTGCTGCCGGAGGCAGGTGCCGCCGTTCCCCGATTGGGACGCAGCGAGAGTTCCGCGAGATGATATGAGCGAGACTTGATGCGACAGCAGTAGAGGGGAGAGCACAGATGGCCGCACCCACGGCGCGCCAGGCGGCGGGCAGCGCCGACGACCAGACCCTGGGCAACCTGGTATCACTGGCCGTCAAGGACGTGTCGCAACTGGTCAGGTGCGAGCTGGACCTGGCCAAGCTGGAGCTCAAAGCTGACCTGCGCCGGCTGGGAATCGGCGGGGCGCTGCTGGGGGTCGCGGCATTCGTGGGCTGCCTGGTGCTGATGCTCCTGTCCTTCGCGCTCGCCTACGGCCTGATCACGCTGGGCATCTGGAGCTGGGCCGCGTTCCTGATCGTGGCGGGCGTCTACGTGCTCCTCGCCGGCCTGGCCGTCCTGATCGGGTTTACCAAGGTGCGCAAGCTCAGCGGACTGAGCAAGACACGGCGCACCGTCCAGGATGACCTCGCACTGATGCGGCGCGACGAGGGGGCTGCGGTTCCTCCCGGGGCCAGGACCGGGTGAGCATGGCCGTGCGCGGCGATGCCTCCATCTACGTTGACGGCCCCTGGTCGCACCGGTCCGTCAGCGCCAACGGCACGCGCTTTCACATAGCGGAGAGCGGAGACGGGCCGCTCGTGCTGCTGCTGCACGGCTTCCCGCAGTTCTGGTGGACCTGGCGGGAGCAGCTCTGTTCGCTGAGTCAGGCCGGCTTTCGCGCCGTTGCCGCCGACCTGCGGGGATACGGCGGCAGTGACAAGCCGCCGCGAGGCTACGACCTGGTCACGGCGGCCGCCGACGCGGCCGGACTGATCCGGTCGCTCGGCGAGGCGAATGCCGTCGTGGTCGGCCACGACTGGGGCGGCCTGATCGCCTGGACCATGGCCGCCTACCACCCCAAGGTCGTGCGGCGGCTGGCTGTCATCTCCGTCCCGCATCCGCTGCGGCTGCGGGCCGCCGTGCTGTCCGATCCGTTCGGCCAGGGCCGCAGCAGCAGCTACGCCCTCGGCTTCCAGCTCCCGCTGCTGCCGGAGCGGCAACTGCTGCGGGACGGCGCGCAGCGTGTCGGGCGGATGCTCAGCGCCTGGTCCGGTCCCGGCTGGCCCGGCCATGAGATCGAGCAGCGCTACCGCTCGGCGATGTGCATCCCGTCGGTAGCCCACTCCGCGCTGGAGTACCACCGCTGGTACGTGCGCTCGAGGCTCAGGCCGGACGGGCTGCGGTACGCACGGGCGATGCGGGCGCCGATCCAGGCACCCACCCTGCATCTGCACGGCTCGCTCGACAGCTGCGTGCTGCCGGCCGCGGCCCGCGGATCGGGCCGGCACGTCGAGGCCCCGTACCGCTGGCGGCTCATCGACGGAGCGGGCCACTTCCCGCATGAGGAGCTTCCCGACCGCTTCGACATCGAGCTGCGTTCCTGGCTGGCCGACCCAGAACCCGAGCGGTGACCATGCCCTCGGGTCGCGGCCAGGACAGGGACAGGGACGCCACCGGCCGGGCTCGCAGCTCCAGGCCCCGCGACGGACTTGGCCGTCCGCTGGACCGGCATGCGGCCGGCGAGCCGACGATGCCCGATGACCTGGCCATGGCCCCGGCGGCAGCACTGACGTTCGCGCAGCAGCTGATCGATGCCGGACGCCCGTTCCACGCCCATGAGGTACTCGAGGCATCCTGGCACGCGGCGCCGGACGGCGAGCGGGACCTGTGGCAGGGGCTGGCTCAGATGGCGGTCGGGCTGACGCATGCGCTGCGCGGCAACGGCCGCGGCGCCGCTGCGCTGCTGCGCAGGGGCGCGCTGCGGATCAGCGAGTATGCCGGGGCGGCCCCGCACGGGATCGACGCGGCACTCCTTCGCCAGGACGCGGACGAGCTCGCCGCCCGGGTCGAGCAGGATGGCCTGGCTGCGATCGCGCCCGCCGCCCTGCGGCTCCGGCTGCGCGGATGAGCCGCGGGGCCTCCCGTGAGCCGGGGCGGCCTCCCGTGAGCCTGGCGGCCTCCCGTGAGCCGAGCGGCCTGCCGCCGGTCCTTGCGGTTACTGGCAGGCCTGAGTGGAGACCGGCCTGGAAACTCGTTCGCCGACCAGTACGTCGGGCGCGATCTCCGATGCGGTCAGCGCATACCCGGTGTCAGGGACCGCGACGGCCGCGGCGAAGACGACCCCGTAGACCTTGCCGTCGGGAGCGAGCAGCGGGCCGCCCGAGTTGCCCGCCTTCACTACTGCCCTGATCGGATAGATCTGACGTGTCACCTGGGCAGTCTGGTAGATGTCCGGCCCGGTCGCCGCCTCGACCCGGCCGACGCGCGCGGCAACCGCGGTGAAGCCGTGGTCGAGCGGATAGCCGACGACAATCGCCTCGGACCCGGGCTGTGCGGAGCTGGCGAATGCCAGCGGGGGCGCGTCGAGGCCGGGCACGTCGAGCACGGCGATGTCACGCCTGGCGTCGTAGAGCACGACCCGGGCCGGGGATTCGACCCCCTTGCTGGTGAAGACCTCCGGGCCGCGGCTGATGCCGGCGACCACGTGCGCGTTCGTGATGACCCGGTCGCGGGCGATGACGAATCCCGACCCCTCGATCCTGCGCGAGCAGCTGAGCGCCTCGCCCTCGATCTTGACCACGCTGCGGCGGGCCAGCCTCAGCAGCCCGGCCTTCAGGACACTATTGTCCGGCTGCCCCACATCCAGCGCGCTCTCCGCGCCGAGGGCGCCGAAGACCTGCGTATACGGCCCGCTGGTCAGGAGGCTGCGCAGCGGGGAAAACTCGGGCAGGCTGAGCGCGGCAGGCGGAATCAGCTTGTCGACGCCCCGCAGCACGGCGGAGTTATTGACCTGCCGGGAGATCGCCGGGAACGGCGCGTAGGCGACAAACGACCCGATCAGCCAGGCCACCAGCAGTACCGCCGCCACGTTCACCGCGGCTCCGCCGATCGAGTCAAGGACGGTGGCGGGCCGCCAGCTCAGCCGCGATCGCACGGCGACGCCCAGGCCCGAGGCCAGCAGCATGCCGGTCACCGCGGCGAGGAAGACGATCAGGATGGCCAGGAAGGCCTGCAGGTCCAGGCTGGACGCCAGTGCCCGGGAGATCCGGGGAGCGAAGATGGCCCCGATAGCGACGCCGCCGACGAAGCCGGCGAAGCTCAGCACTCCGATGATGAAGCCCTGGCGGTATCCCGCAACGGCGAAGGCAGCCGCCAGCACGATCAGGACCAGGTCCAGCAAGTCGCCCGCCACGAGGCTAACCGTACCGGGATTCCGGACCCCCGCCGCTGCCCGCGCGGCCGGCTTGCCCTCAGCGAGCTAGGCCCGGGCTGGCCGGCGGGCTGCCCGGGCTTTGCGGGGCACTGGCCGGGGTGGCCGCCCCGGCTGCTGGGAGTGCGGCAGGAAGATCCTCCGGGTGTGCGGCGTCCCAGGGCAGCTCCCAGCCGCCGAGCGCCAGCAGCCGGTCTACCAGCAGCGCAGTGAACCCCCATACGAGCATGCCGCCCGACCGGAAGGCCGGCCCGGCCAGGCCCGAGGGGTAGCGGATGGCCAGGCGATTGGCCGGATCGGCCAGCTCGGCGACACCGACCCTGGCCACGGCGCTGACCTCGGCGGGGTCGCCGGGCCAGACCGGTCCTGGCCGCCGCCACCAGGCCAGTACCGGGGTGACCGAGAAGCCGCTTCGCGAGATGAACAGCTCGGGCAGGACCGCAAGTACGTCCACTCCGTCGGGATCAACGCGCGCCTCTTCCGCGGCTTCCCGCAGAGCGGCACCGACCGGGCCCTGATCGCAGGCATCGATAACGCCGCCGGGAAAGGCCGGCTGGCCAGCGTGCAGGCGCAGCGAGGGACTGCGCTGCACGAGCAGGATGTCGGGTCCGCCAGGGCCGTCCCCGAAGAGGATCAGCACGGCCGAGGGCCGACCGCCGCCGGCCGGGGGGGCCAGCGCCTGCGGCACGGCCATCTGCTCGGCCGAGCGGGCCAGCGCGGTCAGCCAGCCGGGAACCTCGTCGCCGCCATCCCCGCCGGCGCGGGAGTTCCCGGCAGCCGTCACGAGAACGGCCCCGTCTTGACCAGCTTGCGTGCCGTCGCCTCGTCGGTCGGGCCCTCGCCGAATGACGGGCAGAGCCTGGCCAGCCGGCAGGCCCCGCAGGCCGGCCTGCGGGCGTGACAGACCCGGCGGCCGTGCCAGATCAGGCGATGGGACAGGATGGTCCACTCCGGCCGGGGAATCAGCGACCCGACCTCATGCTCAATCTTCACCGGGTCACTGTCCGTGGTCCACCCGAATCGGCGGGCTAGCCGCCCGAAGTGCGTATCCACCGTGATCCCTGGCACGCCGAAGGCATTGCCCAGCACCACGTTGGCGGTCTTCCTGCCGACCCCCGGCAGCGTGACCAGATCGCGCAGCCTGCCGGGGACCTCGCCGCCGAACCGGTCGCACAGCGCCTGCCCCAGGCCGATGAGGCTCGTGGTCTTGGCCCGGAAGAAGCCTGTCGACTGAATGATCTTCTCGAGCTCGTCCCGGTCGGCCGCGGCATAGTCGGCCGCTGTCCGATAACGGGCAAACAGCACTGGCGTGACCATGTTGACCCTCCGGTCGGTGCACTGGGCCGACAAGATCGTCGCCACGACAAGCTCAAGGGGCGAGGTGAAGTCGAGCTCGCAGTGCGCGTCCGGATAGAGGACGGCCAGTTCCCGGTTGATGCGGCGGGCGCGGCGGACCAGCGCAGTCCTGGATGGGGGTTCGGGGGACACAGCTCCAGCCTATGTATCTTCACCGCGGCGGCGGGTGATCACCCGGCAAGACCGCCGCATCAGCGAGCCGGCCGCCGCCGGACGTGCTGTGCACGGCGCAGCGCCCGAGCCGGAACGGCATGACGGCAGGCGAGAAGTCCGCCAGCCAGCTCGCCTGCTGGCCGGCCGCACGGCAGTCGTCAGCCGACAGGTGCCGGCCGAGCACGATGACGGCAACGGACCGCGCGCCCGCCAGCCTGAGCGACATCGCGGCGGACTGGGCACTCGCGCCGGAGGTCCAGGTATCGTCCAGGAGCAGCACCCGTGCCCCGGGCAGCCGGGCCGCGCTGAAGCGTTCCGGGTCGAGGTCACGGGTCGGGTGGCCGGCGGGGGACCGCGACGACAGCTCGGCCCAGGGCATGGCCAGGTACGGAGCGATGAGCTCGCGCAGCGGGTGCGGCCCGTAGCGCCCGCGGCGCCCGCGTCCGCTCGGCACCACGGCCAGGTGCGTGGGCGCCGCCATTCCCGCGTGCTGCCAGACGCACGGCCCGTGATCGCGCAGGAAGACCACGAGCATCGCCCGCAGAACTGCCCGTGCAGGATCCGCGCCAGGGTCATCAGACTTGTACATCCAGAGGTTCCGCGCGTGCGCTCCGCCCTTGGGCGCGTAAGCGATGGGGACGACCAGATCAGCTACGCTTCCCGGCGCGCACTGCGCGTGCACGTCGCACTGGTAGCAGCGGGAATGGCCGTGCCGGGCGGGTCCCCGGCAGGATGCGCACGGGCCCGGCACGTCCGGCTGCGGTGCGCTCAGGCGGGGCGCCTGAGCGCGCACCCGGCCCCGGAGCCGGTCCCACGCCGCCTGCGTATCCCGTGCGTAAGGGTGCACGAGCGTGAGGTTACGCCCGGCCGCCGACGTTCTGCCCGGGCTAATCTGGCGCCACGGGAGCTTGCTATGGCGACCCCGGGCCGGTGATCGACGACGCGGAAAAGCAGGACGAGGCCAGAGATAGCCTTATCTGGGGCCGCGGAGCGGTGCTCCGGTAGGCTCACCAGGAGCGCTGGAGCCCCTGGGAGGGCTCCCGAGGATCGCAGTCAACCGCTTCCGCGCGGTCATGCGCGCGGAGCCAAGCGAACACCCGGGCAGATTGACAGCCCCAGCCACGATCGGGACAACCGTAATGCGAATGCCTCAGACAGCCGCCGGACGGGCAGCTTCCGGCACCGCGGCCACGGGCGCCCCTGCGGCGGGGACGGCCGCGGCCGGCACGGCTCCGGGCGGCACGGCTCCGGGCGGTATCGCGTCCGCGGGCACGGCAGCCGGAGATGACACGCCCGGCAACCCCTGGCGCCGGGCCGTCTGGCGCGCCGGGCGGGCGGCGGCGGTGCTGCGGCAGCACTGGCTCGCCACCGCGCTGGTCGGCGCGGGGCTGGTACTGCGAGTGCTCGCCGAGATCGCCTACCGGCCCGCGCTGCTGTATACCGACACGCCGAAGTACCTGGCCAACGCATGGCCGGGCGCCGACCCGGTCGGCTACAAGGCGCCGCTGAAGCTGATCTTGCTGTTCGGCAACCTGGACACCGTGGCCGCGATCCAGCACCTGCTCGGCCTGGCGATGGCCGCCGCCGTGTACCTCCTGCTGCACCGCCGCGGCGTGCCCCGCGCCCTGGCCGCCCTGGCCATCGCGCCGGTCCTGCTCGACGCCTACCAGGTCCAGATCGAGCAGACCATCATGCCCGACGTCTGGTTCGAGGCACTGATCGTCGCCGGCCTGGTCGTCCTGCTCTGGAAACCCGCCCCCACCCTGCCCGCCGCCATCACTGCCGGGCTGATCCTGGGCACCTGCGCCACCGTCCGCCAGGTCGGCGAGATCCTCATCCTGCCCGCGCTGATCTACCTCATCGCCGCCAGCACCACCGGCACCGCCACCTGGCGCCGGGCCCTCACCACGACCACCGCCCTGGCCGCCGCGTTCGCCCTGCCCATCCTCGCCTACAGCACCGGCTCCTACGCCCTCACCGGCCAGTTCTCCTTGTCTGACTCGGGCTCCACGCTGACCTACGCCCGGCTGGCAGCGGTCGCTGACTGCGCCGCTCTGCGGCTGCCCGCCGACGAGCGGCCGCTGTGCCCGACGGCGGCGCAGCAGGTTCTCGGCCCGGACTGGCTCGACCATGACGCGGCCTCGCCGCTGAAGACCTACCTCACTCCGCCGGGCCTGCACCGGGACAAGCTGATCTCTGATTTCAGCCACCGGGTCCTGAGCCAGCAGCCGCTTGCCGTCCTGGCCGGGATAGGGCGCGACGCGGTGAAGCTGTTCGCCGCGACCCGTGCCACCAGCCCCGGCGACACGCCGATTTCCCGCTGGGAGTTCCAGACCAGCTACCCGACCTACCGGCCGGCGATTGGCGAGACCAGCTCGCATGTCCTCATCCTCGGCCTGAGGCAGTCCTTCGGCACTCCGGTCGTGGCACTCCCGCTCGATCCCTCCCTCGGCGGCCGCGCCCGCGTTTCCCGGCCGGCCGCGGCGTTCCTGCGGTCCTACCAGCTCGGCGGCGGCTACACCCCCGGCCCGCTGCTGGCCATCGCCGCCCTGGCCGGCCTGGCCGGGTCACTGGCCGTGGCACGCCGCCGCGCCAGCCCCGCCCAGCGCCAGCTCACCCTGGCCTGCCTGCTGTTCTTCAGCACCGCCGCCGCCGTCCTGCTCGCCTCCGACATCTTCGAGTTCACCTGGCGCTACCAGCTCCCTGCCCTGATCACCCTCCCGCCAGCGGGCGCCCTGGGGATCGCCGTCATCGCGCGCTACGCGCGCAGGCGCGCAGCCGGCCGCGGAGCCCGTGGATCGCAGGGCCACGCGCCCGAGCTGGCCGCATCGGCCCAGTGACCGCCGTGACCTGCCGCATGCGGGCCGCCCGCGGTCAGAGCCAGCCGCGGCGGCGGGCCAGCACGTACAGGCCGACGACCGCTAGCACCTCCGTGCCGACACCCAGGAAGATGAAAGCGGCCACGCCACCCAGGTGCCCGACCAGCCAGGAGAAGTTCTGGCCGAAGAAGCCAGTGAGGAACGATAGCGGCAGGAACACCGTGGCGATGATCGTCAGCTGCTTCATCACCTCGTTGAGCCGGTTGGACACGGTCGACAGGTAGGCGTCCATCGCGTTGCTGAGCAGGTCCCGGTAGCTGTCGATCAGGTCGCTGATTCGGATCAGGTGATCGTAGAGGTCACGCAGATACGGCTCGCCCTCGCGCGTCATGCCCGGCAGGCCCGTCACTCCCGATGCCAGCGAGGCCATCATGTCCCGCTGCGGCGTGACCAGCTTCCGCACGCCGACGAGCCACCGCTGCAGGGAGAACAGCTCGGACAGCTCCTCGTTGCTCGGCTTGGTGAAGATCAGCTGCTGCAGGTCATCGATCTTGTCATCGAAGTCGGAGAGCACCGGGAAGAAGCTGTCGATCAGGCTGTCCATGATGTGATGCAGCAGGATCAGCCTCGTAGGCCGCTGGCCGCCCCCCGGCCGGCCGCCCGGCCGCTGGCCGCCCAGCAGCTGGCTGCCCGGACGCGACAGGTGCTCCCTGAACACGCTCAGCGCGGTGCAGTCGTCGGTCCTGACCGTGATCAGGTAGTGCTCGGAGTAAAAGCAGTGCACCTCTGCCAGCGGCTCGCCCAGGGAACGCGCGCCGTAGGAGACCAGGTAGATAACGTCGTCGTAGTCCTCGATCTTGGGTCGCTGCCGGAACTCCGCGACGTCCTCGATGGCCAGCGGATGGAGCTTGAAGACATCGCGCAGGATCCCCAGGCTTTCTGCGTCGACGCCCTTGAGGTCCAGCCAGAGCAGCTTGTCGTCGCGCAGGAGACTCTCGATGGCCGCCACGTCGGCGGTCACCACCGAGCCATCGAGCGCGAGCAGGTATCGGTCCACCGGCTCATCGTCCCAAACCCGGCCGGGCCGGGCCGTACAAGGTGGGGCTGGCCAGATCAGGCGGCGCGCGAGCCGTCCCGCCGCGTAGTCGCGGCCGTCGCGCGGTGCACGAGCATGTCGGTCACGCCGCCCACCGTTCCGCCCAGGCCCTGGCTGGAGGCCCGTCGCGCGACCATCTCAGCGAGGCTCAGCGCCTCGGCCGCCAGCCTGCGCGCCTCCGGCGAGGCTCTGATCGCCTTCAGGGACGTCCGGAGCCGTTCGAGGCCGTCACGTCCGCCCTGCGCGCCAGCCAGGTAGCCTGCGACGAATCCCATGATCGTTTCCATAGTCCTGCCTTTGCCTCGTCGGGCGGGTGGTCCCGCCGGGCCGCGTGCGGCCGCGCTACATCTCGCGGAGTTCCAGGTACCGCTTGACGTCCGGGATGGACTGAACGATGGCCGCGAGAGCCAGCGCGAGCAGCGCTGCCTTGACCAGTCTGGTGATCATGTCGTTCCCTCCTGGGGATCGATGGGCTCCACCTCGTCCGGGGCGAAATATAGAAATCTGCCATGGTTGCGCTGCAGGTCAGCGGCAGGATCATCCTCAGGGGTGACAGCGAGGTGGACCTGGCCGTCGACGTCGTGCAGCACGGCTTCCACGAGCGCCACGCGACCGATAAGGAAGAGGTCCTGCGCGTCGGCGCGCCGGGTACCCGGGCGCATCCGGATCCGGCTGCCCCTGGCCACGGTGATGCCGTCGATGACAACGTGGTCGGTCTCCGGCGAGACTGAGGTGTCCGATCCGGGATCCCACCAGGGAACCGACGGCCGGTCAGTGATCTGCGGCGCGGGCCAGTCGATCCCGTCATCGCCCGGCTGACCGGCGGCAGGAACCGCGGCGGCCGGAAAGGCGCTCGCCCCCGCGGGCGCCGACTTCAGGTAGCGGATCGCCCCGTGCATCCGCTCCAGCATCTCCGGCGGCATGACGTCCAGGCGGTCGATGAGCTCGGCCGCCCGCGGGTCCGTCGCGCGCGCCTGGCGCTTCTCCGAGTCGGTCAGCGCCAGGGTGCGAAGGGTGAGTATCTCGTCGATCTCGGTCGCGTCGAACAGCTCGCCGGCGCTCTCCGGCGCGATCTCCGGGTGGTCGTAGAGGATCACCGGCGAGGACAGCACCAGGTCGCGGCAGTCCTGCGGCCCCGCCAGCACCGGCCAGGTGCCGACGTTGACGCAGGCGGCGACTTCCGCGGCGGCCCACTCGGGCGGGTCGGTCATCGACAGGAAAGTCCCGCCCGGCGCCCCGATCAGGGCGTGTGCCGCGATCAGCGAGTGGCGCAGCCCGTCGTCGCGGCCGGCCAGCTCCGTGCCGGGCGCCGTGTGATTCTCGATCCGGACGCGCAGGCGAAGCGCGCCGTAGGGGCCGCCCGTCCGCTCGGCGTGCACGCGGATCATCCCGTCCAGCGCCAGCCAGCGCCGGATCAGGCGGCCGGCCTGCAGGCCACGGCCGTCGGTCAGGTCCTCGACCGCCTGGCCGCTGCCGATGTGGAACTGAAGGTTCCTGTCCTCGCCGAGCAGCGCGCCCACCGGCACCGCGACCCGCTGCTCCCGCTCGGCGGCCTCGTCCCACGAGGTGTACTGGGTCCCGTCCACGTACAGCGCGCCCACGTCCTCCGTCTCACCGGTATCCGGTGAGACGGACTGCACCGTCCGCCGCTGCAGGTGCAGGAAGCGGACCACGATGCGCAGCTTGGCGTCGTCCGGGCATTCGAGCAGGCACTCGGTCTGGCTAGCGGAATTCTCGCTGGCGTCGATCTGCTGGTAGGCGGGCGGCATCAGCACGCCGAACTGGAACCTGACCTGGTTCTTCTGCGCCGACTTGTGATACGGGTACAGCAGGTAGCCCTCGTACAGGACCGCGTCGGCGACCCGCCGGGCATGCTCCAGGTGCGCGGAATCGAGTCTCATGGCTGCTCCGAGCGTTCCGCGGCTCCGGCCAGCAGCGCCGCTATCGTGGCATCCCAGGTCGGCAGCGCCCTGCGGGCCTTGAAGCGCTGAAGCTCATCCAGCGTCTGCAGGCTCATCTTGATCCAGGCGCTGTTCGGGAAGTGCGCCTCGATAGCCTCCCGCCACAGGCTGACCGGCAGCCGGTAGGACGCCTCCTTGCTCCACGGCACCTGCTGCACCTGGAACTTGCCGTCGGCCGAGGAGAAGATGGTGCCGCTGAACAGCAGCAGCAAGGGCACCTCGCCGCCCTCCAGGCCGGCGAAGTACCGGGTGGAGCCGATCTCCAGGTCATAGCTCAGCGGCACGGGCAGGTCGATCTCGGTGCTGCCGGTGAAGCCGGGCACCATCACCGACACATGGGAGAACTGCACCGGCTTGAGCGTGTCGGCCCAGCGCTGGGTGTCGCCGAACAGGTCATTCAGCCGCTCCGCCTCGGCGTCGGAGTACCGCCGGCGAGCCGGCTCGATCCTGATCTGGCAGCGCAGCGCTATCGCGTCCACTTTCTGGCCGGTCGTCTCGCTGATGCGCAACATCATCGACATCGCCGGCACCACAGCGAAACGCTCCGGCCGCGCGCCAGTGCAGTCGAAAGCCAGCTCAGCCATCCGCGGTCTCCTGGCTGAAGGCGCGGGCCCGAGACCGGACGCCGCCGAGAAACTGGGCGATGCTGTCCCGTGCCTCCGAGCCGCCGTCAAAGCCCCGCCAGTGCAGGCGCATTCTCCCCGCCAGCTCGTAGCAGGCGTCGATGGGCACCAGGAAGTACTCGACGCCGGACTCGGTGCGGCAGATCAGGACGGCCTCGACATCCGGCGCGGCGGCGCCCAGCAGCGGGTAGTCCGCGGCCAGCCGGTCCCATGCGCCGAGGTCGAGAATGCACTCGGTGGCGCCCGCGGGGCTCGGGTAGAAGCCGGTCACCTCGCCGCGCTCCGAGCCGCGCAGGAAGAAGGCCAGCCCGACCGGGATGTCGAACTGATCCCACTGTGCCACTGACAGCGACCGCTGCGGGTCATGCAGGTAGCGATCCGGAACCGACCGGTACCGTCCGCGACCGGCCTGGGCCTGAGTGAAGAGCAGGTAGCAGGCCCGGCAGGCGCAGACCAGCGTCGAGGCTTCCAGGTCCGCCACGTGGCCGTGCTCGGCCGGGATCTCGGTCGCGCACATCTCGCACTTCTCCGCGACCGGCCGAGCCGACCCGGCAGTGGGGTCGGGCTGCTGCTGATCCGGCGGCGCGGCGGCCGGGGCGCTCTGGACGCCAGGGACGAACCGGCGCAGGCCCGTGGTCCCCGTCATGATCGGGCCGCCTCCGGCATCGCCACCCTGACTCCCTGGCTGTCGGCGAGCAGCGGCAGCGGATCGAGGTGCAGGTCGCTGTCATCAACGGACTTGCCGGCCAGCCGGACGTTGTAGCGCGCGCCGCAGCCAGGACAGGTCAGCAGTTCCCGCTCTAGCGCGCCGTCGGCCATCGTTGCACCGCACGCCGCGCAGGCGTCCAGGTAGGCGTACAGCGTGCCGCGGACCGAGCAGACCAGCACTGACGTGCCGTCGGCCGACGCACTGACCGGCCGGGAGCTTGGCGGCCCGATATCCGGCAGGGTGATCCAGCCCGGGGCCCCGCTGCCGGCTGCGCCGACCGCCGCCCCGCCCGCAGCCGAGCCGGCCGCCAACGGAGCGAGCCCGTCGTCCGGGCGCTGGCCGATCTGCAGCAGCTTCGGCTCTGGCGCCGTCGTCATGCCCTCGACCACTACCTCGGCGACCTCTGGTGCCGCCCCCTCGACGGCGCCCTGGATGGCCAGCTGAACCGTGACGGTCGATGATGGGCAGCCGTTGCAGCTGCCCTCGAGCCGGAGCCGTGCCACGCCATCGGTGACGCCGAGATACTGCACTCCGCCTGCGTGCGAGCCCAGGTAGGGCCGGACCCGGTCCAGCGCGCGCTGGATCCGGGCGTCGACGTCCAGCGGGTGCAGGTCGTGCAGCAGCAGCAGGTTCTCCACCAGCGGATCATCGGCGATCGTGGCCAGCATCTGCGCGCCAGGCCCGCCCTGCTCGCCGAGCATCGTGACGATCCGGCCCAGCCCGTCACCGTAGAGGCCGACCAGCAGGCTGACCAGTTCCTCGGCGGCCGGGGCCGCGCCGTTGCTGCCACTCGACGCCAGGATGCCGAGCAGTTCCTCGACCCGTGCGCCCACTGCCTGCACGCCGCTCACGCGCCTCGCCTCCATCTGCCGGGGGTTTGCACAACCAATGTGGCACCGGCACCAGTGCCTGGGATAGGGAAAACCGGACTGGTGTCGCCGCCAGGGCTGACTTGAGCCGGACTGGCCCGGGCCGGGCCAGTCCGGGATACGTCAGGTCTGCAAGACCACCGACATCGGCGTGTGGACCTTGTCCAGGACCTTGCCGTTGCCGAGGTACATATGGACCCCGCAGGGCAGGCACGGGTCAAAGCTGCGTACCGCCCGCATGATGTCGATGCCCTTGAACGACTCCGGCGGGTTCTCCTCGAAGATCGGCGTGTTCTGCACGGCATCCTCGTACGGGCCCGGCGTGCCGTAGCTGTCCCGCACGCTGGCGTTCCAGGGGGTCGGCGGGTACGGGTGGTAGTTCGCGATCTTGCCGCCGCGGATCACCATGTGGTGCGACAGCACGCCGCGGACGGCCTCGGTGAACCCGCAGCTGTTCGCCTCATCGGGGACGGTGAACGGCTCCCAGGTCTTGGTGCGGCCTGCCCTGATCTCGGCGAGGCCCTTCTCCATGAAGTGCAGGGCGGCGGCCGCGGCGTAGGCCTGGAAGTAGGTGCGCGCGCGGTCGCGCTCGATCGCATTGGACAGTGGCAGGCCGTCCTTATCGACCGGGATCTTCCACTCGAACGAGACCTCGGGCTTGGTAACGGTCCTCGGCAGGTTGATCTGCACGCTGTGGCCGGTCGACTTGATGTAGCCGATATCGACCAGGCCGCCCTGCGCCGTCGCCCACAGCCGGGCTAGCGGTCCGCCGCCGGTGTCCGCGGCCAGGTAGTCCTTGCCGTCGAACCAGCGTGGTGACATGACCCAGCTGTACTTGCCGTCGAAGTTGCGCTTGGCCGGCCGCGGGATCGTGTGCTGGTTCCAGGGGTGCCTGCGGTCTACCGGGTTGCCCAGCGGGTCGCGGGTCACGAACATCTCCTGGTCTTCCCAGTCCTCGTAATACGAGCTGCCGAGAAGGATCCGGATCCCGAGGTTGATGTCGACCAGGTCGTTGGTGAGCAGCTGCCCGTCCCGGATGACGCCGGGGGTCACGAACATCTTGCGGCCCCAGTCGGTCATGTGGTCGTAGCGGAAGTCGCAGTGCTCAGGGTCGTTCAGGCTGCCCCAGCAGACCATGTCCGCGCGGCGCCTGCCGACCTCCTCGTAGCCGGGCAGCGCCTGGTAGAAGAAGTCGAACAGGTCGTCATGCATGGGCACGACGCGCTTCATGAACTCCACGTAGCGCATCAGCCGGGTCAGGTAGTCGGTGAACAGCTGCACCGTCGGCGTGGTGCCCACGCCGCCGGGATACAGCGTGGAGGGATGCACATGGCGCCCCTCCATCAGGCAGAACATCTCTCGCGTCGAGCGGGAGACCTGCAGTGCCTCACGGTAGAACTCGCCCTCGAGCGGGTTCAGCGAGCGCATGATGTCACCGATGAACTTGTAGCCGTGATCCGCGGCGTGCGGCGACTCCGTGCGGTTGGCCAGCTCCAGCACCCCCGGGTTGGTCTCGCCGACCATCCGCGCGCAGAAGTCGACCCCGACCAGGTTCTCCTGGAAGATGTTGTGGTCGAACATGTATTCCGCGGCCTCGCCCAGGTTGATGATCCACTCGGCGAGGTGCGGCGGGCGGACCCCGTAGGCCATGTTCTGGGCGTAGACCGAGCAGGTCGCGTGATTGTCGCCGCAGATGCCGCAGATGCGGCTGGTGATGAAGTGCGCGTCCCGCGGGTCCTTGCCTTTCATGAAGATGCTGTAGCCGCGGAAGATCGACGAGGTGCTATGGCACTCGACTACCTTCTTCTGCTTGAAATCGATCTTCGTATAGATGCCCAGGCTGCCCACGATCCTGGTGATCGGGTCCCAGGCCATCTCGACAATGCCGGTGTCTTCGGCCGTCGTCATCGCTCGTCCTCTCCGTCGTGCGGCGCGCGGCTGCCTGTTGCGGTGCCGACGCCGGCCGGTGTCACCAGGTCTTCTTGTAGCCAGTCAGCAGCTCGTCGCCTTTCACGCGCCACTTGGGCTCGTCGTCCGCGGTCTTGGCGGTGAAGCCCCGCAGCGCGCGGATGACCGTTCCGTACATGCTGCTGGCGGTCGTGGAAACCCTCGACCCCGGCGGCTCGTCCATGAACGGCATGAACTTGTCGGGGAAGCCGGGCATCGTGCAGGCGATGCAGATCCCGCCGACATTCGGGCAGCCGCCGACGCCGTTGATCCAGCCGCGCTTGGGGACATTGCACTTCACCACGGGCCCCCAGCAGCCCAGCTTGACCAGGCACTTGGGCGAGCCGTACTCGGTGGCGAATTCGCCCTGCTCGTAGTACCCGGCCCGGTCGCACCCCTCGTGCACGGTGGCGCCGAACAGCCAGGTCGGCCGCAGCGCCTCGTCCAGCGGGATCATCGGCGCCTGGCCGGCTACCTGGTAGAGCAGGTAGAGGATCGTCTCGGAGAGGTTGTCCGGGTGGGTCGGGCAGCCGGGCACGCAGACGATCGGCAGGCCTGCCTTCGACCGCCAGTCCCAGCCCAGGTAGTCAGGGACGCCCATCGCGCCGGTCGGGTTCCCCGCCATCGCGTGGATACCGCCGTAGGTGGCGCAGGTCCCGGCCGCGAGGATGGCGGTCGCCTTGGGCGCGAGCCGGTCCAGCCACTCGTTGGTCGTCATCGGCTGGCCGGTCGCGGGATTGTTCCCGAAGCCGCACCAGTAGCCCTCTTCCTTAATGGCCTCGTTCGGAATCGAGCCCTCGACCACGAGCACGAAGGGCTCGAGCTCGCCGCGGTCGGCCTTGTGCCACCACTCGATGAAGTTGTCCGCCCCCGTTTCCGGACCGCACTCGAAGTCGATGAGCGGCCAGTGCACGGCGACCTTCGGCAGCCCTGGCAGGGCACCGAGCACGATTTCCTCGATGCTGGGCTGGGTGGCGGCCGTCAGGGCTACCGAGTCCCCGTCGCAGCCCAGCCCCCCGTTCATCCAGAGGATGTGAACCACGGGCTCGGCAGTGGTGTCAGCCGGCGACGTGTCGTTTGTCTGTGTGCCAGTGGCCATGGCGAGGCCACCTCCTCGCTTCTGGATCGGCTGGATGCGGGGTGCAATAGGCCCGCTGACAGGTGTCGTCGGCCCGCTGACAGCAGTGCTCTCGCCCGGACGCGCTCCGATAGCGGATCAAGGCCCACCTCGCCTTCGTGATGCGCAGACGACGTCATGTTAGACCTGTCACGATCGAGCTTCAAGACACTTCAGACGGTTCACTGGACATAAATGTCCGTAGAGCCAGCATCGGCCGACTGTACTGTCCGCTGTCAACTGATCCTCGGCAGCACTGTCCGCTGTCAACTGATCCTCGGCAGTGACTTTCCCTTTCGATGGGGTTTCCGGTTCCTTAGTGATACACGTACCCTGTCTTGAGGCCTGTCGTGGTCGCCGGGCTTAAGGCCAGAGGGAGAGACGGTGGCTCAGCCCGTGCCCGGTCCCGGAGGGGACGCGATCGAGGTACTGCCGGTCGTGGTTGTTTCCCAGGTCTTTCCCGCGCGCCCGTCTTCGATCCCGGACATCAGGGACTTCGTCCGGCGGTGCCTAGCCGACTCGCCGCTGACCGAGGAGGGCAACCGTGAGGTCGGCGAGACTGTCTTTCGCGCCCTGCTGGATGCCGCCGGACCGAGCGGCTCGATCCAGGTAGCGTTCCGCATTTTTCCTGAGCACGTCGAGGTCGACGTGCTCCACTCCGAGTCAGCCATCCAGTCGCCGGTCCTGCCGGGACCGCCCGTCGTCACCCTCGCCCCGGCTGCCAGCCCGGCGCCCGCGGTCACGTCGGCTGCCTACGCGGCCGCGCCCTCGAGCCCGGCCCCCGCCTCGCCTTTCGCGCCGGCCGCGATCGGCGCGCCCGGTCAGCCGGGCACATTCGCGGAATGGATGTCGAGCGCGCTGCGGCGGGAAGGGCTGACCCAGGAGGCGGCCGCGCGCCAGCTCGGCGTGTCGGTCAAGACCGTCAGCCGCTGGGTGGGCGGCGCGACTGAGCCCCGGATGCGAGACCTCCGGCGGATTCAGGAAGTCTTCGGCGAAGTGCCTCTGCCCTAGCCAGGCACTGGAAGGCCAGGGCGGCCGGCAAATAGCCAATCCTGTCTTACCGGACCCACTAGACGTCCCCCCACATGTGTCCTACGGTGCTGGCATGACGCTTCAAGCGGGACGTCACCAGCTGAATGCGGACCGCGGCCGGATCGTCTTGCGTACCTTCCGCGCTGGGCTCGCGTCGCAAGCCGGCCACGATCTGACCATCGAGGCGTCCCGGTGGTCCGGCGACCTGACGGTGAGTGACGACGGGCAGCTCGCCGATCTCGACGTGCGTGTCGATATGGGGGCGCTCATCGTGCGAGACGGCAGCGGCGGCCTCAAGCCGCTCACCGACCGGGACAAGCGCGAGATCGCAGTCTCCGCCAGGAAGGTACTGGCGGCCGACCGCAATCCGGAGGCGCGATTCGCCGCCGCCAGGGTCGGGCCCGCCGAGCCGGGCAACGGCATGATCAGCGGCAGCTTCACGCTGGCCGGCGTGACCCGGCCGCTGCAGCTGCGCGTCAGCCAGACCGAGCCGGGCAAGTACCGCGCCACGACGTCGGTCAAGCAGACCGACTACGGGATCAAGCCCTACAGCGGATTCCTCGGCGCGCTCAAGGTTCGCGACGCTGTCGACGTCGAGATCGAGATCGAGATCGACCTGGCCGCAGCGGCGGAGGCACCATCGTGAGCACCCTTCGGAATCTGGGCGCCCCATCGCCCCCTGGCCCGCCCGGCGACGATGCGGTGACCGCGCTGTTCGAGCGCCGCGAAGGGCCTGTCCTGGAACTCGCCGAGCAGGCTGGAGCGGTCGCGGCGGCGTGCCATGCCATGGCCGAGCGCTTCCACCGGGGCGGCAAGCTGGTGGTCTTCGGAACCGGCGGCCCAAGCACCGATGCACAGCATGTCGCGGTGGAGTTCGTCCACCCAGTGATCGTCGGGAAGCGCGCGCTCCCGGCGATATCGCTGACCTGCGATGTCGCGACCGTCACCGGAGTCGCCGAACGGCAGGGAATGGCCGCCGTCTTCGCCCATCAGATCCGCTACCTGGCCGAGCCGGCTGACATCGGGCTGGGGATCTCCACCGACGGCAACTGCGCGAGCGTCCTGGCCGGCCTGGCCGCTGCCCGCGAGCTGGGCATGCTGACGATCGCGCTGGCCGGCGGCCGCGGCGGTGCCATCGGGTCGAGCCCGGCCGTCGATCATCTGCTGGTCACGAGCTCGGCAGACCCTCGCATCGTCAAGGAAATCCAGGTGACCACCTACCACGTGCTGTGGGAACTCGTGCACGTGTTCTTTGAGCAGCCGGGCGTCTTCGCGCCGGGGGTGATCGCATGACGACTGCCCCCGATGGCAGCCACGGCGCCAGCAGCCGGGACGGCCCGGCAGTACCGGAATGCCACGACGACGTGTGCATCACCTGCTCCGATAGCGCTGTCGCGGTGACGGTCCTGCGGCTGCTCGACGACGACCTTGCCGTGGTGGACACCGGATCGGGCCAGGAAGAGGTCAGCGTCGCGCTGGTCTCGGCCCGGGCAGGCGACACCATCCTGGTGCATGCCAGGGAGGCAATTGCGGTGGTGCGGCAATGAACGGGGCGACCAGCCAGAACGGTACGACCAGCCAGGACCGTGCTCCGGGCCAGCCCAGCCCGGCCGACGCGGCGGCGGTGGAGTCGCTGTACCCGTTCCTGTACGCCGGCGAGACAGATGTGCCTGCCGTGCTCGAGCAGGCACGCCAGTCCACGGTGGCGAAGGCGCACGAGATCCTCGAGCTTCGCCGGGCCGTCAGCGAGCGCGATGGCGCCCGGCTCCAGTCCTGCGCGCAAGCGGCGGCGGCCAGGTTCGCTGCCGGGGGCCGCCTGCTGGCCTTCGGCAACGGCGGCAGCGCCACCGATGCGCAGCAGATCGCCACCCTGTTCCTGAACCCGGGCGGTGATGCCCGCCCGCTGCCCGCGTTCGGGCTGGCCAGTGACACCTCCGTGGTCACGGCGCTGTGCAACGACATCGGTGTCGACGTAGTGTTCGCCCGGCAGATCGCCGCGTTCGGCACCAAGAACGATATCGCCGTCGGATTGTCCACCAGCGGTAACTCGGACAACCTGCTGCGCGCCTTTGATGAGGCCAGCCGGCGCGGAATGCTCACCATCGGCATCGCGGGCTACCAGGGCGGGAAGATGGCGGAGCTGGACAGTATTGACTACCTGTTCGTCGCGCCGTCGGCTTCAGTGCACCGCATCCAGGAAGCGCAGACCACGGTGTACCACGCCTTGTGGGAGCTCACGCTCGCCGTCCTGGCCAGCGGGCAGGTGGCCACATGACGCCCAGGGTGCTGGTCGCCGGGGTAGGCAACATCTTCCTCGGCGACGACGGCTTCGGTGTCGAGGTCGCGAGCCGCCTGGCCGGTGCGGACCTGCCCGACTGGGTCCGGGTGGTCGACTACGGCATCCGCGGCATGCACCTGGCCTATGACCTGGCCAACGCCGATGGCTACGAGACGACGATCCTGGTCGACGCCACCCCCCGCGGCGGTGATCCGGGCACGCTCTACGTCATCGAGCCCGACCTGCGGCCGGCGCCTCGCACCGCCGAGTCCGCGGTGGAGCAGAACCCGCTGTTCAACGCGCACGGCATGCAACCCGACGTCGTCTTCGGAATGCTGGACATGCTCGGCGGCCAGGCCGGCAAGGTACTGGTCGTCGGCTGCGAGCCGGCCAGCGTCGATGAAGGCATCGGGCTGAGCGAGCCCGTGGCAGCGGCAGTCGGCGAGGCAGTCCGGGTGGTGCTCGACATCGTCGCGCGAACCGGACAGCACGATCCAGGACAGCACGATCCAGGACAGCACGATCCAGGACAGCACGATGTAGCGCAGCACGATCCAGCGCAGGCGGCAGTGAGCGACACCCGCCGATGAGCAACGAAGGGGGGGCGGACATATGTGCCTCGGCATACCCGGTGAGGTGATCGAGTTCCTGCCAGACCAGCCCGACCTGGCCAGGGTGAACGTGAGCGGGGTCCGGCGGGTGATCAACATCGGGCTGCTGTCCGACGATCCCCCGAAGCCCGGCGAGTGGGTGCTGATCCACGTCGGGTTCGCGCTGTCGAAGATAGACGAAGACGAGGCCGCGGCGGCGCTGGAGTTCCTCGAGGGGATCGGGCAGGCCTACGAGGAAGAGCTCCGGGCGCTGCAGGAATCGATGATCGAATAGGAGCGTGGCCAGATGCGGTTCGTGGACGAATTCCGTGACGCGGACAAGGCTCATGCGCTTGCCGCGAGAATCGCGGACCTGTGCGAGCCCGGGCGCCAGTACAAGCTGATGGAGGTGTGCGGCGGGCACACCCACACGATCTACAAGCACGGGCTCGAGGACTACCTGCCCGAGCAGATCACGCTGGTGCACGGCCCGGGCTGCCCGGTCTGCGTCATCCCGATGGGCCGGGTCGACGATGCCATGGCGCTGGCGGCCGAGCCGGACGTCATCATGACCTCGTTCGGCGACATGATGCGGGTGCCGGGCAGCAACGGGTCGTTCTTCGACGCCAAGGCCCGCGGTACTGACATCCGCATGGTGTACTCGCCCCTGGACTCCCTGAAGATCGCCCGGCAGAACCCGGACAAGCGAGTTGTCTTCATGGCCATCGGATTCGAGACCACGGCCCCGTCGACCGCAATGACGGTCCTGCGCGCGGCGAACGAGGGGCTCAAGAACTTCTCGATCTTCTGCAACCACGTCACGATCGTCCCGGCGATCAAGGCGATCCTTGACTCGCCAGACCTTCGCCTCGATGGCTTCCTCGGTCCAGGGCACGTCTCCACGGTGATCGGCTGCCGGCCGTACGAGTTCATCGCGCGTGACTACGGCAAGCCCGTGGTCGTCGCCGGGTTCGAGCCGCTGGACATCCTGCAGTCGATCTACATGCTGATGCTGCAGCTCGCCAATGGCCAGTCGACCGTGGAGAACCAGTACTCGCGCGTCGTGCCGTGGCACGGCAACGTGGTCGCGCTCAGGGCCATCGGCCAGACCATGGAACTCCGGCCGTATTTCGAGTGGCGCGGCCTCGGCTTCATCTCCCACTCCGCGCTCAAGGTCAGGGAGCAGTACGCCAGCTTCGACGCCGAACTGCTGTTCTCGGTCCCCGGCGTCCGGGTTGCCGACCCGAAGGCATGCCAGTGCGGCGAGGTCCTGAAGGGCGTGCTCAAGCCGTGGGAGTGCAAGGTGTTCGGCACCGCGTGCACGCCCGAGACGCCGATCGGCACCTGCATGGTGTCGCCGGAAGGCGCCTGCGCCGCGTACTACAACTACGGCAGGCTGACCCGCCAGCGGGTCAAGGAGGCGACCCGGTCATGACCACCGGTCATCTGGACCAGCCCGCCACGAAGGACGCCCCGGCGCTGGCCCGCGGTAGCGCCGGGTGGGTGGCCGACGCCCTGCGCGAGCACGACGAGCACGAGCGCCGCGAGCAGGAGGCGCAGGACACCGGGCACGTGCACCGGGGATCTCCGCAGCCACTGCCGGGCACGGTGCGCGAGGAACTCGTGCTCGAGCGCATTGACCGAGCACGACGCGCGCGGCCCCGGGTCAAGGAAGAGCGGATCACGATGTCGCACGGGGCGGGCGGCAAGGCGACCCAGACCCTGATCGAGGCGATTTTCCTCGACGCGTTCCGCAACCCGCTCCTCGAGCCGCTCGAGGACGCCGCGCGGCTGCAGATCAACGGATCCCGGCTGGCCCTGACCACCGACTCGTACGTCGTCAGGCCGCTGTTCTTCCCCGGCGGCGATATCGGCGACCTGGCCGTCAACGGGACGGTTAACGACCTGGCCATGTCCGGCGCCGTCCCGCTCTACCTGTCGTCGGGCTTCATCCTCGAGGAAGGATTCCCCGTCGCCGACCTGAGCCGGATCGTCGCATCCATGCGCGCCGCGGCGCAGGCGGCAGGCGTGCAGATCGTCACCGGCGATACGAAGGTCGTGGAGAGAGGCAAGGCGGACGGCTGCTACATCAATACTGCGGGAGTCGGCCTGATCGAGCATGAGACCGACCTGGGCGTGGCGCACGCCCGGCCGGGCGACGCGATCATCGTGTCCGGGCCGATCGGCGATCACGGCATCACGATCATGCTGGCCCGCGGTGAGCTGGACATTGAGGCTGACGTGCAGTCGGATACGGCTCCGCTGGGCGGCCTGGTCGCCGGCCTGCTGGCGCAGACCACCGGAGTGCGCGCGCTGCGCGACGCGACCCGCGGCGGAGTCGCCACCATCCTGAACGAGATCGCCACCGCCGCTGACGTCGGCGTCATGGTCAGCGAGGACGACATCCCGGTCCGGGACGAGGTGCGCGGGGCGTCCGAGCTGCTCGGGATCGACCCGATGTACGTGGCCTGCGAAGGCCGGCTGGTGGCTGTCGTGGACAGCGCGCACGCCGCCAGTGCGCTGGCGGCACTGCGCGCGCATCCGCTCGGCGAGCAGGCAGCAGTCATCGGCCACGTGACCGACGGGCCGCGGGGAATTGTCCAGCTCAAGACCGCGTTCGGCGGCACCCGGATCGTGGACCTCCTGGTCGGCGATCCGCTGCCGCGCATCTGCTGACCGGTAGAAACAGGTCCCAGCATCCGCAGGACCAGGACCGACGAAAGAGAGCCAGGCACGTGCACGAGCTGGCCATTACCGAGGGCATCGTGGACGCGGTGACCGAGCGGCTTCCCGGCGCCACCGTCACCTGCGTGCGCCTGGAGATCGGCGCCATGTCGGGCGTGGTCGCCGATTCCGTGCGGTTCTGCTTCGACCTCGTCACCGAGGGAACGAGCCTGCAGGGCGCGCGCCTGGAGATCAACCAGCTGGCGGCCAGGTGTCATTGCCGGATCTGCGGCAGTGACTTCGAGCCGGACGGGCCCATTGCCCTGTGCCCGTGCGGAAGCGCCGAGATCACGGTGCTTGCTGGACAGGACCTCAAAATCATCTCGGTGCAGGTGACGTGAGCTATGTGCGCTACATGCGGGTGCTCGGGGACGGCGGTTGTCCAGCTGCTTGTCGCAGATCCGGCCGGCCAGATGCGTCGCCCGGCCGGGCACGATCACGGCGAGGTCAGCCGTGACGAGCACCGTCATCAGGACGAGCATCATCGTCACGACCACGACCACGACCACGACCACGACCACGACCACGACCAGCACCTCGACCTCGACCTCGACCTCGACCACGCCCGCGGCCCGCACCACGCCCGCGGCCCGCACGCCGGCAATGAGCGCGACGCGGGTCTCGCCCGCGTCCCGGAGCCGGGCAGCGCCGGCCGGACTGTCCAGCTGCAGCAGAAGGTGCTGGCCAAGAACGACAGGATCGCGCAGCGCAATCGCGAGTGGCTGCGGGCGCGGGGCATCCTCGCGGTGAACCTGATGAGCTCCCCCGGCGCGGGCAAGACCACCCTGCTGGAGCGCACCGCCAGGGACCTGGCCGGCCGGGCCACCATCTCGGTCATCGAGGGCGACCAGGAGACCGCGCTGGACGCCCAGCGGATCCTCGCGGCCGGCAGCCGCGTCGTGCAGATCAATACCGGCGCGGGCTGCCACCTGGATGCCGAGATGGTGGCACGGGCCCTGCGCGCGCTGGATCCGCCGGGCGGATCCATCGTGCTGATCGAGAACGTGGGAAACCTGGTCTGCCCGGCTCTGTTCGACCTGGGCGAGGAGGCCAAGGTCGTGCTCGCGTCGGTCACCGAGGGAGCCGACAAGCCGCTGAAGTACCCGCACATGTTCCGCCAGGCTGATCTCGTGCTGCTGAACAAGACCGACCTGCTGCCGTACGTCGAATTCGACGTCCGGCAGTACGCGGCTGACGTGCGGAAGGTGAGCCCGGACGCCCTGCTGCTGCGGCTGTCGGCGACCACCGGCGATGGCGTGCATGCATGGCACGACTGGCTGCACCGCCGCACCCCCGCGCCCGCCGAGTAACGCTCCGGATCGAGCACCGCTCCGCACCCACTTAATGACCGTGGCGGGCTTTCGTGCTGCGGTATGGGGTGTCGCGCGGGTGCGGTATGTCAGGCGCCGGTGGGCTGGTGCTGGCGGGCTTGCTGGGCGCGGATCTGTGCGGCGCGACGTGAGGCGCCCGATTTACTGGCTCGACTGCGACCAGGATGCGAGACTCGCACCATGTCGGTAACCGCTCGGCTGAGCGCCCTGCCAGCCGTGGCCAGCGGGGTCACGCGACCCGGTCGGTCGGCTGTGCTCTGAAGCTGGCCCCCGACGAGCGGCCAGAGCGGATCGCGCTGCAGCACCTGTCCTGTCAGTGGCCGACCGCCTGCCCGGACAGACGCCGTGAACCGCGTGACGTACCAGGCATCCGAGATGCCGCTCAAATGCTTGCTGAACCCGCCGCCTGGCCGCAATGGCGGGCCAGCCCCATGTGGGCATCCAGGTGCTGCCGCTGGCGGCCGGCGCGCATTCCGGAACCACTGGCGAATTCACGATCCTTGCCTTCCCGCAGCTGATGGCACCAGACGTGGTGTACCTGGAGAACATGACCAGCGATCTTTATGTCGAGCGCGAAGGCGAGGTCTACCGGTACAGCTTGGCGTTCGACCGGCTCCGGGCACTCGCCCTTGGGCCCCATGAGTCAGCCGCCGCCATCACCGCGAAAGCAGATAACATCGAGTGACCATCGGCAAGCCCTCACGGGACGGCGAGAGGAGGCGCGGAAGCGGACATGGAAGACCTGCGCCGCGCCGAATGGCGCACGAGCACTTACAGCGCGAACGGATCCACCTGCGTGGAAGTCGCGGGTAGTCTGCCGGGCGTCGTGGCCGTCCGTGACTCCAAGGATCGCAGCGGCCCGGCGCTGGTGTTCGCCCGCGATGCGTGGCGGGCTTTCACCGCCGGGGTGCGCGCCGGCGAGTTCGAGCTCGCTCGGGCCTGAGCCCGGCTACTACTTGCCGCTGCCGGATCATCGGCCGACCAGATGGTCCCTGGCCGCCGCGACCACCGCCTGGCCCAGGCTGATGCCGCCGTCGTTACACGGCACTCGCGAGTGCAGCAGGACGCGAAACCCCCGGTCCTCGAGCTGACTGACCGCCCGGTTCAGCAGCAGCAGGTTCTGGAACACCCCGCCGGACAGTGCCACGGTGCTCAGGCCGTGCCGCTCCCGCAGCAGCACGCAGGCATCCGTGATGGCCGCCGCCACGCCATTGTGGAAGCGTGCGGCAATGACCTCCGGAGCCACGCCGGCTCCCAGCTCATCGCACGCCGCGCGGATCAGGTCCGGCCCGGCGATGCGGAGCTGCCCCTCCGGACCGTCCGGTCGGCCCTGACCAGAGAGCTGCCCGCCCGGGCCGCCCGGGCCAGACAGGCCGACAGTCATGATCGCGGCCCGGTAGGCGCCGCGCTCGGCGGGGTCGGCTAGCTGCTCGAGCTCCACCGCCGCCTGGCCCTCGTAGTTGATCGCATCCCGCACCCGCAGGACTGCCGCCGCCGCGTCGAACAGCCTGCCCGCGCTGGAGGTCAGCGGCGAGTTGACGCCCGCCCGCGCGACCGCCAGGATGTCCCCCCAGCGGCGCCCGGCCCGCCGTACTACCTCAAGGCCGTCGGGCGGCCCGCCGGGATACGCGGCGTCCAGGTACGCGGCCGCCATCCGCCACGGCTGCCGGATCGCGGCCGTGCCGCCCGGCATAGGCACCGGCGCCAGGTGCCCGGCCCGCTCGAATCCGGCCAGGTCAGCGATCAGGAACTCACCGCCCCAGATCGTGCCGTCGGTGCCGTAGCCGGTCCCGTCGAAGGCGACGCCGATGACCGGGCCCTGCTCGCCGTTGTCGGCCAGGCAGGAGGCGATATGCGCGTGATGGTGCTGCACGCCGACCAGCTCGACACCGGCCAGCTCGACACCGGCCAGCTCGACACCGGCTAGCTCGACATCGGCAAGCTGCGCCGCGTACTTGGTCGACAGGTACTCCGGGTGCAGGTCGTGCGCCACGACCTGCGGCTCGACGTCGAACAGCCGCCGGAAGTGCTCGATGCCCTCGGTGAACGAGCTCAGGGTCTCGACGTTCTCCAGGTCGCCGATATGGTGCGACACGAACGCATGATCCTCGATCCCCAGGCAGAACGTGCTCTTCAGCTCAGCCCCGCAGGCCAGCACCGGACGAGCGAACCGGGCCGGTACGCCCAGCGGCTCCGGCACGTAGCCGCGAGAACGACGGACGACCGCCGCCCGGCCCCGGAACGCCCGCACCACTGAGTCATCGGTCCTGATGTGAATCGCGCGGTCGTGGGTGAGGAACGCGTCCGCAATCGGCCCCAGCCGCTCCATCGCGTCGGCGTCGGTGAAGGCGATCGGCTCATCCGAGACATTCCCGCTGGTCAGCACGACCGCGCGGCCGAGCTCGCGCAGTAGCAGGTGATGCAGCGGCGTGTACGGCAGCATGACGCCCAGCTGCCGGTTCCCCGGCGCCACCGCCGCCGCGACGCCGATCTCGCCCGCCCGGCTCGCCCCGCCCGCCCGGTCCGCCCGGTCCGCCCCGCCCGCCCGGCTCGCCCGGTCCGCCCCGCCCGCCCGGTCCGCCCCGCCCGCCCGGTCCGCCCCGCCCGGCGTCGGGCTCAGCCGCGGCAGCAGCACGATCGGCCGTCGGCCGCTGGTCAATAGCGCCGCGGCCGCCTCGTCCACCTCGCACAGCATCCGCGCCGCGGCCACGTCGGCCACCATCACGGCGAACGGCTTGTCCTCACGGTGCTTGCGGGCCCGCAGCGCGGCCGCGGCCGCCTGACTGCCCGCGTCCACCGCCAGGTGATAGCCGCCCAGCCCCTTGACGGCCAGGATCTTACCCGCGCGCAGCAGGGCGGCGGCCGCCGCGATCGCTTCGTCTGAACCGCCCAGTCCAGCAGTCCGCTGACCAGCATCCCGCTGACCAGCATCCCGCTGACCAGCACGCCGCTGACCTCCACTCTCCTGACCGGACAGCTGCGTCCCGGTCGCATCCAGCAGGCGCAGTCGCGGTCCGCAGGCAGGGCAGCAGACCGGCTGGGCGTGGAAGCGGCGGTCAGCGGGATCACCGTACTCCGCGGCGCACAACTCGCACATTTCGAAACGGGCCATCGTCGTCAGTGCCCGGTCGTACGGCACATCTTCGATGATCGTAAATCTCGGGCCGCAGTTCGTGCAGTTGATGAACGGGTAGCGGAACCGGCGGTCGGCCGGGTCGGCGAGTTCGGCGAGGCAGTCGGCGCACGGTGCGCTGTCGGCCGACACCAGCGTCCGCCGCGCCCCGCCGGGCTCGCTGGGGGCGATCGTGAATCCCGGCGAGCCGCTGGGCGCAATGTCGTGCGTGGTGACCCGCTCGATGCGAGACAGCGGCGGGGCCTGCTCCTGCAGCAGGGCCAGGAATTTCGCAACCGCGGCGGCGGGTCCCTCGACCTCGGCGAACACCCCGCTGACGTCATTGCCGACCAGCCCGCCCAGGCCGAGGCTGGTCGCCAGGGTGTAGACGAACGGGCGGAAGCCGACGCCCTGGACGATCCCCTCGACGCGGACCGCCGTCCGGATGCGCTGGCTCATCCTCCCAGTGTGACCGAGTCGTCGCCTGGGAGTGTCGCCGTCGCCCGCAGGGCGAGCCACACTTCCGCCAGGCCCTCGGTCGACGCCAGCGAGCGGCCGCTGATCTGCTCGAAACGACGTACCCGGTACAGCAGCGTGTTCGGGTGGATGTGCAGGGAACGGGCGGCACGCTCGGTGCGGCGGTCATGTTCCAGCCAGGTGCGCACCGTCGGCAGCACGTCCCCGCCGTGCGCCTGGTCGTAGTCGGCCACTGCCCCGAGCACCTCGCCGACCAGCGCCCGAAGATCCGCCGCCTCGCTCGTCAGCCACCTCTCCGTCCGATCGTCGCCGTACGTGACGCAGGACCGGCCCGCCTCCACGGCACGGGCGACCGCCCACTGGGCCTCCCGCCTGGCCACGCCCAGGGATGTCCCGGCGGCAAACGGGCGGCTCCGGCCGACAATCGCGCCGACGACGCCGGCCAGGGCGTCGGCCGCGGTCTCGTCGTCAGGAATCAGCACGTACAGCTCGTCCTGCTGCCTGAGGATCAGCTGCGGGAGCCCGTCCTGGGCGAGGCCGTCCACCACGCCCTCATAGTCCGCTGCCCCGTGCCCGGGCCGGACGCTGGGCGCGGGCCGGACGATGGGCGCGGACCGGACGATGGGCGCGGACCGGACGATGGGCGCGGACCGGACGATGGGCGCGGGCCGGACGATGGGCGCGGGCCGGACGCTGGGCGCGGGCCGGACGATGGCCAGGATCAGCGCGTGGCCGGCCGAGAATCCGTGCGAAGCAAGCCGCTTGGTCACGACCGCCTTGTCCAGCGCGCCCTGGAGCATCTCGGCCAGCGTCTCGGCGCCCTCGCGCCGGAGCATCTCGCGCTCATGCGCCTGCATGGACAACTGGAGAGCCGCCACCGTCGCGATGTGCTGGACCACCGACACGCCCGCCGGGGATGCATCTGCCGTTTCCATCGCCAGAATGTAGCCTGCGGTGCCCCGCGGCCCGGTCACCGGCAGCACGTATCCGCCAGGGACCGTCGGCGGGCTGGTCAGCGCGCTGGGAATGAGATCGGCACAGCTGGGCGGGGGGACGGGAACCCCGTCCAGCAACTGCCCTCGCTGCCGGGTGCAGGCATACAGCGAGTACCCGGACAGGCGCTCCAGCCGGGCGAAGATCTCCGCCGTGCTGAGGTTTCCCGAGGCCAGCCACTGGACGGCGCCGAATACCTGCAGCTGCGCGCCGAGCCGCAGCCCCGTGTCCAGGAGAACGGCGGCGGCGACCTCCTGCGAGATGGCCATGAACGGCACCGGGATCGGCACCTCGACGACCGGGAATCCCCGCTCCTGCGCCGCCATCAGGAAGGCCTCGGTCAGCGGCGGGACGACCAGCCCCTCCGACAGCGCCAGGCACGCCACCCCGGCATCGTCGAGCCGCTCCAGGTAACGACGCTGGCCGGCGCCGCTGCGGGGGACGGGAATGCCGGTCGTCATGATCATCTCGGCTCCGGACAGCCAGGGTGTCGGATCCTCGAGTTCGCTCACGTGCGCCCAGGCCACCCGCCGCGAAATGCCCGCCGCCCCGGCGACCAGGCGCAGCTGCAAGGCCGGCGAGCGAAGGAGATCCTCCACCCGAATGACCCCGTCCCGCGCCATGGTGCATCAACGTAGGGCTGTGGGTGCCACAGGGGCAAGCCCGTTTTGTGTGAATGTCACTATTGCTCGCTGTGATCGCGCGGTGATAGTCCTTCTCGGGTCAGCGCTGTCTGTGCGGGAGATCGGCAAGGGAGAGTCACGTGGCAACCATGGACGAGCCGCTGGGCGGGCGGCCCCCGGTCGTGAGCACGGGAACCGGCCAGGGCGAGGCGCGCCTCGCCCGCGGGGCGCTGAGCCTGTTCGACACCCTGTCCTCGACACTGGCCAACCTGGCGCCGGTCGAGGGGATCTTCCTCTCGCTCACGCTCGTCGTGGTGGCCATGGGCTCGCAGGCACCATGGGCCTTCCTGGTCGCCGGGGTGGCGATTCTCGCGACCGGGAACACGCTGTCGGAGTTCTCGCGTTCCATCCCCAGCGCAGGCTCCTTCGTCACCTTCATCGGCCGCGGGTTCGGCGCGAGGCTGCCGCGGACCGGCTCGGTCCTGTCCGGAGTGACCTATTACCTGCTGATGCTCTGCTACCCGATCACGGTCGCTGCCGTGGTGGTGTTCATGGGCTCATGGGTGGCGGCGCTGTTCAACTGGGGCAACATCGGCTGGCTGGCGGTGACGCTAGCGGGCGTGGCGCTCGTGGTCCCGCTGCTGCTGCGCGGGGTCGTCATCTCCGCGCGTGCCTCGTTCCTGCTTTTCTGCAGCGAGGTGATCGGGCTCATCGTGCTGTCCGTGGTGGTACTGACGCTCGCCCACGGGCACCTCGGGGCACCCCTGCACGCCCATGGCGGCTCGCCCGGCGGCTTCAAGGGACTGGTCGGCTTCACCTTCGCGCTGGCGGTCTCCGGCTTCATCGGCTGGGAGAACTCCGGCGCCCTGGCCGAGGAATCCAAGGACCCGAAGCGGTTCATCCCGATCACGGTCTTCACCTCGATCGCCGTGATCACCGTCCTGTACGTGCTGTCCAGCTGGGCGGCGGTGGCCGGCTTCTCCGACTGGAAGGGCTCCATCGCCGGGATCAACGCCCTCGGCGGCGAGGTGACGCCCTTCCTCGACCTGTCCCGCCACTTCACCCCCTGGTTCTCCTGGTTCATCGGCATCGTCGGCTTCACCAGCTCACTCGGCTGTTTCGTCGCCGCGGCGAACTCGCAGACCCGGATCACCTTCAACGGCGCGCGGGCGGGGCTGCTGCCGCGCCCGGTCGCCGCGGTGACGCGCAACAAGGTTCCCTGGGCCTCGGTGGTGATCTACGTCGGGCTCACCGTGATCCTGGTCGTCGTGCCGTACTTCGCGCTGCACGGCAACGCCGTCTCGATCTTTTCCGACGAGGCCAGCATCGGCACTGTCCCGATCCTGATCGTCTACCTGCTGGCCAACATCGCGCTGCCGCTGCACGTCCTGGCCACCGACCGCGCCAGCTTCAGCCCTGTCCGGCACGTGCTCATCCCGCTGGCGGGATCCGCCGTCCTGCTGTACGGCGTTTACGAGTTCGTGCAGCCGAGCCAGCCGCCGCCCGCGAACGTGTACTGGGTCTGGATCCTTGCCATTGTGCTCATCGCGGCCGCCGGCACCGCCATCGTCTACTTCCGGCGTCCCGACGCGATCAAGCTCGCTGGCTCCGTCGGCCCTGAATACCTCCAGGAGGATGCGTGAGCCAGGGCCCGGACGGCGTGCGCGAGCCCGCCGCCGGGCCGGCGCGCGAGCCGGCGGCCGGGCCGGCGCGCGGGCCGGTCGACACCACCCGCATCCCGCGCTTCGCTGGTCCGCCGACATATGCGCTGCTGCCCCGGCGCGATGAGGTCGCAGCGTGCGACGTGGCCATCGTCGGCGTGCCCTTCGACAGCGGCACGTCCTACCGGCCCGGTGCCCGCTTCGGCCCCGCCGCGGTACGGCAGGGCTCCCGGCTGCTGCGCCCGTATCATCCAGGGCTGGCGGTAGCCCCGTTCGGCGTTCAGCAGGTCGCCGACGCCGGCGACATCTCCTGTAATCCGTTCAGCATCGCCGAGGCCGTGACCCAGATCGAGACCGGCGCGACCGCCCTGCTCGAGGATGCCGGCCACCTGCTTGCGATCGGCGGCGACCACACCATCGCCTTGCCGCTGCTGCGGGTCACCCGCCGGCGGTTCGGCCCGGTCGCGCTGGTGCATTTCGATGCCCACCTCGACACCTGGGATACCTACTTCGGTGCGCCAGTCACGCATGGCACGCCGTTTCGCCGGGCCGCCGAGGAAGGTCTCTTCCTCGGCGAGCACTCGATGCATGTCGGGCTGCGCGGGCCGGTCTATGCGGCGAGCGACCTGACCCAGGACGCCGAACTCGGGTTCAGGTCGGTGCATGCCATGGAGCTCGAGCGCATCGGCGTGGACGGCGTGGTCGCCAGGATCAGGGAGCGCGTGGCTGACGCGCCGCTCTATCTGTCGATCGACATCGACGTACTCGACCCGGCGCACGCGCCCGGCACCGGGACGCCCGAGGCCGGCGGGCTGACCTCCCGCGAGCTGCTCGGCATCCTGCGCGGCCTGGCCGGGCTGCCCCTGGTCGGCGCGGATGTCGTCGAGGTGGCGCCCGCCTACGATCACGCCGAGATGACGACGGTCGCGGCGGCCCACGTCTGCTACGAGCTGCTGGCACTGCTCGCGCTGGCCGGCCAGCCCGCCTGAGCCGCAGGGCCGGGACTTGTCGCCGTAGCGGCGCGCCGGGCCAGGCGGGAGAATCCGCATTGCCGGGCACCTGCTGAAGCGCCCGTACCCCGGCGCCTGATCTGCCCGCTGCCAGACTGGGCGCGTGACTGATCTTCGTAACGCGAAGGGCTCGTTGCCGACCGCCCCAGAGACCGGCGCAGCCGCCCCAGAGACCGGCCTCACCGCGGAGGCGGCGGCGGTCACCGCTTTCTGGCAGGAACTCGGGCTGCCCGGCCTGGTGGACGTGCATACCCATTTCATGCCGCCGAATGTGCTGGCCAAGGTCTGGGCGTACTTCGAGGACGACCGCGCCGGGGCCGGGCGGGCATGGCCGATCACCTACCGGCTGCCGGAGGACGATCGGGTCGCGCTGCTGCGCGCGTTCGGCGTGCGCGCCTTCAGCGCGCTGTCATACCCGCACAAGCCGGACATGGCGTCCTGGCTCAACTCATGGGCGGCGGACTTCGCCGCCAGGACACCGGATGCCTTGCATAGCGCCACCTTCTTCCCGGAGCCAGGCGCCGCCGGCTACGTGGCGCAGGCGCTCGGCTCCGGCGCGCGGATGTTCAAGGCTCATCTCCAGGTGGGCGGCTACGACCCCCGCGACGAGCTGCTGGCTCCGGTCTGGGGTCTGCTTGCGGAGGCGGGGGTGCCCGTTGTCGTGCACTGCGGCTCGGGACCCACGCCGGGGCCCTATACCGGCCCGGCGCCGATGGCGGCGGTGCTCGGCCGGAATCCCCGGCTGACCGTGATCATCGCGCACCTCGGAGCGCCGGAGTACGGCGAATTTCTCGACCTCGCCGAACGCTACCGGTGTGTCTATCTCGACACCACGATGGCGTTCACCGAGTTCATGGAGCACATCGCGCCATACCCGCCGGCCCTGCTGCCCCGGCTGGCGGCCGCGGCCGACCGCATCCTGCTGGGCAGCGACTTCCCCAACATCCCCTACCCGTACCTGTGCCAGCTCCAGGCGCTGGCGCGCCTCGATCTCGGCCAGGCCTGGCTTCGCGCCGTCTGCCACGACAACGCGGTCCGCTTGCTGGGGTTGTGAGCTGGCGCCGGCTCGGCCCGGCCGCGTCTCCTGCTCGCGCGTGCCGCGCCTGCCCGCCCCCTACTGCCGAAGCCCGGCGAACAGGTCATCCTCGGGCACCGGGGCCCCCGTCGTATCGCTGGCCCTGATGAAGCTCTCGCGGCCGAACGCCTGCTCGGCGATCTCGGGCGGGATCTTGCTGAACCAGGACTCGCTGATCTGGCTGCCGTGCGCGAGCAGCGCGTCGCGCTTGCGCTCCAGCACCGCGTGGATGTCGATGGTCGTGGTGATCCGCTGCTCGGATTCCTCCATCTGGCGCTGCATCTCGGGGCTGACATCCGACATGTCGGGGACATCCTCGCCCAGCTCGCGCAGCGCATCCCAGATCTTGCGCCAGTCGCTGCGCCGCATCGCCGTCTGGTAGAACTTCGCCGGGATGCCGGACGCAGCCACCGCCGCAGCGGCCGCCCTGGCGGCGTGCACATGATCCGGGTGCTGGTAAGCACCCGTGGGGTCATAGCTGATCACGACCTGCGGCCGGTAGCTCTCGATCAGAACGCCAATCCGGGCCGCTACGTCAGCCAGCGGCACATTACAAAACGCATCCTGCCTGTCCTTGTAGTCCCAGTCCGGCATGCCGGAATCGTGGTAACCGAGCACCTCGAGCTCGGTCACGCCGAGTATCTTGGCTGACTCCCGAAGCTCGCTCAGCCGCAGCTGGGCGACTGCCGCCTCGTCATGACCGTCGATGCCCGGCTTGATCCCGCCAGGGGCGTCGCCGAACTCGCCGTTGGTGCAGGTCACCACGATCGTCCGGACGCCTTCGTCGCCATATTTGACCAGGACGCCGCCGGTGCTCGATGCCTCGTCGTCCGGATGCGCGTGTACTGCCATCAAGGTAAGGGTCTCCGCCATGCCCCCAGCCTGCCCGATCGGCGGGCGTGCTCGTGCAGGCGGGTCACGACGCCAGGCGCCGCGGCCTCGATCAGGCGCAGCACCTGTTCATAATCCGCGGCGCCGCCGCGCAGTCATCCGGCGCAGCCTCGCGCAGCAGTAACGTGCCTCTACCATGCCGCACCGCTCTCGCCGACCCTGCCTGCCTGGCCACAGGTATACCGTCCCTGCGACACTCCCAGCTAGCCAGCGAGCGCCAGTCCAGCGAGCGCCAGTAGCGGACGGACAGCGATGAACGGGCCAGCGACGAACTGGGCGGGGAACATCACGTTCACCGCTCAGCGTTTCCACCGGCCGGCCAGCGTCGGGGAACTGCAGGCCCTGGTCGCCCGCAGCGAGCGCGCCCGCGCTCTCGGCACCGGTCATTCGTTCAACCGCATCGCCGACACTCCGGGTGATCTCGTCTCGGTCGAGAGCCTTCCCAAGATCATCGAGGTCAGCGCCGAGCGGTCAGCGGTGACGGTCAGCGCCGGCGTCCGGTATGGCGAGCTGGCCAGTCACCTGCAGAATAATGGCTACGCTCTGCGCAACCTCGGATCGCTGCCGCATATCTCAGTCGCCGGAGCATGCGCGACCGGCACTCACGGTTCCGGAGACGCCAACGGCAACCTTGCGACAGGCGTTTCAGCACTGGAGATGGTCACCGCCGCGGGCGACGTCGTGGCGCTGAGCCGGGATGTCGATGGTGACCAGTTTTGCGGAGCCGTCGTCGCGCTCGGATCACTGGGAATTGTCACGCGCCTGACGCTGGACATCGTGCCGACCTTCGACGTCCGGCAGTACGTCTACGAGGATCTCCCGCGCGGGCAGCTGGACGAGCATTTCGCGGACATTGTCTCCAGTGCCTACAGCGTGAGCCTGTTCACCGAGTGGCGAAGCTCGACGTTCCGCCAGATGTGGCTGAAGCGCAGGGCCGACGAGGTCGGCTTGTCGGCACCGGCGGCGGCACCGGCATCCGCACCGGCGGCGGCACCGGCGGCGGCGGCGGCACCCACGCCTCCGCCGCCGCCCCGATGGATGGGCGCGCTGCTGGCGGACGGGCCGCGGCATCCCGTGCCCGGCATGTCCCCTGCCGCGTGCACGCAGCAGATGGGGGTGCTCGGGCCCTGGCACGAGCGGCTGCCGCACTTCCGGCTGGATTTCACCCCCAGCAGCGGCGAGGAACTCCAGTCGGAGTACCTCGTGCCGCGTCAGCATGCGATCGGCGCGCTGACGGCGATAGACCACATCCGCGACCGGGTTGCCCCGGTACTGCAGATCTGCGAGATCCGCACCATCGCATCGGACGACTTGTGGATGAGCCCGAGCTATCAGCGTGACAGCGTGGCGCTCCATTTCACCTGGATCAAGGACACCGGCGCGGTGACTCCGGTGCTGGCCGCGATCGAGGACCGGCTGGCTCCCTTCGGGGCCAGGCCGCACTGGGGAAAGCTCTTCAGTACCAGCCCGGCAGTCATCAGCAAGCTGTACGAGCGCCTCCCGGACTTCGAGCGCCTGATCCGCCACTACGACCCGGGCGGGAAGTTCCGCAATGAGCTAGCGGACACCTATTTCCCCGGCGGCCAGTAACCCTTCTCCCCACCGGTCGGCTGCCGCTTCCCCTGGCCGGCCGCGTTCCCGGAAATGTCGGAGGGCTGCATTATAATCGAACACATAAGCGATATCCGTTCCTGAGGAGGCCGCTGATGTGCTTACCTGGCCAGCCACCCGCTGCCCCAGCTGCGCTTGCTGTGCCTGCGAGCGCGGCGGATGCGGTGGCGATGGCGCAAGCCGGGCTAGCGTGGCTGGCCGCCGCGGACGCGACCGCGCTGACCTCTGCGGAGCTGGCGGAGTGCTTGCGGGCGCTGGAGCGGGCCGAGTCGACGCGGATCGCGGCCCGGTCGGGGCTGCTGTCGGTGTTCGCGGCGTCGGGCGGATACCAAGACGACGGGCACGGCTCAGCCAGGACCTGGCTGCGGTGGCAGACCCAGACCACCCTCGGCGCCGCGGCCGCTGCGATGGCGTGGGCGCGGCGGCTGGCCGCGCACCCGGCGGTCCTGGGCGCGCTGGCCGCCGGGACGATCTCCGAGTCGTTCGCCCGGCAGATCTGCCAGTGGACCGAAGCCCTCCCTGAGGCGCACCGCGGTGACGCGGACGCGATCTTGCTGGCGGCCGCGGCGGGCGGCGCGGAACTGGCGGACCTGGCTGCCCTGGCGCAGGAGATGCGCCAGCGGACCGCCCGCCCGGACGCTGACGGCGGGGATGACGGGTTCGCGGACCGGTGGGTCCGGCTGGAGACCACTTTCGGCGGTGCCGGACGGCTGGAGGGTGACCTGACCCCGGCCTGCGACGCCGCGCTGGCCGCGGTGCTGGAATCGCTGGGGAAGAAGGCCGGCCCGGAAGACGTGCGAACCCGGGGGCAGCGGGATCATGATGCGCTAGAGGAGGCCTGCCGGCGGCTGATCGCATCCGGGTGCCTGCCCGAGCGCGCCGGGCAGCCCACCCACATCCAGCTCCATATGACCCTGGACCAGCTGCGCGGCCTGA
>Ga0209871_1000015_pt1 | contig 50015 bp, 39 predicted proteins | sample OrgsoiDNA2013045_FD_185795 | JGI IMG/M metagenome (GOLD analysis project Ga0209871, IMG submission 185795) | Permafrost soil microbial communities from the Arctic, to analyse light accelerated degradation of dissolved organic matter (DOM) -... | ecosystem: Environmental > Terrestrial > Soil >... | reverse complement strand
ATCCAGCCTCCCTCATCCGCGTGTGTCGTATTTTAGCGCTCGGCTAACCCCTGCCGCCTCCGCATGCGGCACAAACGGCTCACGTCCCTGGTCCTGCCGCTCACGCCAGAGCAGCCGTAGCGCCGTCGTGCTCCGGCTCAGCTTCCACGACCTGCTGGGAGCACTCAGCGTTTGGCTCCGGATTCTTTCCAGCGCAGCTCGAACCAGATTGTGCGGCCATGCGGACCGCCGCACTGCCCCCACCGTTCTGCGATTAACTCGACGCCGAGGCTGTCAGCCTCGCTATCCTGGTCGTGGTCCTGCCATTCGTTAACCTCGATGATTCAGGGGTCGGCCGGGTCTGATTACTGATCGTGCTGGTGCCGGTTTCGGCTTTGTTGTCTGGTTGCTGTCTGGTGAGCGGCAGGGCGGGCTGCCCGATGGCGTCGGGCATGCGCCGGCTCCGACCGCGCCGGGGTGTCCTCCTTCGGTGTTGTGGTTGCTGTTCGTGCTGGTCAGGCGGGTGCTGGCAGGGCACTGAGCCGCTGCCAGCAGGTCAGGAACGCGTCCTTCCAGGGCCAGTCCGGGCTTATCTTCAGGACGCGCTGGCGGGCGTGGCGGACGAGGCGGGCGGGGACGTGCCAGATCCGGAACGTGCCCGGGTCGGCTTGGCTCAGGTCGCCGTGGTCGCAGAGGCCGAGCAGGCGGGTCCAGGCGGTCAGGCCGGCGGCGATGTTCGCCGCGATGACCCAGCCGCGGCTGGCCTGCCAGGCTTTCGACGGGAGGTTCCGCAGGCCCATGGCCTTGGCAGTGCGGACGCCGCCGGTCCCGCGCCGCTGGCCGGGCCGTTACGGTCAGTGACTGGTTATACATAATCGATCGTCACCAGGCCCGGACCCCACCGATGATGCAACCGGCACTCATCTGGGATAACAGGTAGCCTGACCTGAGCCATGAAGGCTATTCAAACATACGATCGAACACTCGTCGGGATCCGCTCCACCCGTGGCCCGCAGCTCCTGCCAGATCATCCGGAGCCCGAGGCTCTCGCCGAAGGCCGCCCTCCGAACGTCCTGCGAGAGTGTACGGATTTACGGCCGAGGACCACGGCTAGCCGCTGCCACTGACCTGCGCCAACCATGTCGTGCGCATGCAACTCGCCGCAGGCCGTCCCAGGTATATCCCGCGCGGGGCCAAGGGTGCCGAGACCGATGGCCAGCTGACCCGGACCGCAGGGAGCGTAGCGAGCGAGGACCGAAACGGCGCGGCAGCCAGACCATGAACACTAGCGCAGTGTTACTGGGGGGTCGCGACCAAATCCCAATGCATGCTGACCAGCAAGTTCGAGATCTGAACACCGGGAGCGCTCGTAGTGCGCCCAGCCGGACGAACGATCTCGACCTGCGAAGCCTGGTCTGCTGGGCTCGCCTCGGGTCTATTGCGGACGGGATGAGCAGCCCCGCCCACCACTCGCCTACCCGCAGCCAGGCGCAGCGCAGGCACTCATCCCGGAGCCGGACCGCCCCCGTTGTCAAGCGACGCATGCGGAGAGACGCCAGGTCGACGCCAAAGCGCACTGAGACGACGCACGGACCGACGGATCCTGTCGGCGCGCCGGAGTGGTATTCCGACGAGTTTGGGCGTCTGCTTCGCAGGGCTGGCCTGCGGCGGATCACCCTGCACGATTCTCGCCACACCACCCTGACGCTCAGTTGCACGCGGGCGTGCCCATCTCGATCGTGAGCAAGTGGGCAGGTCACTACGACTCCGCGTTCACCCAGAAGACCTACATCCACGCGAGCAACGAGGACCTGCAACAAGGCCGAACCGCGCTCGCCCGGATTCACAAGATCGCTTAGAGCTGTTAGAAATTGTGAGACGGCTGGCCCTGCGGCAGCAGCTCAGGCCCCTGGCCGACCGGTAGAAACATGACTCTGGCCTGCGGTTACGGTGGCGCGCTCGGAGGGACTCGAACCCCCAACCTTCTGATCCGTAGTCAGATGCTCTATCCGTTGAGCTACGAGCGCAGTGGCAACCTGGTTAGTTTACGGCACCTGGGACGTCGCCGGATCCGAGTAACCATACCCGGCAGAGCCGGGAATGCGATCGGCCTCTGGCGTGCGTAGGTCGCCCGTTCCTCAGGTCGGCGCCATGTCGACAAAACGGCTGAAGTGGCCCTGGAAGGCGACCGTCACCGTGGCCGTCGGGCCGTTGCGGTGCTTGGCAACGATGAAGTCGGCCTCGCCCGCACGCGGCGACTCCCGCTCGTAGGCATCCTCACGGTGCAGCAGGATCACCACGTCCGAGTCCTGCTCAATGCTGCCCGATTCACGTAGATCTGCGAGCAATGGGCGCTTATCGGTGCGCTGCTCAGGACCGCGGTTCAGCTGGGCTACCGCGATCACCGGAACATTCAGCTCCTTGGCCAGGAGCTTCAGCGAGCGTGACATATCCGACACTTCCTGCTGCCTATTCTCCACCCGCTTCGGCGAGCTCATCAGCTGCAGGTAGTCGATGATCACCAGCCGCAGGTCGTTCCTCTGCTTCAGGCGGCGGCACTTCGCCCGGATCTCCATCATCGACATGTTCGGCGAGTCGTCGATGAACAGCGGGGCATTCACGACCTCGCTCATCCGCCGTGCCAGCCGGGTCCAGTCCTCATCGCCCATCTGGCCCGTGCGCATCGAATGCAGCGGAACCCGGGCCTCAGCGGACAGCAGCCGCATAGTGATCTCGTTGCGGCTCATTTCCAGGCTGAAGATGACCGAGGTGAGCCCGTGCTTGACCGACGCAGCCCGCGCAAGATCCAATGCCAGCGTGGAATTGTGCGTGGGGATCATCGCCCGGCTTGCCAGGTACATGCGATCGTCACTATCCACCTGTACGCAGCGAACTGGCGTGCTGGGGATGACACGCACTGCGGTAATGAAGCGGCTCCTAGTTCTTGCTGTCGTCCTAACCGGGCGGCGCTCCTCGTGGACGGCACGCTTGCGTTCCAGCCTGAACAGATCATCACTGGTCGTGAACGTGATCGTGTAGGAGATGGACGAACCGGGCTTGCGGCCCCGAACCTTTTTTTCTGACCATCCGCAGCGATATCCGAGGCTGAATAGCAGTGCCCGAAAATCCTCCGCTAGCTGGCGAGAGGTGACGGCGAACTGAGCCGATCCCACGCTCATCACCGTGCCATCAGTGTCCAGCAGGCCGGCCAGGAGTGCGCGGCGCTGCGACTCCGATGCGCGCAGGTACGGCAACGGAATGTGCTTGTTGTCCAGCACGCCCAGCTCGCGCAGGACTCCGTTTACTGATCCGTAGCAGCCCACGCAGTCAGTGCACATGCCGTACCCAGGCAGCAGGCCCGTTATCCGGACCCCGCAGCGCTTGCACTTCGGCAGGTCTCGGTGCACTCCCGCGCGCCCTAGGCTGCCGCCGCAGACCCGCCCGCATGTCCGCACTTCGGATGAGATCGGAGTGAAAGGATTGCCGCATATTGCGCAATCTCTGACCTGCGGATACTCTTTCATATCCGGAAAGTGCAGCCCGTAGTTCATTGGCGCGTGATGCGGGACCACGCGCATACCCTCGGCCTCAAGCAGCGTTACCATCTCCGCATCGGCGGAGGTAATCCGGGAGCCTGCGCTGTTGCCGTCGCCGAGCCACATGCCTAGTACGTATGGCGGAATGGGCAGGTCCGCCTCTGGCAGGTCTAGCGGCTGCGTGGTGGCCACCGCGTGGTTGAGTCGCTTGTCGCCGCCACAAGTCCGGACTGTCTCCGCTATCTGCGCGGTTGTGACAACTTCCTCATGGATGGCGGTCGTGGCCGCATTCATGGGCCGGTCTGCTTGCTGTACCATTGCTGTCAGGAGCGCATGGCTCGAGGAATACGCAGGGGCGTGCCAGGTGAAAGATCGCCACTGATCTGTGTACCGCACCGGGACTCGCTCTGCCGTCAGGCCAACCTCCCGGCCTGCCCCGTTGATGATGTTCTTGAATTCCGCCCCGGCTATCGCCACAACCTCTCCGGCCGTGATGCACCGGTCTGGTTCGTGCAATATCGTCGCGCAGGCTTTCCGAAGCCGCGCCCTGGCCGCCTCGGACCAGTACCAGGCTGTGCGGTTCTCCAGCAACTGCTTTCGCTTCGCCCTAGTGGTCGTCCGCCACTGATGCTCAGCGTCGGCCACAATGATCGTGCCGTCATCGAATTCCACCTCGTAGCAGGGTCGCTCGTGCATCACCTCCGTGGCAGCGACCACATTCACCGGCCTGCCGTCCGCCCCGATCAGCTGATCGCCAACCTGGACTTCTCCCATCGTCGTCCAGCCGCCGGGCGTCGGCAGCGGCGTGTCCAGTGCGAGCGCCTTGCCCAGGGCAGGGCGTGCGGCGATCACGATCATCTGGCCTGGATGCAGGCCGTTGGTGAGCGAGTCGAGGTCCGCGAAGCCAGTCGGCACGCCGGTCAGCGCTCCGCCGCGGCTGCCGATGGCCTCGATCTCGTCCAGTGCCCCCGGCATGATCTCGGACAGCGGCAGGTAGTCGTCGCTGACCCGGCGCTCGGTGACCCCGTACACCTCGGCTTCCGCGCGGTCCACGAGGTCGTCCGCGTCGCCGTCTCCGGAGTAGCCCAGCTGGACGATCCGGGTGCCTACCTCCACCAGGCGGCGCAGCAGCGCCCGCTCCCTGACGATGCGCGCGTAGTAGCCGGCGTTCGCCGCGGTCGGCACCGACGCGATCAGCGTGTGCAGGTACGGGGCGCCCCCCATCCGGCCGATGTCGCCCCGCTTGGTCAGCTCCGCGGCCACGGTCACGGCGTCCGCTGGCTCTCCCCGGCCGTACAGGTCGAGAATGACCTCGTGCACGATCTGGTGGGCGGGCCGGTAGTGATCCTGCGGGCGGATGATCTCCAGGACATCGGAGATGGCGTCCTTCGACAGCATCATGCCGCCCAGGACGCACTGCTCGGCGGCCAGGTCGTGCGGCGGCGTCCGCTCGAACTCCCCGCCCCGAGGCGCTATCTCCGCAACGCTCACCAGAGCAACCTCCCCGTAGCCCGCTGGCCGTTCCCGCGGCATCCCTCGCGGGATCTAGATCCGTTCTATCGAAGGGGTCCGACAGGACAGCCCCGACAGCGCGGCTTCGACAGTCTCGTGCCGCCGCCCCCCGACGTCCAGCGGTGCTGTGCACAGGTCTGTGGATAGCCTGTGCAGACACGCCGCGCGAGCTGTGCACTGCGTGGGGATGCCGCTGTGGATATGCGGGGACGATGTTCGGGCAGACGGCTTCTGCCTGCACCGACTTCCTCCACCGGCTGTGCGCGCAAAAAAATGTTTTGCCTCAAGGGCATGCACAATGGCGGGAAGTTATCCACATTTAGGAATTTCACGCCGAACGTTATATGCAAGTCTGCCTGGCACGCATCTGAGGCGGACCGGATGCGCCAGTTTGCGGGCGGCGGTAACCCGGGCCCCAGTAGCATTCGAGTATGTGTTCGACAACGGGGGAGCGGCTGGCCAGGATCGGCATCGCCATCGACGAACTGGCGGTCGACTCAGCGGTGCAGGCCCCGCCAGGCGAGGCCGATGACGTAGCTCACCGGCTCGCTCAGCTCTGGGCGATGGTCGCTGAACTCGACCCGGAACTCGCCAAGCGGCTGCCGGGGTACGGCGCCTAGCCAGGATGCCTCAGGCACGCCAGATGCGCGCCTGAGGCACTGTCCCGTCTCAACTCCGGCAGCCCAGCGGGAAGGCTGCGCCCGCAGCTCAGGCGCCGACGACCTCGATCTCGAGGGTCGCGCTGACCTCTGGGTGCAGCCGCACCGCCACCTGGTGCGAGCCCACCGTCTTGATCGGGTTCCTGATCTCGATCTTGCGCTTGTCCAGCTCAGGGCCGCCCGCGGCCTTGACCGCAGCGGCGATGTCGGCCGGTGACACCGAGCCGAACAGCCTGCCGCCACCGCCTGCCCGCGTCTGCAGCCGGACGGTCAGCGAGGCGAGCCTGGCGGCTGCGTCCTTGGCGTCATCAGCACCCCGGATCTCACGGACCGAGCGAGCCCGCTTGATCAGGTCGATCTGCTTCTCCGCACCGCGGGTCCAGCGCATGGCCAGGCCACGCGGTACCAGGTAGTTGCGGCCGTAGCCGCCCGCTACCTCGACCACGTCGCCGGGGGCACCCAGGCCGGAAACCTCCTGGGTGAGAATGAGTTTCATCGGCGTACCGCTCATCGGCCCGTCGCCTCCCTCGGCATCAGCGTGCCGTGCTCGTGTACGGCAGCAGCGCCATCTCGCGCGCATTCTTAATCGCCGTGGCGACGTCGCGCTGGTGCTGCGTGCAGTTGCCGGAAACCCGCCGTGCCCGGATCTTGCCGCGATCGGAGATGAACTTCCGCAGCAGCCCCGTGTCCTTATAGTCCACGTGGGAGATCTTCTCCTGGCAGAACAGGCAGACCTTCTTCTTTGGTTTGCGAATCGGTGGTTTGGCCATCGTGGTGCTCCTTGTCAGAGCCCCGCTCGCAGCGGGGATGGTCGGTTGTTTCGGTTAGAACGGCGGCTCATCGGTGAATCCGCTATCGCCGGCCGGCTCTGATGCCCACGGGTCATCAGCGGGACGGCCGCCGCCGCCACCATACCCGCCCTGGCCGCCGGACCCGGAGGGGCCGCCCGGCCCGCCGAACCCGCCGCCGCCGCCGCCCGGGCCGCCGCCGCCCGGGCCGCCGGACCGCTGCGAGCGGGTGACCTTGGCGGACGCGTTGCGCAGCGACGGGCCGACCTCGTCGACCTCGACCTCGTAGACCGTGCGCTTCTCGCCTTCCTTGGTCTCGTAGGAGCGCTGCCGCAGCCGACCGGAGACGATCACCCGCATGCCCCGCTGCAGGCTCTCGGCCACGTTCTCCGCGGCCTGGCGCCAGACATTGCAGGACAGGAACAGGCTGTCCCCGTCCTTCCACTCGTTCGTCTGCCGGTCCATGTACCGCGGCGTCGAGGCGACGCGGAAAGCCGCCACCGCCTGGCCGGTCGGGGTGTAGCGGAGCTCGGGATCGCCGACGAGGTTGCCGATGATCGTGATCGAGGTATCGCCTGCTGCCATCGGGGAACTCCCGGTCCTTGCGTTGGATACAGCTTCGAAATTCAGGCCGCCGTGACTGCGCTCAGCGCAGGTCAGGCCGCAGTATCTTCGTCCGCAGGACCGCCTCGTTCAGGTTGAGCTGGCGGTCAAGCTCCTTGACGGTCTCCGGCTCCGCCATCACGTCAATGACGGTATAGATGCCCTCGGACTTCTTGTCGATCTCGTAGGAGAGCCGTCGCCGTCCCCAGACGTCGACCTTGTCAACAGTGCCGCCGGCGGTGGTGACCACCTTCAGGAACTGCTCAAGCGACGGCTGGACGGTGCGCTCCTCAAGCGAGGGATCGAGGATGATCATCATCTCGTAGCGGCGCATAGGCTTACCCTGCCTCCTCTGGACTAACGCGGTCACGGTCTCTCCGTGACAGGAGGAGCCGCGCGACCGCCGTGGCGGCGGCCTTGCGCAGCCGCGCCAGCTTACCAGCCAGCACGGACAATCCGGCCCGGTGCTGACAAGCCCTCAGCAGAACGAGGCCGTCGTGGCGACTCTCGCCCGCCCCGACAGGCTCAGCGGCGCGAGATGATTCCCTTCTGGCCGCGACGGGAAGAGGATGGGGAAAGCAACCGAGCAAGGCAACCGCAAGGTACCCGTTGTGAGGGAAGGGTGACAGCTATGCCCGAGGCCGCCGGGGCCCAGACCCACGCTCACATGACGCGCGTCACGCTGAACAGTGACGGCCAGCGGCATCCCGTGCAAAATAGCCTGACCGTCCTTACGTTCATCGCCGGCATCCTGGCCTTCGCGACTGGCCTGATCGTGCGCACTCACCTGCCGGCCACGGTCCTCGGCGCGGTGGCCTTCGGGGTTGGCATGTATGCCCAGATGGTCTCCGCCACCCGGGAGCAGCGGATGTTCATCGTGGCCGGCATCATCGCCGGCTTCGTCGGCCTCGGCCTCGGCATCGCGCACGGCGGCTTCGGCTAGCCACCCCGGGGATAACGACCGCGCACGCAGTTTCGGCCGGACGGACGGCTGCGCGGAACGGGCGGCCTTGGCCAGGCAGCCCCCGGATCCGCCGGTAGGCTCCGGGGATGGTTCGCATTGGAGCGCATCTTCATGACGGCGACCCGCTCGCCCAGGCACTCGCCGCCGACGCCGACGCCGTCCAGTTCTTTCTCGGTGACCCGCAGGGCTGGAAGGCGCCGACATTCCCCGGCGAGCCGGACGACGTCCGCGCGGCGTTCGCAGCCGCTGGCGTGGATGCCTACATCCACGCCCCGTACGTGATCAATGTCGCATCGCCGAACAACCGGATCAGGATCCCCAGCCGCAAGCTGCTCGAGCAGCAGCTGGCGGCGGCCGCCGCGATCGGCGCGAAGGGCCTGATCGTGCACGGCGGCCACGTCACCGCCGGGGTGGACCCGCAGGAGGGATACGACAGCTGGCGCAAGGCGGTGCAGCGGATCGAGCGGCCGCTGCCGATGCTGATCGAGAACACGGCAGGTGGCGACGGGGCGATGGCGCGCAGCTTCGACGCCGTTGCGCGGCTGTGGGACGTCGTCGCCGGCGCGGCGGCGGGCGGCGGCGAGGTCGGGTTCTGCCTGGACACCTGTCACGCGCATGCCGCGGGCGAGGAACTGGCCGGTGTCGTCGACCGGCTCAAGGCGATCACGGGCCGGATCGACCTGGTGCACTGCAACAACTCGCGTGATGCGTTCGGCTCCGGCCGGGACCGGCACGCGGCGCTGCCCTCAGGGCAGATCGATCCTGACCTGATCGTCGACGTAGTGCGCGCGGCCGGTGCGCCCGTGGTCTGCGAGACGCCCGACCCGGCCAGCGACATCCGCTGGCTCCGCGGCCGGCTCTAGCCCCGCGACAGCCGTCGCTGGCTCGCGGACTAGCCGCTGCCGGTCAGTCCGCGAAGCTAGCTAGCCGCCGACGGGCACTGGCTGGCGTACCAGCATCACTGGCGGGTCGTTGGCGGCCTGGGCGGCCACTGCCGCGTGCTGCTGGCCGCTCGGCGACGGCGGTGACGGCGACGGCGGGCAGCCACCGAGACACGACGGGCTCGGATCCGGGGTCGGATTCGGGGTCGGGGGCGGATTGGGGGTCGGGGTCGGGCAGGCCGCTAGGGGGTTGAGCGCGCACGGCGGCGACGGGGTCGGTGACGGGCACGGCCCGCCGAACCCGTGACCGCGTCCGCGCGGGCCGCACGTCGGGCCGGGGACCGGGCTCTGCTTGTGCTTGTGCTTGTGCTTGACCTTCACCTGTATCCATTTGGTGAATCCGGTGAAGTTCGGCGTCGGTAGCTGCTTGACCGGCAGGCTGGAGAACTGGCTGTCCATGTAGGTCCGCCAGATGGTTGTCGGCCAGTTGCCGCCGAATCCGCCGCCCTGCCCGTTGACCGATGCAAGCCCGTTCAGGGTCTGGCCGCCGACCACTTCATTCTGGCTGTTCGTGAACATTCCCACCGCCAGCGAGTACTGCGGGATCGCCCCGACGAAGAACGCCGACTGGGCCTGGTCAGTGGTGCCGGTCTTGCCGATGGTCGGCCGGAAGGGGTTCAGCACGCCGTTAGGGAACGCTGTCCCGTAGGTGGTGTCGAACGACAGCGCGTAGTCGACGTCCGCCGCCTGATCCGGTCTGAGCACCTCGCGGTGCACGATCCGCAGCGGGATGACGGTGTTGCCCTGGCTGAGGCTGGCGATGACGTGCGGAGTGGCGTACATGCCGTCCGCGGCCAGCGTGGCGAAGAAGGTTGCCTGCTCCTCGACCGTGAGCGAGGCAGTGCCCAGCGCGATTCCGACCTCGCCCGCCTTGGCCTGCAGCCCGGACGCGACGGTGTCCACGCCGAATTGCTTCGCCATGTCGATCGTCTTCTGCGTGCCCGCCCGGTGGATGAGATCCTCGAAGGCCGGGTCGGACGACAGTGCGGCCGCCTTGCTGACGGTGACCGGGCCCATGTTCTCGCCCGCGATGTTGACCGGGAACCAGTCCGGCGGGCAGCTGGTGGTCTGCGAAGACATCGTCAGAGCCAGCGAATCGGGCGGCACGCACATCGGCTCAACGCCGTCCAGGACGCTGTTCTGGACATTCATGCCCTCATGCACCGCGGTGGCCAGGACGTACGGCTTGAAGGAGGAGCCGACCTGGTTCCTGCTTTGCATCGCCATGTTGTACTGGCACTTGAGCCGCACGCAGTGCTTCGCGCTGAAGCTCGGGCCGCCGTACATCGCCAGGATTGCCCCGGTACCTGGCTTCTCCAGCAGCGCGCCTATGTGCGCATACTTCGGCAACGGCGTGCCGTCGACCTTCATCTGCTGCTCGTTCTTGGTCACCGACCGCTGCAGCGACTTCATCATGGACTCGTTGAACGTCGTGACGATCTTCAGGCCGCCGGTGTCCATTTTCTGCTGGGAGATGCCATAGAGGTTCTCCAGCTCGTTCTGCACGGCCTCCATGATGTATCCCCGGAAGCCGGTCCAGCCGTTGTTCACAAGACCACGGACGAGCTTCGGGAAAGCCTGCGCGCGCGCCCGCTGCTGGGATATCGCACCGTCCCGCGCCATGTTGGTGAGGACGTAATGCCAGCGCTGCACCAGCGGCCCGTAGCCTGGCGTGTGCGGCGTCGGGTTGAAGAAACTCGGCTCGTTGACCATCGCGGCCAGCATCGCGGCCTGCGCGACGGTGAGACTGTTGGCGGGCTCGTTGAAGTAGGTCTGCGCGGCGGCGGCGACCCCGTAGGACTCATCGCCGAAGGGCACCGTGTTGAGGTAATTGGTCAGGATCCAGTCCTTGGACTCCTCGTGCGACAGCTTGATCGAGACGAGGATCTCCTTGATCTTGACACTCGCCGTCCGGCCGGAGCCGATGGTGGCGTAGTAGTTCTTGACGAGCTCCTCGGTGATCGTGGAGCCGCCCTGGAAGGTGCCGCCGCTGACGTCCTCGTATGCGGCGCGCAGGATCCCGCTCGGCGAGATCCCGCCCTCGGTGTAGAAGTGCCGGTCCTCTGCCGCGATCACCGCCTGCTTGATCACAGTCGGTATCTGCGCCGACGTCAGCACGTGCCGGTTCGTCCCGGCGCTGAACGTGCCGACCAGGGCCTTGCCGTTGCCGAAGTAGACATTCGACGACTGCTGCAGCGCAGCCTCGGATTTCTCCGTGGGAATTTTGGTCTTGCCGTAGGCGTACAGGCTTACGCCCACGGCCAGCAGCAGCATCGCCGCGAATGCCGCGACGACGACGGCAATGGCCTTCTTCCAGCTCCAGTGACGCCACCAGCTGCCGTGCAGCAGCCACTCCTTGAAGCCCCGGCCGCGATTGCCGGGCCCGCCCCCGTAGCCGCCCCCGCCGTAGCCGCCGCCGTCTCCGCCACGGCCGCCGCCGCGGCGGTCTGGCCCGCGCCGGGTGTCCTGCGGGCGGTAACCGTTCGGCGCCCCGGTCCTGTCCCGCTGAAGGGTGCCCGGGTAGCCGGGCGCATCGATGACGGCGGCCGAGTCGACGGCGGCCAGGCGCGCGCCGCGCCGGGCACGGGGATCCTGGGGCGCCCTCGGGGGCGGCCCGGTTCGCACGCCAAGCCGGTCTCGAAGATCCTGGGCAACCCGGCCGTCTGCGCCGCGCGGGACCTGCGAGTAGCGGGGATCGCCGCCATTGCGCTGGCCGGCATTGCCCCGGGGATCCTGGACGGCGTCTGGAGGATCCTGGACGGGCCTCATGTCGCGGCCGCGGGTCCCGCGGCCGCGAGAGCCCCGCCCGCGCCCATCCCGCGGGCTCGGGCGACCTGCCTGCGCTGGCGGCTGCCGATAGTCATTCGCCGCGCTGTTGCCGTACCACTGGCGATCGGCGCCCGCGGGGGCACGGGATTGGCCGCCGTTGCCGCCGTCGCGTGCGCTCCCGCCGCGCCCGCTTCCGGCCTGCCCTTCGTAGCCCGCCGGACGGCCGTTGGGCACCGGACGCATGTACGGATCGGCCGCGGCGCGAGCCCGCCGCGCGCCTGCGCTGCCCACCGGAGCCGGATCCTGCCAGTACGGCCCGGTGAAATCTGGATTGCTCACGCGTCCTCGCTGGTCAGGGGTCGGGCGGTCGCAGAGACGAGCAGGCAGCCCCGCCAAAGCTCACACGTTACCTGTCGGTACCCATCGTCCCGGCACCTTCGTGAGTCACACCCGCTCAGTCACACGTGGCCGTGAAGCCGTCAGCGAGCCGTCCTGCTCGCTTACTCACCGGCTCGGGCGCGCCGACTGCGCCTACCTGGCGACTCGCCCGTGCCGAGAACATAGGACGTCGCAAGATGATTCCACGCACAACTCTGACAGACCTCGACCACGTAGACCTGGAACTCCGCGTATTCAGCTGCCATTTCGTCGAGCTCGGGAGCTTGTTTCACGCGTCCCTCATAGCGGCCGAGCTCGTCCCCGTACACGTACGTGACGTGGGTGAGCCTGGCCTTCCGGCAGATCGGGCAGGCCTTATCGGTCGGCTCGCCGTGGAACTTCGCCGCCCGCAGCAAGTACGGATGGGCATCGCAGACATCGGTGACCGTAGTGCGGCCAGCGAAGACGGCCGCGAGCGCGGCGCGGCGCGCCAGCCCGTAGTCCACGACCGATCGCCTCATGCCCGACAGATTACGACGGATCAGCGCTGAGGCCGAGCCCTGGATCATGATCGGCTCTCATCTGCGGCAAGAGCTGACAAATCCGGGACTCGCGCCACCACGGCGAGGCTTGCGTCCTGAGCAGATAGCACATATCTTTGCGATGTATCGGTTCGATACATCGATGCGAGATACCGCGGCTGCAGACGGCCGCGGGAGGACGACCAGCCAGGACAGGCGGGAGGCACGAGCAGGCATGAGCAGCCAGCGGTCGGGCGTGCTTGAGCTCGCCGTTCTCGGGCTGCTGCAGGAAACCCCCATGCACGGCTACGAGCTGCGCAAGCGGCTCAACGCCGTGCTGGGCGCGTTCCGCGCCTTCGGCTACGGGTCGCTGTATCCGTGCCTGAAGGACCTGCTGGCGCAGGGTCTCATCGCCGAGGACACCACCGCCGCGGCGGCGAAGCCGCTGGCCGGGCGCCGGTCGAAGATCGTGTACCGCCTGACCGCGGACGGCAAGGAGAGGCTCCAGGATCTGCTGGCCCAGACCGGTCCGGCAGCATGGGAAGACGACGGGTTCGGCGTGCGCTTCGCGTTCTTCGGCCAGACCGAGGCGGCCATCAGGCTCCGGATTCTGGAAGGCCGGCGCAGCCGGCTTGAGGAGCGGCTCGAGAGCTTTCGCGCCGCTCTGTCCAGGACGCGGGAGCGGCTGGACAGCTACACCCTCGAGTTGCAGCGGTACGGCCTGGAGTCAGTCGAACGGGAAGTCCGCTGGCTCAACGAGCTGATTGCCTCGGAACGGCAGGCGGGCCCTCCGGCCGCGCATCCGCCCGAGGGCCATACAGATACCGGCACAGCGGGCACCTCCGGCTGACGCCGGCACGGTGCTGCCGCTGCGCGGCAGGAGACAAGGAGCAGTCCTCATGGGTTCGGTACGGGTAGCCATCGTGGGCGTCGGAAACTGCGCCAGTGCCCTGGTCCAGGGCGTGGAGTACTACAAGGACGCCGACCCGGGTAGCCGGGTACCAGGCCTCATGCACGTGAAGTTCGGCCCCTACCACGTGGCCGACATTGAGTTCGTGGCCGCTTTCGACGTCGACGCCAAGAAGGTCGGGCGGGACATCGCCGAGGCGATCGTCGCCAGCGAGAACAACACCATCAAGATCTGTGACGTGCCGCCGACCAGCATCACCGTGCAGCGCGGCCCGACGATGGACGGGCTCGGCGAGTACTACCAGGAGATCATTACCGAGTCCGACGACCCGAGCGTGGACGTGACGCAGGCGCTCATCAAGGCGCGGGCCGACGTGCTGGTCTCCTACCTCCCGGTGGGCTCCGAGGACGCTGACCGCTACTACGCGCAGTGCGCGATTGACGCTGACGTGGCGTTCGTAAACGCCCTGCCGGTCTTTATCGCCTCTGACCCGGCATGGGCCCGCAAGTTCACCGAGGCCGGGGTGCCGATCGTCGGGGACGACATCAAGTCACAAGTCGGCGCGACCATTACGCACCGCGTGCTGGCCAAGCTGTTCGAGGATCGCGGCGTCGAGTTGCTCCGCACCTATCAGCTCAATTTCGGCGGCAACATGGATTTCATGAACATGCTGGAGCGCAAGCGGCTGCAGTCAAAGAAGATCTCCAAGACCCAGTCCGTCACCTCTCAGATCCCGCACGAGATGGAGAAGGCCGCCGTGCACATCGGCCCTTCCGACCACGTGCCCTGGCTGGACGACAGGAAGTGGGCGTACGTGCGGCTCGAGGGCCGGTCCTTCGGCGACGTGCCGCTGAGCCTGGAGTACAAGCTCGAGGTCTGGGACTCGCCCAACTCGGCCGGCGTCATCATCGATGCCGTCCGCGCCGCCAAGATCGCCAAGGACCGCGGCATCGGCGGGCCGCTCCTCTCGGCATCGTCGTATTTCATGAAGTCGCCGCCCGAGCAGTACAGCGACGACGTCGCCCGCGATCTGGTGGACAAATTCATCCGCGGCGAGGTCGAGCACTGAGCCAGCTTGTCGTCGCATTCCCGGCGACGGGCTGTATCGCCGATCGCCGGGAACGCGCCATAGGCTGAGGGGCGTGTCCCGCCCGGCAGACCGCAGCACGCAGCCGGATGCTCCGCGCGCACAGCCGGATGCTCCGCGCGCACAGCCGGATGCCTCGCGCGCACAGCCGGATGCTCCGCGCGCACAGCCGGATGCCTCGCGCGCACAGCCGGATGCTCCGATCAGAAGGTCGTCCTTCCTGCTCGATCTGCGCAGCGTGCTGGCCGAGCGGGGTTTCCGGCGGCTGTTCGCCACCAGGCTGATCTCACAGACCGGCGACGGGCTGTTCAACGCCGGCTTCGGCGCCTACGTCTTCTTCTCGGCGCAGGTCTTCCCGAACCCGGCGGCCGCGGCGGAGGCGTTCGCCGTCTTGTACCTCCCTTACTCGCTGGTCGGCCCTTTCGCCGGGGTTTTCATCGACCGCTGGTCGCGCCGCCAGATCCTGGTCTGGTCGGCGCTGATCCGGGCCGGGTTCGTCGCCATCGCCGCGTTCTTCGTGGCCTCGGGAACGCTGGGGCTGCCGCTGTACATCGCGGCACTGGCGGTGCTCGGCGTTAACCGCTTCTTCCTCTCGGCACTGTCGGCCGCCCTTCCGCACGTGGTCGCCGGGGACGATCTGGTGATGGCCAACTCGGTCGCTCCGACCTCGGGCACGATCGTCGCCTTCGTGGGCGGCCTGGCTGGCCTGGGCGCGCACCTGGCGGCCGGCGGCGGGCGCGGAGTATCGGGGCTGATCATGCTGGCCGCAGGCGGATGCTACCTGGCGGCCGGGCTCGTCCCCATGACCATGGGCCGTGACCTGCTCGGCCCTGACCGCCGCCCCGGCGACCTGCCCCCCGCCGGGGTCTTCGCCGAGATTGCCTCGGTCGCTGCCGGGCTGGCCGCGGGAACCCGCCACATCTGGCAGCGGCGGCCCGCCGCGGCGGCCCTGGTCGCTACGGGCTGCCACCGGCTCCTCTACGGGATCTTGCTGCTCATGTCCATCCTGCTGTACCGGAACTACTTCTACCCGGCGAGCAGCGGGAACACCTCGCTCAAGCACTTCACGCTGCTCGTGACGACCTCGGCCGTGGGCTACGCTACCGCTGCGCTGATCACTCCGTCCGCGACCCGGCGGCTGGCCAAGTCGGCCTGGATCATCTGCGTGCTGGCCGGCGCCGGCGCCGTTACCGGCGTGCTCGGCGTGACGTTCCGCCAGATCCCGTTCCTGATCATCGGCTTCGTGCTCGGCGTGGCCGCGCAGAGCGTGGCGATCTGCACGACCACGATCATCCAGCAGGAGGTGGACGACGGCTTCCGCGGCCGGGTCTTCTCGGTCAACGACATGCTTTTCAACGTGACGTTCGTGCTGGGGGCCGGCGTGAGCGCGCTGTTCATGCCGGTGACCGGCAGGTCCTATCCCATGCTGGCGGTCGTGGCCATCGGCTATCTCGCCGCCGCCGCCGCCTACGGCGTCGTGAGCCGTCAGGCGCCGGGCCCGGGCCCCGGTGCGGCCAGTCCCTCGCCCTCCGCCCAGCCCAGCAGCTCCTGAGCTGCCCGCTCCGGGCCGAGCGGGCCGTGTTCCATTCGCAGTTCCAGCAGGTAGGCGTAGGCCTTGCCGACCAGCGGTCCCGGCCCGATGCCGAGCAGGCCCATGATCTGGTTGCCGTCCAGGTCCGGCCGGATGCGCGCCAGCTCCTCGCGGCCCTCCAGCTCGGCTATCCGCCGCTCCAGGCTGTCGTAGGAGCGAGCCAGCCGCTGTGCCTTGGCCTGGTTCCTGGTCGTGCAGTCGGCGCGGGTCAGCGCATGCAGCCGGGTCAGCAGCGGGCCGGCATCGGCTACGTACCGGCGGACTGCCGAGTCCGTCCACTCGCCGGTGCCGTATCCGTGGAACCGCAGGTGCAGCTCCACCAGGCGGGAGACATCCGCGATGACATCCCTGGGAAACCGCAGCGCGGCGAGCCTGGCCCTGGCCAGCTTGGCCCCCACCACCTCGTGGTGATGGAAGGCCACCCGTCCGTCACCCAGCCGCTTGCGTGTCGCTGGCTTGCCGATGTCGTGCAGCAGGGCCGCCAGCCGCAGGACAAGATCCTGGTCGAGGTCATACTGTTTCCCCAGGCTGATGGCCTGGTCAAGCACCGTCAGTGAATGCAGGTAGACGTCCTTGTGCCGGAAATGCTCGTCCGCCTCCAGCTGCAGCCTGGGCACCTCGGGCAGCACCTGCTCGGCCACGCCGGTGTCGACCAGCAGTGCGATGCCGCTGGACGGGCCGCCCTCGCGCGACGCGAGCATGAGCTTGGACAGCTCGGCCGCGATCCGCTCCGCGGAGATGATCGCCAGCCTCGGGGCGAGCTCCCGCATCGCCGCCCGCAGCTCGGGAACCGGCGAGAAGCCGAGCTGCGCCACGAACCTGGCGGCGCGCAGTATCCGCAGCGGATCGTCGTTCAGCGAGTCCCGAGGTGCGCCGGGCGTGCGCAGCACCTTGGCGGCCAGGTCACGCAGGCCGCCGAACGGATCCACGAACTCATGCTGCGGCAGCCGGGCGGCCATGGCGTTGACGGTGAAGTCCCGGCGGAGCAGGTCGTCGCGCAGTGAGGTGCCGTAGCGCACTTGCGGATTGCGGGAATCGGGCGCGTACTGCTCGCTGCGGTAGGTGGTGACCTCGAACACGGCGCCGCCCTTGCGCAGTCCGACCGTGCCGAAGGCGATGCCCACCTCCCATGCGCTGTCGGCCCAGGTCCTGGTGATCTCCAGCACGCGCTCGGGCGGAGCGTCGGTAGTCAGGTCGAAGTCGCCGGGGGGCCTGCGCAGGAACATGTCCCGGACCGGGCCGCCGACCAGGGCCAGCTCGTGACCGTGGCTGGCGAACAGGCGGCCGAGATTGTCTGCCACCGGCGAGATGGCGGCGAGCAGGGCGGCCATGGCCTGGCGCTGCGGCTCGCTCATGGGCGTGGGATCCGGCACGGGCACTGAGGGTAAGGGGTACACGTAAGCTGAGGAAACTCGGGGAGCTCCGGAGGGATCCGATGCAGGACGCTCACGCGCCGCAGCGCAGTTCGCCGCGCACCCGGCCGGCTCACGCCGACGCCGTGCGGCCACCCGCGCCTGGCACCTTGCCCGCCGAACTCAGCCGACAGCAATAGCATTTCCGCCATGCCACGTTCGCACCTCGCCTGCCGCCGCCAGAGCCGCGCTCCGGCCAGGCGGGCCAGCGTGAGCAGGCGGACGCGGGCAGTGCTGGCGGCCTGCATTTTCGCGACGATCCCCCTCTTGGCGGCCCTGGCCGGACCCGCTGCCGCGAACTCCGGCAACGCCCGGCAGAGCGGCGGGAAGCTGCCGGTTTCCCTGGCGATCACCTCCGTCAGCGCCGCCTACGCTACCCCCGGCCAGACCCTGACAGTCCGCGGATCGGTCACCAATACCTCGCCTGCCGCCATCTCCGGGATGACGGTCCGGCTCCGGTCCTCGAACGTGTCGTTCTCGTCACGAGATGCGCTGCAGGAGTACGCGGACGGCAACGAGCCCCTGGCAGATGGCTATATCGAGGGCGCGATTATGCAGCTCACCACGAGGCTCGCCCCCGGTGCGACAGCCGACTGGAAGATACGGCTGCCGGTCGCTCACGTGCGGATGACCAAATTCGGAGTTTACCCGCTCGCCGCCGAGGCGGACGGCGCCAGCGGTGCGGCCCTGGCCGGGGGGACCAGCCGGACCTTCCTGCCGTTCTGGCCCCGCAAGCACGGTCCTGACCCTCGGCCCGTGCGCCAGGACATCGCCTGGATCTGGCCGGTAATCGACCAGCCACGGCAGGGCGCGTGCCCTGGGTTCCCGGACAACAGCCTGGAGGCAAGCCTGGCACCAGGCGGCCGCCTGGACTCGCTGCTGACCGCGGGCGCAGCAGAGTCGGCGAGCGCCCAGCTCACCTGGGCCATCGATCCGTCACTGCTGGCCGGCGTCGAGGCCATGAGCAAAGGCCCCTACCGGGTCGGCTCCAACGCCGATTGCAAGCACGGGCACCAGATGCCTGCCAGCCACGCGGCGGCGACGTGGCGGGCGGGCCTGCTCGCGGCCACCAGCGGTCAGCCAGTATTCGTCACGCCGTATGCCGACGTGGACATCGCCGCGCTGACCAGGGTGAGCCTCGACCAGGACCTGGCCGCTGCGTTCACGGAGGGCCGCTCGGTCGCGAGCAAGGACCTTCGCCGGGACTTCAGCCTGCCGGCCGCGGAGCAGGGCAGCCCGGCGGCCGCCCAGCCACTCGACGCAATGGCCTGGCCAGCTGACGGGCTGGCGAACCACTCGGTGCTGGAGAATCTCGCCGTCAACAAGATCACCGCAGTGGTTCTCGACAGCACGATGATGCCGCCCTCGTCCGCAGAGCCGTCCTTCACGCCCGCCAGCGCGATAGCGAGCACGCCGGACGGAGTCAACGGCGACATGCGCGTCCTGCTCTCCGACGACACCATCACCCAGATCCTCGGCACCGCCGACGCTCCGTCGGACCCGCCCGCCACCGCCTTCGCCGTCGAGCAGCGCTTCCTCGCCGAGACAGCCATGATCGCCGCGCAGGGGCCAAATAGCTCGCGAGCCATCGTGGTCGCGCCGCCGCGGCGCTGGGACCCGCCGGCGGGACTGGCCAAGGGCCTGCTGACGGAGACCGTCAGCGCCCCCTGGCTGAAGCCGGCCAGCCTCGGCAGCCTCGCCGCCGCCAAGCCAGCACCGGCACCAGCGAACCTTCAGCCGCCGGCAGGCTCCGCCAAGGCCGACCTGAGCCGGCGCCTGCTCCGCAAGGTCAAGATCCTGGACAGGCGCGTCACGCTGCTGCAGAGCACCCGGCTGCACCCCGACCCGCAGCTGAACCGCGCCGTGGCCGCCGTGGAGTCATCAGCATGGCGCGGGAGGGTCTCCAGCGCGCAGGCACAGATCCTGCTCACCCGGCTGTCGGACTACATCACCAGCCAGCAGAGCGCGGTGACGATCATTGCCCCGCTGCCGGTCACGCTGGGCGGACTCACCGGCACAGTGCCAGTCTCGATCTCCAACCGCCTGGACTACGCCGTGCATGTCCGGCTCAAGGTGAGCGTGCCCAGCGACGGGCGATTCACCAGCAGCCCGTCGCCCCTGGAGACGATTGCCGCCCAGCAGGTCATGAACGTCAAGCTGAAGATGCGCTCGTCCTCCACCGGCTCGACGACCGTCATCCTCAGCCTGCTCACCCCTGGCGGCCAGGCGCTGCCAGGCAAGCCGGTCGCCATGACGATCCGGGCCACGCACTTCGGCACGCTCGCGCTGGTCATCCTGGCCGCCGCACTCGGCGTATTCATGATCAGCTCGGCCGCCCGCGCTATCCGCCAGGGCCATGTCGTGCCGCCGCGGCCCGGCCCGGCCGGGTCAGATGCGACAGCCGCCGACAGCGCTGAGCGGCCCGAGGATGCCGTCGCAGCCGATAGCGTCGTGGCTGACCACGCCGACCAGCGCACCGCCGACCAGCGCACCGCCGACCAGCGCACCGCCGACCACGCAGGAACTGCCGGATACCACGATCCAACGGAGGACACGGATGAGTTCGCCCGGGCCCCAGGCTGGGCCGACCAGGGCTGACCTCGGCCTCGTGCCGGGCTTTTCTGGGCCAGGGAACGGCAGCGGGCATTCTGCGCAGGGCCTGCCCCGCTCCGGGATGGACAGCGGCCCCGACGGCGAACAGGGAAACGGCGAATGGGGAGATAGCGGCGGCCGGCATGCCGGCGGTGCGGCGCGCGGCGGCGCGCGGCACGCGGCAGACGCCGATGCCCGGCCCGGCCCGGCCCGGGACGATCCGGCGGGCCCCAGCCTGGTGCGTTCCAGCGGCGTGATGGCCGTCTGGACGCTCACGTCCCGGGTCACCGGATTCCTGCGCACCGCGGTCCAGGCGTACGCGCTCGGCGGCGTCCTGCTGGCGGACTCCTACAACATCGCCAATACGCTGCCCAACACCGTCTACAACCTGATGCTCGGCGGCATCCTGACCAGCGTCATCGTCCCGCTGCTCGTTAACGCCGCCAGGCGGGACCGTGATCGCGGCGAAGCCTACGACCAGCGGATGTTCACGCTGATCACCCTCGCGCTGCTGGCCATCACCCTGATCGCGACGCTGGCCGCCGCGCCCCTGGTGGACCTCTACGGCGGCGGCATCAGCGGCGCCGAGCGCCACGTCATGGTGATCTTCGCTTACTTCTTCATCCCGCAGATCTTCTTCTACGGGGTGAGCTCGCTGGCCGGCGCGATCCTGAACTCGCGAGGGAGCTTCGCCGCGCCGATGTGGACCCCGGTGGTGAACAACATCGTGGTCATCGTGGTCCTGGTGATGTTCATCTCCGTGGCCGGCTTCAACAGCACGCCCTCGACCATCACCGGAGGCCAGATCGACCTCCTGGGCATCGGCACGACCCTGGGCATCGTCGCGCAGACAGGGGCGCTGCTGCCCGCGCTGCGCCGCGCGGGCTTCCGCTGGCGGCCGCGATTCGACTTCAGGCGCGCCGAGGTGACCGAGATCCGGCGGATGGCGGGCTGGATGTTCGGCTACATCGCGGCCACCCAGGTTGCCTTCCTGGTCACCACCAGGGTGGCCAGCGAGGCTGGCGTCCTGGCCCGGCATGCTGGCGTCGGATACGGGGCCGGCTATACCCCGTATCAGTACGCGTGGCAGCTGTTCCAGATGCCGTACGCGATCGTGGGCATCTCGGTGATTACCGCGCTGCTGCCGCGGATGAGCGCGCACGCGGCCGAGCGGCGGCTCTCGCTGGTCAGGGAGGATTTCTCGGCCGGTATCAGGCTTTCGTCGGTCATCGTCGTGCCCTGCGCGCTTGTCCTGGCGGTACTGGGGCCGCCGCTGGCGCAGGTGCTGTTCGCGCACTTCAGCTACTCGCCCGCCGACGCGCGGTATCTCGGCGAGGTCTTCGCGGTCTTCTGCCTCGGGCTGGTGCCGTACATGCTGTTCCAGCTCCAGCTGCGGGTCTTCTACTCGCTGCACGACAGCCGGACCCCGGCGCTCATCGGCGCGGTGACGATGGTCGTCAACGTGGCGGCCAACTACACAGCGCTGGCCATCCTGCCGCCGGGCCAGGTTGTCGCGGGCCTGGGAGTCGGCTTCGGCCTGGCCAACCTGGCCGGCACGGCGATAGCGTGGCGCGTTCTTTCCCGGCGGCTCGGCGGGCTGGACGGCCGGGTCATCGGCGGCAGCCTGCTGCGGATGCACGTTTCGGCAATCCCGGCCGCGATCTTCGCCATCGCCGTGTCGGTGATGGTGGGCGTGGTCCTGCCGACCGGCAGGCTGGGCGCACTGGTGACGGTGACACTGGCGGGCTGCGGTGCGTTCCTGCTGTATGTGCTTTTTGCCAAGGCGCTCGGCGTCGCGGAAATCAGCGATCTCGCCGGGACCATGCGCGCCCGGCTGCGCCGCTGACGCCGAAAACCAGCCTCGCTGGCTCGTCCCTGCCCGCGGCGTCGGATAGTCTTCGGCGGGCGCGAACGGACGTCTCCGGCTGGTAACGGTTTGCGCCGGTAGGGTGGCCAAGCCTGCCAGGGGCGTCAGCGCGGCTTAGCATGTGTTGTGCAGTGTCATTGTCTGATCTTGTCCTGCTGGTTCACCTACGGGCCCCTGGAGGGAGAGTCGAGGGCCGGCCCGCCTTCGACGCCGTGACCGATGAGCACGTACACCTCTGAGCCGGGCACCCGGCTCGGCGGCCGGTACCGACTGGAGGACCGGATCGCCGCGGCCTCTGGCTGGTCTGCCTGGAAGGCCATCGACGAGATACTGGCTCGGGCCGTCACGGTCTTCACTTTCGCGCCGGGCTTCCCTCGGATCCGCGAGGTTGTCACCGCCGCACGGGCCGCGAGCAGGCTGACGGACGCCAGGCTGACCCAGGTCTTCGACGTCGAGGACGACTGGGACCACGCGTACATCGTGATGGAGTGGGCGACCGGGGATACCGTCGAGGACCTGCTCTCGCTCGGACCGCTCGACCCGGCACGCGGCGCCCGGATCGTGGCCGAGGCCGCTGCCGCGCTCTCGGTCGCGCACGCGGCCGGCCTCGCTCATCTGTGCCTGACCCCGCAGTCACTGCGCTGGACGCAGGGCGGGGGGGTCAAGGTCGTCGGCCTCGGGATTGACGCCGCGCTGGCCGACATGTCCGCCGACGATCCTGCGCTCGCCGATACCCAGGGTCTTGGCAGCGTGCTCTACGCCGCGCTGACGGGCCACTGGCCAGGGCCGGACTACCCGGCGCTGCCTCCCGCGCCAGTGGCCGACGGCCATCCGCGCAGCCCGCGCCAGGTGCGGGCCGGGGTGCCCATGTCGCTGGATGACATCACCTGCCGGGCGCTGCAGCTGCGCAGCCGCGACGGCGGCCCCGTGCTCACTACTCCGGGCGAGCTGGCCACCGCGCTGGTTGCCGTGATCCCGCGAGCTCCGGTCCCTCCCGCCGCGCCGCCATCGCGAGCCGAGACGTCCCGGCTGAGCCACGAGCAGGCAGGCGAGGTCAGCTACTGGAACGACCACCGCACGGCGCCCGTCCAGCCCCGGCCACGAGGAAAGCAGCCACGAGGAAAGCAGCCACGAGGGCAGCGGCCACGAGGGCAGCAGCCACGGGGAAAGCCGCCACGAGGAGATCGCTCCGGCCGCATGACGGCCGCCGCCAAGGTCAGGGCCGGCGTCATTGTGGTGCTGATACTGACGGCGATGACCGGGATCGTCGCTGCCACCTCGCACCTGTGGCACCGGCAAGCCGCTGCCCCGCCCGGCCGGCGGACGCATTCAGCCAGCCCGGCGGCCTCATCGGCCGGCCTTCTCACGCCGCTCAGCGCCCGCGGTTTCGACGAGACCAACACCAACGCGGGCCTGGCGATCGACCAGAGCTCCGGTACCGCGTGGGACACGCAGTGGTACCGGGGCAACCCGGTCTTCGGCGGCCTCAAGACCGGGTCTGGCCTGATCATCGACATGGGCAAGCCGGTACTGCCGAGCTCCGTCGAGGTCCAGTTCGGCGCTATCCCCGGCGGGGACGTAAAGATCATGCTCGGCAACACCAGCAGCCCTCAGACACCGGCCACGGTGAGCACGTTCGCGACCATCGCGACCGCCAGCAACGTGGCCGGCGATCACGTGTTCCGGGCGCACAGCACGGCCAGCGGACGATACCTGCTGATCTGGTTCACCAAGCTGCCGCCTCTTGCCGGGTCGGTCGGCAAGAGCCCGGCCGACAGCAGGTACGAGGCCAAGATCTTCAATATCATCGTGCGGGGCCGGGCCTGAGCTAACGCCTGCTGCACCGCGGTGAATCACCGGGAGCGCGCACACGGCAGGACGGGGGGACAGCGACGGAACCGCACGAGGCGGGCGGTATCCGGACCGGGCGCTCTTTGCCGGAGCCGCACGAGGCACCGCAGACGCCGCACGAGGCACCGGAGACTCGGCGCCATGGGCCGCCCGAGGAGAACGCTGGCCCGCAGCCGTCCGACCGGCAGCCGTCCGACCCTGGGCCGACGGATGCCGAGTTGCTCCGGCGGCATGTGGAGGGTGACCCGGACGCGTTCGGCGCGCTTTTCCTTCGGCACCGCGACCGGCTGTGGGCGGTGGCCATCCGGACTCTGTCGGACCCGGAAGAAGCGGCTGACGCCGTGCAGGACGCGATGATATCGGCATTCCGTCGCGCCGGGAGCTTCCGGGGCGACTCGGCGGTGACTACCTGGCTGCACCGCATCGTGGTGAACGCGTGCCTCGACCGGCTGCGCCGCAAGGCCGCACGGCCGGCGACCGGCGGTACCGACGAGCGCACGCTGGACAGCCTGGCGCTCGGAAGGGCGGCGCCCGATCCCTCGTCCCAGAGCGATATCTCGATGGACGTGGCGGCGGCGCTGCGGCGGCTGCCACCCGACCAGCACGCCGCGCTGGTGCTGGTCGACATGCTCGGCTACCCGGTCGCAGATGCCGCCGGGATCCTCGGCGTTTCGCAGGGCACAGTGAAGAGCCGGTGTGCTCGCGGCCGGGTCCGGCTGGTCCCCTGGCTCGCTCATTTGCGGCAGGGGACAGACCCGAGCCGGGAAGTACGGAACCGATCAGCCGCCACGGACGTCCTACCTGCGCAGGAAGGGGGTGAAGATCCGTCATGACACGCCATGTCGACGCCGTGGCACTCGCCAGGTACCGCGATGGTGATCTCAGCCAGCGGCATGCCGCGCGGGTCAGTGCCCACCTGGCCGGATGCACCCGCTGCGGCGACCTCAGCAGCGAGCTGGCCGGCGTCACCGCGCTGCTGGCCAGCGCGCAGGTCCCCCCCATCCCTGACTACCTCGCCGCCAGGATCCAGGACACGCTGGCGACCGAGGTTGCCCGTCGGCTAGCAGCCGATCCCGGCACCGAGCCAGGGCGGCGGGACCTGCCCGTGCGCGCTCCAGGGCCCCGCCGGGGCGGGCGGCTGCCTCGCCTGACCTCGCCGATCGCGCTGCGGGCGCTGGCCGCCACCGGAGTCGTCGCCGTGCTAGCGGGCGGCGGCTACGAGCTCATTGCCCACGGCTCGGGGGCCAGCTCGGGGAGCTCGGCCAGCTCAGCGAACGCGGCCGGGCGGGCGGCACCGGGCGGCCTCGGCGGCGAGCACAGGGCCGCCAGGCCTGAATTCGGGCCGTCGTCCCTCGGGCCGTTGCTGTCCTACGGCCGTCCCGGTCACCTGGGCAGCTTCGTGCCCGTCACCACCGGCACCGACTTCGGCCCGGCATCGCTCGCGGCGCAGGCCGGCAGCACCCTCTCGCAGGTCAGGGGCGCGCGGGCGGCCCCCGTTCCGGGCAGCACCTCGGGCCTCATGAACCCGGGCGCGGCGCCTGCTCCGTCAGCTAGCTCCGCGCGCCAATTCAGCGGGATCCCGGTGCCGCGACTCGAGGCCTGCGTGACCCGGATCGCCGCAGGCAGCCCGGTGCTGCTCGTGGACGTCGCCAGATACCAGGGCCGGCCCGCGACGGTCATCGTGACCGGGCCCGCGGGATCGGCCGGACAGCAGGTGTGGGTGGTCGGGTCAGCCTGCTCCTCCTCGCGCGGCGACGTGCTCGCGCACCAGTCGATGCCGGGCGGCTGAGCCGCCCGCACAGGGGAATCTCCGGGCCCTAGGATCGGTTGACGCCTGTGCGACTGAGAGAGGTGCAACAAGACGTGTCCGAGGTTCGGGATGTGATCATCATCGGATCGGGGCCGGCGGGATACACCGCAGCCCTGTATGCGGCGAGGGCGAACCTGCGGCCGCTGGTGTTCGAGGGATCGGTCACCTCCGGCGGCGCGCTGATGAAAACCACGGACGTGGAGAACTTCCCCGGCTTTCCGGACGGCGTTCTCGGCCCCGACCTCATGGACGCGATCCGCAAGCAGGCGGAGCGGTTCGGCGCGGAGCTGATCGCTGACGATGTCACCGAGGTCGACCTGACCGTCAGCCCCAAGGTGATCAAGGTCGGCAGCGATTCTTATCATGCCCAGACAGTGATCATCGCTACCGGATCCGGCTACCGCGAGCTTGGCGTGCCCGGCGAGAAGCGGCTGTCCGGCCACGGAGTCTCCTGGTGCGCGACGTGTGACGGGTTCTTCTTCCGCGACCAGGACATCGCTGTGGTCGGTGGCGGAGACTCGGCGATGGAGGAAGCGACATTCCTGACCCGGTTCGCGCGGTCGGTCACGGTGATCCATCGCCGGGACAGCCTGCGCGCATCGAAGATCATGCAAGACCGGGCCACGTCTAATCCGAAGATCCGTTTTGCCTGGGACAGCGAGGTGACCGAGGTCCTCGGCGAGGACCGGATCACCGGGCTGAGGCTCCGCAATCTCAAGATCGGCGAGGAGAGCACGCTGCCGGTGACGGGGATCTTCGTGGCGATCGGCCACGACCCTCGAAGCGAGCTGTTCACCGGCAAGCTCGAAACCGATCCGGAGGGCTACCTCCTTGTCGAGCAGCCGTCTACCCGCACGGCCATCGACGGCGTCTTCGCTTGCGGGGACGTCGTGGACCGGACATACCGCCAGGCGGTGACGGCCGCGGGCACGGGCTGCGCGGCAGCCCTGGATGCGGAGCGGTGGCTGGCGGATCACGATGGCTGAGCAGCTCGGCCTGTCATGCGAGACAAACTGCAGTACGCATCTAGGAACGGAAGGAAGTCCTTAACGTGGGCACAACCAAGACCGTCACCGACGCGAGCTTCGAGGCCGATGTGCTGAAGAGCGAGAAGCCGGTAATCGTGGACTACTGGGCGGAGTGGTGCGGCCCGTGCCGGCAGGTCTCGCCGGTACTCGAGGAGATCGCCAGCGAGCACGCCGACAAGATTGACGTCGTCAAGCTGAACGTCGACGAGAATCCGACCACCACCCAGCGGTACGGGATCATGAACATCCCGACCCTGAGCGTGTTCAAGGACGGCGAGGTCGTCAAGGAGATCGTCGGCGCGAAGCCGAAGTCCGCGCTGCTGCGCGAGCTGGCCGACTTTATCTAGGCCGAGAGCCGCGGAACCGGCGGGAGACCGCAGCGGGCCGCGCAGCGCAGATCCGCCCGGGCCGCGAGACGTGGCCCGGGTGGCGTGATCCCAGTGGCTGGTTTACGTGGTTTTTCGAAATGATTTTCGTTCGCCTGATCGCCTGCCTGATCGGCCGGATGCGGCGGTCTCTATGCCAATCGCAGGGCACGCTCGGGAGTCATGGATCCGAGCAGCCGCTCCAGGGCTACTTCGACATCCTCCCGCCACGAGAGTGCCGTCTTCAGTTCCAGCCTGAGCCGCGGATAGCGCAGGTGCGGCCGGACCGTCTTGAACCCGACGGCGAGCAGGTAGTCCGCGGGCATCATGCAGCCAGGGCCTTCCGACTTGAGGTCACCAAAGGCCTCGATGGCCTTGACTCCGCGCCGCATGAGGTCTTTCGCCAGGCCCTGCACGAGGATCCGGCCCAGGCCGCCGCCGGTGAACTCGGAAATGACATGGGCAGTCATCAGCAGGACCGCGTCGGCGCTCACCGGGCTCGTGGGGAAAGCCACTGACCGGGGGACGTACTGGGGAGGCGCATACAGCATGTAGCCCGCGGGGACGCCGTCAACGTAGAGGATCTTGCCGCAGCTTCCCCATTCCAGCAGCACGGAGGAGACCCAGGCCTCCTTCTCGAGCGCCTGATCGCCGACTTCCAGTACCCGGGCCTGGCTCACCGGGTCGAGTTCCCAGAAGACGCAGCGACGGCATCGTGGCGGTATGTCATCAAGATTGTCCAGCGTGATACTCGCGAGTCGGCGCGACACGTGGCACCCCTGTGATTGACGGCCATGATTCCAGCGGGCCGCCCGTGGAGCGCCTGCGATCGGAGCAGATCGCCCGGCCGCGCCCGGCCCTGATGCTCCATGGTACTCATCAGGGCGCGGCGCTGAAGAGGCGAGGGCGGCTGCCCGACCGCGCCCGGACTTGAGCGTGCTGGCTGTTCCCGTGATGCGACTGGTGGCTAGGCTCGGCTGGTGACATCTCCATGCACGAGCTTCGGCAGTGACAACTACTCGGGCGCGCACCCGGCAGTCCTGCGCGCGCTCGAAGAGGCGAACTCAGGCCACGCGGCGGCCTATGGCGGCGACCGCTGGACCGCGCGCGCTGCCGAGCAACTCTGCGATGCATTCGGCGCGCAGGACGCGTTCTTCGTCTTCAACGGCACCGCGGCAAACGTGCTCGGCCTCAGCCTGATGCTCCGTCCCTACGAGGCGGTGATCTGCCCCGAGTTCGCCCATCTCAACGTGGATGAGTGCGGTGCCCCGGAGCGGATGCTGGGCAGCAAGCTCCTGCTGGTGCCCACACCGGATGGCAAGCTGACCCCCGAGCTCGTTGCTACCCGGCTGGGCGGGCGTTCCGATCAGCACCGGGCCCAGCCGCGCGCTGTCGAAATCGCCCAGGTGACCGAGATGGGCACCTGCTACACCCTGGCGGAGCTCCGGCGGCTTCGCGAGTTCTGCCAGGCCGAGAACCTGCTGATCTATATGGACGGCGCCAGGCTCGCCAATGCCGCTGCGTTCCTCGACTGCAAGCTGGCTGAGCTGGCGGCTGACGTCGATGTACTGAGCTTCGGCGGCACTAAGAACGGTGCAGTGGGAGCCGAGGCCGTCATCGTGATGCGGGCGGAGCTCGCCGCGGAAGTGCCGTTCCAGCGGAAGCAGCAGATGCAGCTGGCCTCCAAGATGCGCTTCCTAGCCGCTCAGTTCATCTCGCTGCTCGAGGACCAGCTGTGGCTGCGGAACGCGCGCCATTCGAATGCCATGGCCAAGCGGCTCGCGGCCGGCATCAGCGAGATCGCCGGGGTCACTCTGCGGTACCCGGTGCAGTCCAACGCGGTCTTCGCGGCGCTGGATCCTGCTCTCATCGAGGAACTCCAGCGTGAGTGGAGCTTCCATGTCTGGGATGAAGACGAGCATGTAGTCCGCTGGATGACGGCATTCGACACCGCCGAGGCGGACGTGGACGCATTCGTGGACGCCGTGCGCGGCACCGCCGCCGTGCGCGGCACCGCCGCCGTGCGCGGCACCGCCGCCGTGCGCGGCACCGCCGCTCGCTGACACGGGCAGCTGGCCGCTCGGCCAGGCTGCCAGTGAGGCGCAGCCCAAGGGTTCCACGTGGAACCAGTTTCACGTGGAACCTCAGGGCCGAGTTCCACGTGAAACCTCGGGCCTGCCCTCACTGGGAGACATGCTCTTGACGATCCGCTCCAGGTCCTCGAGAGAGCCGAACTCAACGACGATCTTCCCTTTGCGCTGACCGAGTTCCACCTTCACTCGCGTCTCGAAGACGTCCGACAGCCGGTCCGCCAGCTCTTTGAGGGCAGGGGCTACCGGTGCTCTGCTGGCCGGCTGGCGAGGAGCCTTGGCGGGCTGAGCGCCCAGGGCGACTATCTCCTCGACCGCGCGCACGGAAAGGCCCTCGGCCACTATCCGGTGCGCCAGCTGGTCCTGCGCCTGGGGATCTCCCAAAGACAGCAGGGCCCGCGCATGACCAGCGCTGAGCACGCCGGCCGCCACCCGCTTCTGAACGGCGGGCGGAAGATTCAGCAGCCGGATCGTATTCGTGATGTGCGGCCGTGACCGGCCCACACGACGGGCTAGCTCCTCGTGAGTCGCGGAGAAGTCGTCGAGTAGCTGCTGATAGGCGGCTGCCTCTTCCAGCGGATTGAGCTGCTCCCTGTGCAGATTCTCTATCAGCGCGTCCCTGAGCAGATCACCGTCAGAGGTCTCCCGGACGATAGACGGGATCACATCGAGCTCGGCCAGCTGGCAGGCACGCCAGCGCCGCTCGCCCATCACGATCTCGTACCGGCCGGGGGAGGCTTTCCGGACGACAATGGGCTGCAGCAGGCCTACCGCACGGACGGAGGCCGCAAGCTCCTCGAGCGCGTCCTCATCGAAGACCTGCCGCGGCTGACGCGGGTTCGGAATGATGGCGCCGACCGGGACTTCCTCGAAGTAAGCGCCCGGCACGCCCGCGCCCTGGTAGCCGCCGTCGGGTGGTACCTGCACACTTCCCGTGGCCGTCCCCGGAGCAGCCGGAGCCGTCGGGATCAGTGCACCGAGCCCCTTTCCCAGTCCCCGCCTCTGCTGCGGCATGCCTCTCCTCGCTGTCTGCGCCGGCCTGAGCCCGGCGAGCACCAGCGGCCGTGCCCGGCCGTCCGGGCCGCCCGTGCGTGACCATCCTGCCAGGTGAGCACGCGGTTCCGGACACGATCCATCCATGGCCTGTGGATAACCAGAATGAACTACAGGAAGGCAGGGCTGAAGAGGATAATTCGAAGATCAGTTTGATAGCGGCCGGAACTAGCCGCCGCGCTCCGGCTAACCGCGAGGGGTATTGCGGTATGCCATCTCCCGCGCCGCCTCCAGGTAGGCAATCGCGCCGCTTGAGCCGGGATCGTAGGTCATCACAGACTGCCCGTAGCTCGGGGCCTCGGATACCCGGACGCTCCGCGGTATCACGGAGCCGAGGACTGTCTCGCCGAAATGCTCCCTGACCTCATCGGCTACCTGCGAGGCAAGGCGGGTGCGCCCGTCATACATGGTCAGCAGGATGGTCGTGACCGCCAGGACCGGGTTGAGGTGGCTTCGGACCAGATCCACGGTACGCAGCAGCTGCTCGAGTCCCTCGAGCGCGTAGTACTCGCACTGAATCGGGATCAGCACCTCCGGCGCGGCAACCAGCGCGTTAACGGTCAGCAGGCCGAGCGAGGGCGGGCAGTCCACCAGAATGTAGTCCAGCTGGGAGGAGTCATATCCGGCGACCGCGCGAGCTAGCCGGGACTCCCTGGCCACCAGCGGGACAAGCTCGATCTCCGCGCCGGCCAGGTCAATCGTCGCCGGCGCGCAGTAGAGCTGAGTGAAGCCCTGCACAGGGCGGACGATCGCCGCCAGCGGCTGCCCGTCGACCAGGACATTGTAGATGGACTGGATGCCGGCGTGGTGATCGACATCGAGAGCAGTGGACGCATTGCCCTGCGGATCGAGATCAACGACCAGCACCCTGGCGCCGTTCATGGCCAGGCTCGCCGCGAGGTTGACGGCGGTCGTGGTCTTGCCGACTCCGCCCTTCTGGTTCGCGACGGTAATGATCCGGCAGGATCTCGGGCGCGGCCACGACTGACCGCCCGCGCGGGCGACCACGGCAGCCTGGGCGGCCCTGGCGATGGGAGTGTCCGCCGACGTCGCCGCCACGCCAGTGGTCATTTCGTCATCCCTCTCGCCACGACCCTCGGCAGTAGCGCCTGGACCCGTCTGTCCGGTCACAGTGCCGCTGCCCTGAACCTTCATCTGCGCGGGCCAGCCCAGGCCGCCCGCGCAATTCGCCGAGCTTGCCGCGCCCGCCAGCTGGCTGGCACCGGGCTGATCGGTGCTCGCAGCTCCCGCGCCAGCGCTCGCGTGCCGGGCCGGGCGCTGCGCGGTACCTCCCGTGCTGTGCTGGCCCGGCCATCCCAGGCCCGGTACGGCGGCCATCATCCTGCTCTTCTCCTCATGGAGCCGTGCAACACAGCCCTGGTGGTTTCCCGCTCGCGAGCTACCGCCCAGCCACCTTGCCGCGCGAGCCGCTCAGCACGGCCCGGCCGCGAGGACGCTCAGCCACCACTTCGCCGCCCGTTCGGGCGGCCTTTGCGCGTACCCTGCCCGCGTCCGCCGGATCCGGGTCCGCCCCTGGCCGGTCCGGCCCCGCCCGCATGATGCCCGGCCCCACCGGGCCTGAATGGCGCTCCTGGCCGGTTGCGCGCTGGCCCGGTCGTGAACCTGACTACTGTCGCAGCCGGGCTGACCTTACCGCTACCGGCCTGGACAAGCTCGATGTCCCGGGCTCCCAGCTGCCGCAGGACCGGCTGCGCGCGCATTATCTCATCCGCCGCGCCCGCACCCTTGATCGCCAGCACCAGACCGCCCGGCCTGGCCAGGCCGGCCGCCATGCCCGCGAGCCTGTCCATCGGCGCGACCGCGCGCGCGATCACCACGTCAGCGGCGATCTGCCCGGCCATGTCCTCCGCGCGTCCCCGGCGCACGACGGCATTGGCCAGGCCGAGCGCCGCGACGCATTCCTCCAGGAACAGCGCTCTGCGGGCCATCGGCTCCAGCAGCGCGACCTCGGCCTCGGGCAGCAGCATGGCCAGGACAATGCCGGGCAGGCCAGCACCGGAACCAAGATCGACGAGAGAACATGGCACCGGAATCAGCTCGGCCACGACAGCGCAGTTGAGCAGGTGCCTGTCCCACAGGCGCGCAGCCTCGGCCGGGCCGACCAGGCCGCGCTCGACTCCGGGCCCTGCGAGCAGCTCCGCGTACTGCTGCGCCAGGGGCAGCACGGAGCCGAAGATCTCGCGTGCCTCCGGCGGAGCCGGTGGCACAGCCGACGGCGGGGACGGCGCATCGGCCGAGAGGGACGGCGCATCGCGCAGCCCGCGGGCGCGTGCGCTGATAACTGCCTCCCCTGACTCAGCCGACAGGGAGAACGACCACCCTCCGGTCGGGCTCCTCACCCTCGGACTCACTGCGGAGTCCAGCTGCGGCGACCGCGTCATGCACGATCTTGCGCTCGAACGGGTTCATGGCCCAGAGCTTCTTGGGGGCTCCGGTCCGCTTGACCTCGTCGGCGGCATCCTTCCCCGCCTCCGAGAGCTCAGAACGCCGACGGAGCCGGTACCCGCCGACATCGAGCATGATCCGCGTCCGGGCGCCCGTCTGCCTGTGCACGGCGAGCCTGGTCAGCTCCTGCAGCGCCTCGAGCACCTCGCCTCTGGATCCGACCAGCTCATCGAGCGTCGCGCCGACGACGGAAACCAGCGCGCGGTCGCCTTCGACGTCCATATCGATATCGCCGTCAAGGTCGGCGACGTCCAGCAGGCCCTCGATGTAGTCGGCCGCTATCTCGCCTTCCAGCTCGAGATCCGCCACGACAGGCTCGGCCGCCGGAGCGACTTCCTCCGCCTGGCCGCCGTCCTGGCCCGCCTCGGGGCCGCCCGCCTCGGGGCCGCCCGCTTCCGGCCCGTCCGCCTCGGGCCCGTCCGCGACAGCGCCCTGAGGCGCGCTGTGACCGGGATCACCGGCACGGCCGGTAGCCTCTTCCGCGTCGGCCGCCGCAGGCTGCTCGGCGGCGTCTATCTGCGGATCAGCGACCGCATTCTCCCCTTGGCTCACGACCAAGTCCTCCTACGTCGGGGTCGACCTCTGCCAGACCGCTCACGCTGCAGCGGTGCCGTACGCCTTCAGCGCTTGCCGGAACGCTTGCTGCGTGTCTGCCGCTGCCGCTGCTGCCTGACGAGCTTAACCTCGGGCGCTTCCGGCTGCGGCTCGGGCTCCGGGCGAGCCTTCGCGAATCTGCGCAGCATTCCCCCGCCGGACGCGGGCGGCGGGGCGGACGGCGGCGGCGGGGCGGACGGCGGCGCCTTTCCCGCTGCCGGTGTCTTCCCTGATGACCGGGACGCGGCAGAGCCGCGGCCATTCTTCTGAGCGCTGCCGGGGGCGGACTTGGTCCCCGGCGCCGCAGCGCGGGGGGCGGCGGGACGAGACGAGGCGGGACGAGACGAGGGACGAGACGGGGCAGCGCCGGATGTCGGCCGCGGTCCGCGCACCTTGCCGTTGGCGGTCCCGCCGCCGTTCCCGCTCGCCGGGCCGGCCGGCCCGGCGAGCGGGCGGGCGGCACTGCCGGGAATGACAGTACCGCCGCCTGCGGCGGCGCCCGCCGCGGCAGGCGCCGGGAACCGCCGGAACAGGACCCACTGCTGGCCGAGCGTCCACAGGTTGGTCGTCACCCAGTACAGGACAAGGCCGAACGGCCAGTAGAGGCCGGACAGCGCGAAGAACGGCATGACATACGCCATGTACTTCTGCATCTGACCCGTCGGGTTGTCCGGGGTCGCCGTCGGCATCATGCCGCGCTTCATGCTCTGGCGGACGGTCAGGTACGTCGTGACCATGCTGACCAGGACCGCGCCCAGGATGACGATCTTCGCCTGCAGCGGGACCGTGACACCGTGCGTGAACAGGAACTTGTCCGCCACCGTCGCGCCGAGAATCTTCGCGTGCTGTGCGCTCTGCACCATGGGCAGGGTCAGGCCGTACTTCGGTACCTCGCCTGGCTTCCACTCGGCGATCGCCTTCAGGACGCTGAACAGCGCGAAGAACATGGGCAGCTGAGCAACGACCGGCAGGCAGCCCATCAGCGGGTTGACGCCCGCCTCCTTGTACAGCTTCATCATTTCTTCGTTGAGCGCCTGCTTATCGCCCTTGTACTTCTTGCGCAGAACGGTCATCTGCGGCCCGAGCGCGGTCATCGCCCGGGTCGTGTGCATCTGCTTGATGAACAGCGGCACCATGATCAGGCGCATCAGGACGACGAGGAGCACGATCGACAGCGCCCAGGTCCATCCGCTGCCGGGGCCGAATCCCGGGACGGAGCTCAGCGCGCCATAGATGTGCTTGATCACCCAGGCGACCGCGTCGTACAGCGGGTTCAGTGGATTACCCACCTGCTAGCTCCCTTGTCTTCTGATCAGCAGCCTCGGCATCTGGCACCGCTGATGCACGGGCTCCGGAACGCGCGGGCGGCACCGGGTCGAGTCCCCCGGCGTGGAACGGATGGCAGCGGCTGAGCCGCCGCGCCGCAAGCCAGGACCCCCGCACCGCGCCATGGACCCGCACCGCCTCCAGCGCATAGGCACTGCAGGAGGGGTAGAAGCGGCAACTCGGCCGGAGGAAGGGGCTGACACAACGGCGATAACCGGTCAGCAGCAGCATAACGAGCCAGGCCGCCGCCGACGGCCCTGCCGCCTCTTGTCGTGCTGCGATCCTCACCGACACAGTGCCCCACCCTGCCGCCGAAGCAGCGCACCGATTACCAGGTCGAGTTCGGCGGCCATCTCCGCCTGGCGTGCAGTCGCGGCACGGGGATTAGCGCGCAACACAAGCAGGCTACCTCCAGGAAGCGACGCCAGGTACCCGCGGACCAGATGACGGAGCTGCCGGCGGACCCGGTTGCGCAGCACGGATGAGCCGACTGCCCGGCTCACGACAAAGCCAACTCTGGCGGGCTCGTCATTACCGGCACGTACCAGCAGATGGCCGGAGAGCAGCGGCTTGCCCGCGCGACTGCCGTAGCGCAGGGCGCGGGAGAACTCTGCCCGCCGCCGCATCCGGGCAGCCGCGGGAAGCATGGGCGATCACCGCTGCGCTGGCAGGCCCGTGCCGGTCAGACACTGACCCGTGCGCGACCCTTCCGGCGGCGTGCCGCCAGGACCGCGCGCCCGGCCCGGGTGCGCATGCGCAGCCGGAATCCGTGCGTCTTCGCACGGCGGCGGTTGTTCGGCTGGAACGTACGCTTGCTCACGGGGACTCCAGGTACGGCGGGTGTCTCGGGGCCGCCACGCCCAGGCAGGCTCGGCACAGGCGCCAGCCTCGCCGGGGGTGACCGGACCAACGAACGCTACGCGGACATGCAGCCGCTGGTCAAACCGACCCCGGCGGGCCACGTCCGGCGGACCGGCCGTGGCCGCCCGCGCGAGGCGCCCTGGCGCCGAGCCGGCTCCCGGATGACGCCCGGCCGCTACCCGGCAGCCCAGCAGCCGTCACCGAGCGCAAGACTCGCTGTTTGCCGAACGCGTCCGGAATACCACCCCTAGGCTGTGGACAGCGGTCTCGGGGCGCGGGGACCGGCGGATCTTGGTGATCGCCGCATTCTTACGGGCGGCAGCGAATGGCCGGTTACAGCGCAGAGTGCAACGTGCACAACCTGTGGATAAACCTGTTGATCACAACGTGGGGGGCGCGAGGTGAACGGCAAATGAGCGAAACAGACCTCGCGGAAATATGGGCCCGGTCCCTGGCAGAGCTCGCTGACATGCAGATTGAGCCGCATCAGCGCGCCTGGCTCCAGCTCACCCGGCCGCTGGGGCTGGTGGAGAACACCGCACTCATAGCCACGCCCAATGAATTCGTCAAGGAGCAGCTGGAGACCCGGCTGCGATCGCTGATCACCAACGCCCTCTCCAGGGAACTCGGCCGCAGCATCCAGCTGGCCGTGACCGTCGATCCTGCGGTGAGCGCCGCCGGGCCCTCCCCTGGACCCATCAGCGACAGGTCCCAGCAGGGCACCGGGAGCGCTGGGGCAGAGCCCACGACCGCGCCGATGGATGCCGTCGTGGACCCGGCGCGCCATGGCATGCCGGTCCCCGGCGGAAACGGCGGCCACGACCACGACCACGACCACGACGACGACCACGACGGCCACGACGACGGCCGGCTGGGCGACGGCCGGCCGGGCGACGGCGGCACCCGCTTCGGCGACGCCGGCACCCGCTTCGGCGACGGCCGCCTGGGCCGCGTCATCGGGCGGGCAGTTCCCGACGGCCTGACCCGCACCGGCGCGCGCGAGCGCGCAGACTTCTCGGAACTGTCGGAGCCCGGTGACATCGCGCGGCGGTCAGCGGGCTCGGGCGGGTCGCTGACGCCCGGGAACGGGCCGGCGAGCCTGCCGCATCTGGCCGGCGGCGGACCCGGCGGCGGCTCTGCCCACCTGAGCGGGCACGGCGCGCCGCGTCCCGCCCAGGCGCGGCTCAACCCGAAGTACACCTTCGAGACCTTCGTGATCGGCTCCAGCAACCGGTTCGCGCACGCCGCGGCGGTCGCTGTCGCCGAGGCCCCGGCCAAGGCATACAACCCGCTGTTCGTCTACGGCGACTCGGGCCTGGGCAAGACTCACCTGCTGCACGCCATCGGGCATTACGCGCAGAGCCTGTACCAGGGCGTCAAGGTCAGGTACGTGAGCTCCGAGGAGTTCACCAATGACTTCATCAACATGATCAGGGACGGCAAGCAGGACGGCTTCCGCCGCCGCTACCGCGACGTGGACGTCCTGCTGGTGGATGACATCCAGTTCCTGGAGAACAAGGAAGGAACCCAGGAGGAGTTCTTCCACACCTTCAACACGCTGCACAACGCGAGCAAGCAGATCGTGATCTCCAGCGATCGCGCCCCCAAGCGGCTGGTCACGCTGGAGGACCGGCTGCGCAGCAGGTTCGAGTGGGGCCTGCAGACCGACGTGCAGCCGCCCGAGCTCGAGACCCGCATCGCGATCCTGCGCAAGAAGGCGGTGCAGGACCGGCTGAACGCCCCGCCCGAGGCACTGGAGTACATCGCCAGCAGGATCTCGACCAATATCCGCGAGCTTGAGGGCGCGCTTATCCGGGTCACCGCCTTTGCCAGCCTCAACCGCCAGACGGTCGACCTTCAGCTCGCGGAGTTCGTGCTGAAGGACCTCATCCCCGAGGCGCACGGCCCGGAGATCACCGCCGCCACGATCATGGGCCAGACCGCCTCGTACTTCGGCCTGTCCATCGACGACCTGTGCGGCACGTCCCGGTCGCGGGTCCTGGTCACCGCGCGGCAGATCGCGATGTACCTGTGCCGGGAGCTCACCGACCTGTCGCTGCCGAAGATCGGCCAGCAGTTCGGCGGCCGCGATCACACCACGGTGATGCACGCCGACCGGAAGATCCGCTCCCTGATGGCCGAGCGGCGGTCGATCTACAACCAGGTGACCGAGCTCACCAACCGCATCAAGCAGCAGGCGCTGTCGGGGTGAGGTCACATGTGGGATTGTGAGGTCACAATCTGCGCACACAGGCTGTGGACAACACTGTGGACAGGCTTGGGACAGCGGGAGGAAAACTCCGTGGGTCCGGGGGGTAACTCGCCGATGAACGCAGGGCCGGCCCGCCGCGTCCACAGGCCGGCACCGCGTCCTGGCGCCCAGGCCACAGCCGCTGTGGACGCCGAAACCGGTCCTGAGCTGCGGCGGCGGCAGATATCCCCGGGATCCACCGACCCTATGACGACTACCTTTCTGTATTTCCATGAGATGCCAAGTACCAAGCAGGCACCAAGAGCCCGGCCCGCACCGAGCGGCCCGCGCCTGCGCACTTGCGCACTCGTCCTGCGAACAGGAGGGAGCTTCCTGTGAAGATCCATGTCGAACGTGATGTCCTGGCCGAGGCCGTGGCATGGACCGCGCGCGCGCTCCCGGCCCGCCCCACGGTCCCGGTGCTCGCCGGAATCCGCCTGCAGGCGGCCGCGGACCTCACCCTGTCCAGCTTCGACTACGACGTGTCCGCGCAGGCCACGGTCGCGGTCAGCACGGACGAGGAGGGCAGCGTGCTGGTCTCGGGCAGGCTGCTCGCGGAAATCTGCCGCAGCCTGCCCGCCCGGCCCGTGCAGATCAGCTCCGAGAGCGGTCGTGCCGTGCTGACCTGCGGCAGCGCCACTTTCACGCTGCTGACGATGCCGCAGGACGAGTATCCGGCGCTGCCGGAGATGCCGCCCGCGGTCGGCAGCGTGGGCAGCGACGCGTTCGCGACTGCCGTCAGCCAGTCGGCGACGGCGGCGGGCCGGGATGACACCCTCCCGGCCATGACCGGAGTGCGGATCGAGATCGAGGGCGACGCGCTGAAGATGGTCTCCACCGACCGCTACCGGCTGGCCGTGCGCGAGCTGCAGTGGACTCCGGCCCGGCCGGACCTGTCGGCGGCCGTGCTCGTCCCGGCCAAGGCGCTGGCCGAGACCGCCCGGTCGCTGACGGCGGGCGCCGAGGTATCGATCGCGCTGGCGCTGCCCGGAGATGACGGGCCGGGCGGCGACGGGATGATCGGCTTCGAGGGCGCGGGCCGGCGCACCACGACAAGGCTGCTCGGCGGCGAGTTCCCGCGTTACCACGCGCTGCTGCCCAGCAGCCTCAAGGCGACGGCGGAGCTGTCCACCAGCGTGCTCACCGAGTCCGTCAAGCGGGTCGCGCTCGTCGCGGAACGCAACACCGCGGTCCACCTCGCCTTCACCTCCGGCCAGCTCGTCCTGGAGGCAGGCAGCGGCGACGAGGCGCAGGCGCAGGAGATCATCGAGGCGAGCTACGAGGGCGAGGACCTGTCGGTCGCCTTCAACCCGCAGTACCTGCTCGACGGCCTGGCCGCGCTCGACTCCGACACGGTGCGGATCTCGTTCACCGAGCCGGGAAAGCCCGCGCTGATCACCGGCAAGCCCGGACCTGACGGCCACGCCGATTACCGCTATCTGCTGATGCCGATCCGGATCGGCGGCTGACGGTCCCGGCCAGTACTGTCTGCGGCGTGCACCTGACCCGGCTCGCGCTCACCGATTTCCGCTCCTATGCGGCGGCCGAGGTGGTCCTGCAGCCGGGCGTGAGCACCTTCACCGGCGCGAACGGCGAGGGCAAGACCAACCTGGTGGAGGCGGCCGGATACGTGGCGACCTTCGGCAGCCACCGGGTCGGCACCGACGCTCCCCTGGTCCGGCGCGGCGCCGACCGGGCCATCCTGCGCGCGGGGATCACCTCCACGGCACGCGACAGCCTGGTGGAGATCGAGGTCAACCCGGGCAAGGCGAACCGGGTCCGGCTCAACCGGGTTCCCGTGCCGCGGCCGCGCGATGTGCTCGGCACCCTGACCTGCGTCCTGTTCGCGCCCGAGGATCTCAGCGTGGTCAAGGGCGACCCTGATCAGCGGCGGCGCTACCTCGACGACCTGCTGGTCGCCACCAGGCCGCGGTATGCCGGCATCCGGGCGGAATACGAGCGGGTGGTGCGGCAGCGGACGGCCCTGCTGAAATCGGCCAGGGCCAGGGGCGTCACGGCGCCGGGCGGCCTGGAGGTGTGGGACGAGCAGCTGGTCGCCAAGGGCGCGGAGCTCACCGCGGGCAGGCTGGGCCTGACTGCGGCGATCCGCCCGCTGGTGGCAGGGGCATACGGGCGGGTGTCCGGCGAAGAGCTAAGCGCTGGCATCAGCTACCGGCAGGCGTTTGGCGTGAAGGGCGAGCCGGATGCGGACAGGGTGAAGCTCGCGGAATCGATGCGCGCCGCGCTGGAAAGCTCGCGGCGAGCCGAGCTCGACCGCGGCGTGTGCCTGGTCGGCCCGCACCGGGACGACCTGGAGCTGCGGATCGGCGACCTGCCCGCGCGCGGCTACGCCAGTCATGGCGAGTCGTGGTCGCTGGCGCTGGCGCTCCGGCTCGCCGCCTACGAGCTGCTGCGGCTCGACGGCGAGGACCCGGTGCTGATGCTGGATGACGTCTTCGCCGAGCTGGACTCCGGCCGCCGCGAGCGGCTCGCCGAGCTGGTCGGCACCGCCGAGCAGGTCCTGGTGACCGCCGCGGTGCCCGTCGACGTGCCGCCGCGGCTGGCCGGAGCGAGATTCACGGTGTCCGGCGGGGTGATCGAGCATGCCTGAGGCCAGGCCAGGCCCGGGCGGGCGCGACGATCGCGCGGGCCTGGCCCGCGCGGCACTGGCCCGCGCCAAGGCCGACGCGCTGGCCAGGGGGAACAGGCCTGCCTCGCGTGACAAGACCCATTCAGAACGCACCGCGGCCGGCGGCTCAGCCCCGCCGGGCCGGTCGCAGCGGCGGCAGCGCCAGGATGACCCGCAGCCGCTGAACGCCGCCATCTCAGGCCTGATCGAGACGCAGGGCTGGGCGCTGGCCGCCGCGACCGGATCGGTCTTCGGCCGGTGGGCGCAGATCGTCGGCCCCGAGCTCGCCGCGCACACCACGCCGGACGGCCTGGCCGACGGCGAGCTGACGATCAGCACGGACTCGACCGCATGGGCCACTCAGGTGCGCCTGCTGGCGGCCCAGCTGGTGCGCAGGCTGAACGCCGAGCTGGGCGACGGCGTCGTCAAGAAGGTCAAGGTACGCGGGCCGGCGACGGCGCCGAGGCGCCCCGGCGAGTGGCGGGTGCGCGGCGGCCGGGGACCACGTGACACGTACGGCTGAGCCGGACGGTTGTCCCAGGTAAAATAAGGAAGCGTACCGGGCAGACGGCTGTCGAGGGTGCCGCATCGGCCCGCGTGCCTGCCCTGTTTTCAGGAGGAGCTTCCACTTTGTCGTATAACGCGCAATCGATCACGGTCCTCGAGGGCCTGGAAGCGGTCCGCAAGCGCCCGGGGATGTACATCGGCTCGACCGGCGAGCGCGGCCTGCATCACCTGGTCCAAGAGGTCGTCGACAACGCGGTGGACGAGGCCCTGGCGGGCTACTGCGACCGGATCGAGGTCACCCTGCTCGCGGACGGCGGCGTCCGGGTCTGGGACAACGGCCGCGGCATCCCGGTCGACGACCACCCGGTCGAGCACCGCCCCGCGGTGGAGGTCGTGCTGACCACGCTGCACGCGGGCGGCAAGTTCGACGGCAAGTCCTACGCGGTCTCCGGCGGCCTGCACGGCGTCGGCATCTCGGTGGTCAACGCGCTGTCGTCCCGGCTGGAGGTCGACATCCGCAGGGACGGCTATGCGTGGCGGCAGGCGTACCACGTCCAGCCGCTGAGCCCGCTGGCCCGGGGCGAGGAGACGAGCGAGACCGGCACCACGGTCACGTTCTGGCCGGATCAGCAGATCTTCGAGACAACCGTGTGGTCGTTCGAGACGCTGTCCCGGCGGCTGCAGGAGATGGCGTTCCTCAACCGCGGCCTGGCCATCATCCTGACCGATGAGCGGCCCGATCACGTTGACGGCGAGCCGGGCGAGCCGCATGTGGCCAGCTACTGCTACGAGGGCGGCATCGCGGACTTCGTCCGGTACCTGAACGCCACCAAGGAGGCGGCACACGCCACGGTGATCGAGTTCGGTGACGAGGCGGAGGGCATCTCGGCGGAGATCGCCATGCAGTGGAGCGGCTCCTACTCAGAATCGGTGTACACGTTCGCCAACACGATCAACACCGCCGAGGGCGGCACGCACGAGGAGGGGTTCCGCTCGGCGCTCACCTCGATCGTGAACCGGTACGCCAAGGAGCAGAAGCTGCTCCGCGAGAAGGACGACAACCTGCTCGGCGAGGACGTGCGGGAAGGGCTCACCGCGATCATCCACGTCAAGCTGGCCGAGCCGCAGTTCGAGGGCCAGACCAAGACCAAGCTCGGCAATACCGAGGCCCGCTCGTTCGTGCAGAAGGTGTGCAACGACCATCTGCGGAACTGGTTCGAGAGCAACCCTGGCGAGGCCAAGGCCATCATCATCAAGGCCACCCAGGCGGCCAGGGCCAGGATGGCCGCGCGCCAGGCTCGTGACCTGACCCGCAAGAGCGTGATGGGCGGGGCGGGGCTGCCGGGGAAGCTGGCCGACTGCCAGTCCGGGGACCCTGCGCTGTGCGAGATCTACGTGGTCGAGGGCGACTCGGCGGGCGGCTCGGCCAAGGGCGGCAGGAACCCGCAGTTCCAGGCGATCCTGCCGATCCGCGGCAAGATCCTCAACGTGGAGAAGGCCAGGATCGACCGGGTCCTGAAGAACAACGAGGTCCAGGCGATGATCACCGCCCTGGGCACCGGCATCCACGACGAGTTCGACATCGCCAAGCTCAGGTATCACAAGATCATCCTGATGGCCGACGCCGACGTCGACGGCCAGCACATCACCACGCTGCTGCTCACGCTGCTGTTCCGGTTCATGAAGCCGCTGATCGAGGCCGGGCACGTCTACCTCGCGCAGCCGCCGCTCTACAAGATCAAGTGGGAGGGCCGGGGTGTCCAGCCCGGCTATGCCTACTCCGACCGGGAGCGGGACACGGTGATCGAGGCGGGCATCGCCAGCGGCCGCAAGGACCCCAGGCCGCGGGACGGCGTGCAGCGGTTCAAGGGCCTGGGCGAGATGAACGCCAACGAGCTGTGGGAGACGACGATGGATCCCGCGGGCCGGGTCCTGCGGCAGATCACGCTGGATGACGCCGCTCAGGCCGACGAGCTGTTCAGCGTGCTGATGGGCGAGGACGTGGAGGCACGGCGCGCGTTCATCCAGCGCAACGCCAAGGACGTGAGGTTCCTCGACATATGACCTGCCGCGTCCGCCTGATCATGGAAACGACTCATATCACTGAGAGGGCAGCGCCACAGTGGCCGACGTGAACACCCCCGACGCACCGCCGGACGGGCATGACCGCACCGAGCCGGTCGACATCCAGGTCGAGATGCAGCGCAGCTATATCGACTATGCGATGTCCGTCATCGTGGGCCGGGCGCTGCCCGATGTGCGAGACGGGCTCAAGCCCGTCCACACCCGGATCCTGTACGCGATGTACGACGGCGGCTACCGGCCCGACCGCGGGTACTTCAAGTGCGCCCGCGTCATCGGCGAGGTGATGGGCAATTACCACCCGCACGGTGACAGCGCCATCTATGACGCGCTGGTCCGGCTGGCCCAGCACTGGGCGATGCGGATGCCGCTGGTGGATCCCCAGGGCAACTTCGGCTCGCCCGGCAACGACCCGGCGGCGGCGCACAGGTACACCGAGTGCCGGCTGGCCCCGCTGGCGATGGAGATGCTGCGGGACATCGACAAGGACACCGTCGATTTCCGGCCGAACTACGATGGCCGGTCGGCCGAGCCGGTGGTGCTGCCCAGCCGTTTCCCCAACCTGCTCGTCAACGGCTCCGAGGGCATCGCGGTCGGCATGGCGACCAAGATACCGCCGCACAACCTGCGCGAGCTCGGGGCCGGAGTCCAGTGGTTCCTGGAGAACTACGACGCGACCGATGAGGATCTGCTCGAGGCCATGATGGAGCGGGTCAGGGGCCCGGACTTCCCGACCAGAGCGCTGATCGTCGGCCGGCGGGGCATCCAGGAGGCCTACCGCACCGGCCGCGGCTCGATCACGATGCGCGCCGTGGTCGAGGTGGAGGAGGACCACAAGGGCCGTGCCTGCCTGGTCGTCACCGAGCTGCCCTACCAGGTCAACCCGGACAACCTGGCGCTGAAGATCGCTGAGCTGGTCCGGGAGGGCCGGGTGACCGGCATCGCCGATGTCCGCGACGAGACAAGCAGCCGCACCGGCCAGCGGCTGGTCATCGTGCTGAAGCGGGACGCGGTCGCCAAGGTCGTGCTGAACAACCTCTACAAGCACACCCAGCTGCAGGACACCTTCGGCGCGAACATGCTGGCTCTCGTCGACGGCGTCCCGCGCACCCTGCGGCTCGACCAGATGATCAGGTACTGGGTCACCCACCAGATCGAGGTGATCGTCCGGCGGACCCGTTACCTGCTGCGCAAGGCCCAGGAGCGGGCTCACATCCTGAGCGCGCTGCTCAAGGCCATTGACCAGATCGACGCCGTGATCGCGCTGATCAGGGCCAGCGCCTCGGCGTCCGCCGCGCAGCAGGGCCTGATGGACCTGCTGGAGATCGACGAGATCCAGGCCAGGGCCATCCTCGACATGCAGCTGCGCAAGCTCGCGGCGCTGGAGCGCCAGCAGCTCGTCGATGAGTACGAGGAGCTGATGGCGCAGATCGCCGGGTACGAGGCCATCCTCGCCTCGCCGGAGCGCCAGCGGCAGATCGTCAGCACCGAGCTCGGCGAGATCGTCGCGAAGTACGGTGATGACCGGCGGACGCAGATCATCGCCTACGACGGCGATATGTCGATGGAAGACCTGATCGCCGAGGAAGACGTGGTCGTCACGATCACCCGCGGCGGCTACGCCAAGCGCACCAAGACAGATCTCTACCGGGCCCAGCGGCGCGGCGGCAAGGGCGTGCGCGGCGCGCAGCTGCGCACCGACGACATCGTCGAGCACTTCTTCGTCACTACCACGCACAACTGGATCCTGTTCTTCACCAACAAGGGCAGGGTCTACCGGGCCAAGTCCTATGAGCTGCCCGATGCGGCGCGCGATGCCCGCGGCCAGCACGTAGCCAACCTGCTCGCGTTCCAGCCGGATGAGCGGATCGCCGAGGTCCTGGCGCTTTCGGACTACGGTGTCGCTCCGTACCTGGTGCTCGCCACCTCATCCGGCCTGGTGAAGAAGTCCAGGCTGACCGACTTCGACTCGCCCAGGGCCGGCGGAATCATCGCGATCAACCTGCGCGAGGACGACGAGGTGATTGCCGCGCGGCTGGTCTCTGCGCAGGAGGACCTGCTGCTGGTGAGCAGGCATGCTCAGGCCATCAGGTTCCGCGCGAACGACGATGCACTCCGGCCGATGGGGCGAGCGACATCGGGGGTGATCGGGATGCGGTTCAGCGACGGTGATGAGCTGCTCGGCATGCACGTGGTCACTGAGGGCGCGGATGTCCTGGTCGCGACCGGCGGCGGCTATGCCAAGCGGACCCCCGCTGATCAGTACCCGGTGCAGGGCAGGGGCGGGCAGGGCGTGCTGACCGCCAGGATCGTGGAAGCGCGCGGCGAGCTTGTCGGTGCGCTGATGGTGCGTCCCGAGGACGAGGTGTTCGCGATCACCTCCGCAGGCGGAGTGATCAGGACAGCGGCGGCCGAGATCAAGCTGTCGGGACGGCAGACCATGGGCGTGCGGCTGGTGAATCTGGCCTCCGGGCAGAGCCTGGTGGCGTTGGCGCGGAATGCGGAGGCGCTTGAGCCGGGCGGCGGACTGGACGATCCTGAAGGCGACAATCCTGGAAATGGTTCCGACGGTGGCCCTGAGGGCATCGACGACGCGGGAGATGGAGGCGCCAGCGCGAGAGTCCTAGCCGAGGACACTGACGTCTCTGCAGATCACGAGGGTGTGAGCGCCGCGGAGGCGGGCACCGATCCTCCTTCGGAGGCAGATAGCTACGACATGTGATGTGCCGGGAGTGACGTAATGATGACGGACAGTTCCGGGGATAATGAGACGCAGGGAGATTCAGGCATGGCTGTTAGCCGCAAAGAGCAACGCGGTGGGGGGGTGCGGCGTCTTACAGATGTCGTCTCAGATGACGGCTGGGTGCCTGATGCGGACCCGGAACACTCATCTGGGGATAACCTCATGTCAGGAAACGTGCCGGAGGAGGACCGGGTGGAAAACCGCGTAGAGCCACCGACGTGGCTGACTGACGGTGATGCTGAGGCTGCTCCTCCCGAGCCGGACGCCTTTGGCTTCGATACTGGCGGTCCCGCCGGGGATAGCGGTGGCTTTCCCGACCACACGCCGTTCAACAGCGGGGCGGGCCTGCCAGCCAGCACTGTCCAGGAGCCCGCCGACCGTGACTTCAGCCCGCCGGCTCCGCCAGTGGGCTCGCCGCCGCCGGCTGCGAGCGGAGCGGTGCGGATGGCGCCCCCCTATCCGGCCAGCGCGCCGCCAGGACCTGCTGCCAAGATCACTGCGCCGTTCTCCATGCTGACCAAGACGAGGACCAAGCCGGCCAAGCCCCCGAAGCAGGCGAAGCCCAGGCCAGCGAAGGTCCAGACGAAGCCAGCTCCGCGCCCGCAGGCAGCCAGGCCGTCGCCCGCGCAGCAGGGCCTGACCAGCGGGCCAGCCTCAACGCGCAAGGCGCAACTGGTCCTGTCCAGGATCGAGCCCTGGTCGGTCATGAAGTTCAGCTTCATGATCTCCCTGGTGGGCTGGGTCGTGCTGTTCGTCGCCGTCGCGGGGATCTATTTCGTGCTGGCCAGGATCGGAGTGTTCCGCGACATCGAGAAGACGATAGGCCAGGTCACGTTCAGCAAGGGACACCCCGGATCCAACGCGTCCAGCTGGTTCGCCGCCTCGCGGGTCCTTGGCTACACGATGCTGGTCGGAGCTATCAACGTCGTGCTGATTACGGCGCTGGCCACCGTGGGCGCGGTCGTCTACAACCTCGTTACGCATCTGGCTGGCGGGATTGAGGTCACGCTCAAGGAGACCGACTGACCCTCCGGGCTCCCTCTTGCGGTAACCTATCCCGGCATGCCCCGCAGCATCGTGCCGGGCATGTGACGGGCCTGTAGCTCAGCTCGGTTAGAGCGCTTCCCTGATAAGGAAGAAGTCGGAGGTTCAAGTCCTCCCAGGCCCACCCAGGTCACAGCCAACATCAGGCCGCTGACCAACTCGGCTCAAGAGCCAATGTCAGAGCCTAACGCTAGCCTTGCCATGTGGCAGTCAAGCGGCGCGGGCGCGGCGAGGACAGCGTCTACTTCGACCAGGCCAACGGCTACTGGGTTGCGTCAGTGTCGCTCGGCTTCTCCCCGGACGGCAGCGCAGGCGCCGGACCGTCCGCGGGCGTACCAAGACCGAGGTCCGTGACAAGCTCCGGGATCTCCGCGAGGATATCGCCGTCGGAGTGCGGTCCCCAGCTGCATACACCGTGCGGCAGGCCATCGACGACTGGCTCCGCGACGGGCTCGATTGGCCGGTCGGCTGCGACAGTCACGAAGTACCGGCACGTCCTCAAGCCTGTCCTGGAGCTCACAGCCCATGCGCCGCTGCGGGAGTTGACCGCGCACGATGTGCGGCGCGCACTGACCGTGCTCGGGAAGGACCGCTCCAGAGCTACGGTCGCGATCGCGCACAACGCGCTGACCCGCGCGATCCGGCATGCCGAGGGACGCGATCTCGTGCGCCGGAATGTCGCGGCGCTGGTTGACTCCCCGAAGGGCCAGATCGGACGGCCGTCTCAGGCGCTGACGGTCCTGTGCGTCCGCTGTCACCGCGAAGAAACGCGTTGCTGCTGAGAATCCTCCGCTTCCTGTAGTCCCAGCTCATAGCCCTGTTCGTGCCTACCTGCACCCTCCCGTTACTCCTTGGCTTCCTGATCTTGTGTGCCCTCCTTGTCACCATGATCCATAGCCACGCAGACCATTGCATTATCTGAATGATCATGGTCAGTTCCGCGCGGCTCTGGCTGGTGGCGCGGGAGGTTGCGGGTGGCCGTGGTCGTCACCGTGGCGAAGGGCTACGACCTCGGCTATGTGTGGAAGAACCAGGGCCAGCCCGCCGCCGAGCCGAGCACCGGCGGTTACTACATCAGTGCCGCCCAGGGCGGGGAGCCACCGGGCCGGTGGTGGGGTCCCGGCGCGGCTGCACTGGGCTTGGCTGAGGGCGAGATAGTCGAGCGGAGGCCCTACGACGCTGTCTATGAACAGGTAGACCCGCGGACCGGCACGAAGCTCGGCCGGCCGCGCGGCAGCTACGCGAAGTTCACCGACCACCTGGCCCGGCTACGAGCCGCCGAACCGCATGCCACGGCCGGACGGCTGATCGAGCTAGAGCGCGAGGCCGCGCAAGCCACTCGCCAGCCCGCGGCCTACACCGACGTGACGATCTCATTTTCCAAGTCGATCTCGGTGCTGCACGCCTCGATCCGGGAGAACGTCCGCCGGGCGCGGCTGGCCGGGAACGAGCGGGCGGCCGCGTACTGGCAGGGGCGTGAGGAACGCTTCCAGGAGGTCTTGCACCGGGCGAACCGAGCCGCGCTGCAGTACGCGCAGAGGTGGGCAGGGGTAACTCGGACCGGCTACCAGGCCGAACTGCTGGACGACTGGGCACTTGTCGAGGCGCATCAGCCTCCGCTGCCGATTGCCCCGCTGACGTAGGATTGACCTGTGACTATGGCCCTTCATGACGTGACTGACGTCGAGGTCCTGGGCCCCTACCGGCTCAGGCTGACGTTCTCTGACGGGCTGACCGGCGACGTGGACCTGTCCTATATACGGGACTGGGCAGGGGTGTTCGCGCCGCTCCACGACCCCGAGGTCTTCGCACAAGTGCTAGTCGATCCGGAGATCGGGACGATCACCTGGCCTAACGGCGCGGACCTCGCGCCAGAAGTCCTGTACGAGCGGGCATCCGCGCACCCGGTACGCAGGTCGCATCGGCTCGCGGCCGGCTAGACAGACGATCCCTCGGAAGTACCAGCCGAGCGCCTACGTGCGCGAGCAAGATCATTAAAGAGCCATATTAAGAGCCAACAGCCAGCGTCATCGGCCGATGCCAGGCCACGCTCAGCGACAGAGTATGCAGGTAGACGCCATGCCCAGCCACAGCAGGCATCATCCAGCCACTGCCAGGTTTTCCCTGATAAGGAAGAAGTCGGAGGTTCAAGTCCTCCCCAGGCCCACCCAGTCAAGCGCAGGTCAGCGGCTTTTGGCTTCGCTTCTCATGATCCATTGTCCTCGCCTTGTGGTGAGGTAGGCCCGCGGGCGCGTGCCGGTGTCGCCACCGGTCGTCTCCCGCGGGCCCCCTCCCGCACCCGGCGTGCCCCTCTCAAGGCACCGGGCGCTCCGCGTGTCTTTCCCGCTGGTCAGCTGCTGGTGGCGGCTGCTGGTTCCGGGGTCCATGGGGTCGGGATCTTGCTGCCGCGGTAGCGGTAGCGTTTCACTGTGACGCTGGATGCGCCGGTGAAGACGACCCCGTTGCAGGCGAACCTCCACTGCTGGTCGCAGAAGCGACGGCGGAGTTCTGTCATCCCGAGCCGGTGTTTCCCTGCGTACTTGGCGCGTATCCAGCGCATCAGCCTGCCCCACGTGAAGTGGTCGATTGCGCTGAACGTTGCCTTGGACACTCCGTACCGGAAATAGTTCGCCCAGCCCGCCAGTGACAGGTTCAGGCTGGTGATCAGCTCATCGAGGCCCGTGTGGCGGGTTGACCTGTACGTCCTGGCCTTCACCTTGTCCCGGATCGCCTGGATGGCTTTCCTGGACGGCTTGGTGTAGACGTAGTACTTGCTCGTTCCTCGCTTGCGCATCCTGCGGATGTGCTGGCCGAGGAAGTCGAAGCCCTCGTCGATGTGGACCACCCTGGTTTTCTCCGGTGCCAGCCGCAGCCCCAGTGGTGCGAGCACGGATGCCACCTCCTCGCGCAGCGCCTCGGCGTGATGCCGGTCGCCCGACACCATCAGGACCAGGTCATCCGCGTAGCGGACGAGCTTCCAGTTGCCCTGGCCGTGCCTTCTGCGCTTTTCCCGCTGCCAGCTAGTGCCCATTTCCTGACGCCGTTGCCGGTCGAAATGATCGTCCAGCGCAGACAAGGCAATATTGGCGAGCAACGGTGAGAGAATTCCGCCTAATGAGCAGTGCTGGGTTATGCGCAGCGCTGGCCTGCCGGGCCTGGTGGGGGCCGGATCGGCGAGCGAGCGCTGCGCATAACCCCGAGGATTC